>Ga0247842_10007962_pt1 | contig 11274 bp, 10 predicted proteins | sample LaCruzMarch2015__3_FD_192411 | JGI IMG/M metagenome (GOLD analysis project Ga0247842, IMG submission 192411) | Freshwater microbial communities from meromictic Lake La Cruz, Castile-La Mancha, Spain - LaCruzMarch2015_19m | ecosystem: Environmental > Aquatic > Freshwater > Lake | place: Spain...
TCTGTTCTTCCGTTGCACGGCGGAACGTGATTTGTTTTATTGTATAGCTGTAGTTAGTCAATACAATAAACGAGGAAATACCCTTTTAGATCACACTACACTCTGTGATAAATTGAGCGAATCTTTTAGATCTATCGGACAAATCAAGCTTCCTTTCTATAATCATATCACATTTAATGTTCCATCATTTTTGAAGGTTGCTCGATGGATAGAAGAAGAGCAATTTGATTCTGTCGTAATTAGCACACCAGGTCCTGTCGGGTTTGCAGGCATGATTGCCGCAAAGGTTATGGGTCTCCCTATCACTGCAATCTATCATACAGACTATCCCAGATTTTCACGGGAATTAACCGGAGATCAAACGTTTGCAAATATTGTATCCAAGTTGACAAAGACATTCTATGATCAGGCAAATCATATCCTTGTTCCATCAAATGCCTATGCAGATGACCTGGTAAGTATGGGCATAAACAAAGAAAAGATAGGATTCCTTAAGAGATGGGTTGATAAGCAATTATTCTCCCCCGCAAAGCGAAATGGCTACTTCAAAGATAATGGTGATATAAGGTTATTATATGTCGGTAGAATTTCCAAAGAAAAGAACATAGATTTATTATTGAAAGTTTTAACGTTGCAAAAAAGAAATAGACCGTAGATTTTCGCTGATTTTGTAAGGATATCATCACTGATTTTTAAAAGAGATAAGATCAGGAGATAAACGCTTGCAAATAGTGGGTTTATCGGTCATTACTTTTGAAAAAATGCAACGTTAAAAATTGAAAGTATATGCAGAGCTATACTCCCGTGGCAAAGGCTTCACCATATATTGTGTTGGCGATGGTCCATATTTGAAAGAGCTAAAGAATAAAACAGAAGGTCTTGGTAGATTTGAATTTTTAGGTCCGTTATTTGGTGAAGAGCTTGCGGAGGTTTATGCTTCGGCAGATCTTTTTATGTTTCCAAGTCTAACAGACACTTTTGGTAACGTGGTTCTTGAGGCTCAAGCTTCTGGACTTCCATGTGTAGTTATGAATCAAGGAGGACCAAAAGAGATTATTGTTGATGGCAAATCTGGAATTGTTGCAAATGATGAAAATGGATTTATCAATGCTATCGAGCAATTGATGACAGATAATAATTTACGAGATCAAATGTCAAAGTCCGCAGTTATAAATTCCGGGCAGTTCGATAAGCATGAGATATTTACAAACTTTTGGCAGAATCTTTAGATCAATCTTATGATATGAAATATTTTAATATATCCATACATGATGTAACATCAAGCTCTTTGAGCCAAGTAAAAAGAATATCTGACTTATTGAATGAGCTTGGGGTAGAAAAGACAACCTATCTCGTCATACCAAAGTATCATGGCGAAGATGAAATAATTCATTGCATAGATGACCTAAAAAGCGTTATCGGCAATCATGAAATTGCCATGCACGGATATACACATAATGGCAAGCAAAACTGGTCATTTAGTTATATGAAGTTATTTACTGACGGTGAAGGAGAGTTTATATCATCTTCTGAATTGAGGATCAGGATAGTTCTTGGATTAGATATATTGAAAAAAGTTGAACTTAATCCAACTGGTTTTGTTCCCCCCGCTTGGTTGATTAATAAAGATGACATCAAGCTATTTGGGGATTCATGCTTTGCTTTCTTGAATACAAGATTGTTTATATATGACTTAAAAAATGGAAAACGATATAAATCACCCGTCTTAACATTTAGCTCAAGAGGATTATTACAAAGTCTTTCGATACACACATTCAAAACTGTAAATTTTATGTTCAAAAAATATAATATGATAAGAATTGCTATACATCCAAAAGACATAGATATGCCCAGAAAAGTAAAGCTCATTAAGGAAATAGTAAGAGATATGAAAAAAACGAGAGAAGAATTATACTTCTCGGAATTTATCCAACGGAGTAAGTAAATTGAAAGTATGTGACATTACACATTTTTATACAACTAAAAGCGGTGGTATCAAGACATATCTTCTAAATAAAGTTGATTATATCGGTAACAACTCCAATTGTGATTTAGACCACTTTTTGATCCTGCCATCAAATTCCGATCGATTTGAGCAAAATCATAAAAGCCGTTTCTATTATGTGAAGTCTCCTGAAATTCCTTTTTGTAAGCCTTATAGGGGAATCATAAATAAATCAAAAATAAGCGAGATAATGGAGAAGGAAAAACCCGATATTGTGGAAATTGGCTCTCCCTATGCAATCCCCTCATGGGTAAAGTCCATAGGAAATAAGATAGGATATAGGATAATCGGTTTCTATCATACAGACATAGAAAGAACATGGGTTTTGGTTGCCAAAATAGGCTTAGAATCAGAAAGGATGAAAAGGCTGGCACGAGATTATATAAAAAGAACGTATCAGGATATGGACCTAGTTATAACTCCATCCATGTATGTAGAGCGTTACCTAAATAATCTGGGGATATTAAATACCCAAACAGTACATCTTGGTCTGGATAGCAATATGTTTGGCGTAGATAAAATTGATCTTGGATTTCGAGAAAGATGCGGTATAGAAAAACAAAGAACTATATTGCTATATGTTGGCAGGTTCTCTAAAGAAAAAAGAATTTCCATCCTTTTAGATATATTTGATAAACTCAACAAGAATATACCAAACAAGTATCATCTTGTTCTTGTAGGCGGCGGTCCGGAGGAAGAAAAAATATCAAGCACCAAAATAGAGAATATGACAATTCTTCCTTATTGTGACGATAAAAACAAGCTGGCGAGTATTTACAACGCATCAGATATTTTTGTAACAGCCTCTAACTCAGAGACCTTTGGATTATGCCTGCTAGAAGCCCAAAGCTGTGGATTGCCTGTGGTTGCTTTCAACAGGACATCCATTCCAGAGATCGTTTTTAGCAAAGGTTTTCTTGCTGAAACTGAAGATGATTTTATTCAAAAAATCGTTGATGTATCCAATATACTGACAAATAGGTTGAGAAATGATGTAAGGGATTTCTCTATGGAGAATTTCTCTTGGGAAAAGACTTTCAGGAATTTATTCTCAATATACCATGATCTATATCAAAGACCTATTGGCAACAATCATTATAAAGTTAAGAAAAGCATAGGACGGAAATTGGCAATTAGTATAGGAAATGTCAACAGCTTGTGAATCATATTCATTTTTGTTTTTCTCAGCTTCGTCATATATTCTTTAAAAGAACTGATAAAGCATATCTACAGTTTCTTAGATATATTACTTTGGGAAATGTCTCAAATATCGTTGATTTTACAAGCCTTTATATTTTAACTGATTTCATAGGATTTCATTATACCATATCTAATGTAATTTCTTTCATAGCTGGTGTATCGCTCAACTATATTATCAATATCAAATGGATATTTAAAAGGGGAAACCATGCAATCCATGCTGAATTTATGCTTATCGTAATTCTAAGCATGGTTGGATTATGCTTTAGTGTGTTGATAATATCTATCTTTGTAGAATATGTGCATCTTCATTATATGCTTTCAAAAGTTATATCCTCTATTTCAGTAATGTTCTGGAACTTCTATTCTCGAAAAAAATGGGTATTCAAACAGTAAGACCACAACACAAAATAAATACGTCATCACAAAAAATAATGAGATTTAAATCAAAAGGCAATACTTTTGGATCGCTATTATCAGCAATCCAAGATGGTCATGCCAGTCCACAGCTTGTAATACAATATACGACCTACTGCAATGCTACCTGTCCGCAATGTGATATGCGAAAAAGCAACAAGATAGGTAGGACAGCACTGAAAAAGGATTATGTAAAAAGAGTGATTGATCATGCTGTATCTGAATGGAACATACAGTTTCTGTCTTTTACAGGAGGAGAGCCATTTCTCTTTGCTGATGATATTATAGAACTCATTAATTATGCAAATAGCATGGGAATCAAATATGTCCGCACCGGCACAAATGGCTTTATGTTTCGATATAATCCATTTATGCCAGACGATTTTGAAAAGAAGACTCGATCATTAATAGAAAGACTTTCTGAAACAGGACTTTATACATTGTGGATAAGCCTTGATTCGTCTGATCCCAAAACCCATGAACAAATGCGGGGATTCAGTGGTCTTTTGAAGGGCATCGAAAAAGCTATTCGTATATTTGAAGAATATAGAATGTATCCCGCTGTCAATCTTGGACTAAACCGTAATATTGCTGGACAATATGAACAAGATGAAATTAACTCTTTTGACAAAGAAAAGTTCTATGAAAGATATAGAGACGGATTATCCCGCTTTTACCAATTGGCGATAAATATGGGATTTACGATAGCAAACACCTGTTATCCTATGAGCATGGAGGATAATACCTACTCATATCACGCAACATCAAATAATGATATTGTGTCATTCAGACCAGAAGAAAAGGCTGTTTTATTCAAGGCTTTATATGATACCGTATCAGATTATCGCTCAAAGATCAGGATATTCACACCACGCTCAAGCCTTTGTTCATTGATAAATTTCTATACTAATGGAAACAAAGCAGAATATCCATGCAGAGGTGGAATAGACTATTTTTACCTTGATGCACAGAATGGTCATGTTTATCCCTGCGGTTATCGTGTTGAAGATGATTTTGGTGAAATATGGGATGTAAATTTGAGCGATTTGAGAAAAACCAAGCCGAACTGCACAAAATGCGACTGGGAATGTTTCCGTGATCCAACCGAATTGATCCAACCAATGATAGACCTTTACCACCGTCCTTTCCCCACAACGTATAAACTCCTTTCTGATAGCAAAAAGAAACTCTGGCTGAAAGACCTTCTCTATTTTTATGCCTGTGATTTCTTTAATCTAAGATCAAAACCCGACTATCGAAAAATGAAATTGTTTTCATACTGAAAATTAACCAATTCCTTATTATATCTTAACAACAGTATTATAACATTATCATGCTTTGATATATAATCTGATAGCTAAAAGCTATTGGAACATAAGACAAAGATTTGTGATATTTTTTTGATAAATAAACCTTTAACTGTGGAGGATGTTAAAAATGAGATTATTTGTAGTGGTAATTTTAATCATGGGACTTGCATGTAGTCTTGCTTTGGCGGCAAACTTAGAGGAGGGATTCGATAATGGACTGGATAAATGGGTTATCGTTGATGAACCAGCTAAACTGCTCAATGATAAAACTCCGTCAAATTGGACTATTGCTTCAGGTCCATTCAATGGAAAAGCCCTTAGCCAGTCCACGAATATCTGGGGTGACCCCGGTGATATTGTTGCTCTCGGTACGTTTATAATTTACGATAAAGCGGAATTTAAGAATTTTGATTTATCATTTGATATGCAGGCAAATGATAACGATGGGATGGGTATTGTATTTGGGTGGAAGAGCAGAACAGATCATTACAGATTTTTTACTATGATTGATGGTGGCAATCCCGGTGGGGCATCTGGAAATCAAGGAGACCCCGGTAAGGCTCCATGGTCATTGCTGGAGAAACGCACTGGTGACGATATACCATATTATAAAAACTTGGCAAAGATCAATGACCCAGCATATCAACAAGGAACTTCTGTAACTCTTAGACTTGTAGCCCAAGATGGCAACTTTGAGGTTTTCGCCGGTAAAAAATCGCTAATGAAAGCAAAAGATACAACCTATTCCGGTGGTAAGATCGGTTTCACACTTTACGCAGAAAGCGGAATTTTCTTTGACAACCTAAAAGTCATTGATAACACAGCTTCAGTTGAGCCAAAAGCCAAATTAACATCAACTTGGGGTTCATTAAAGTCTTTCAAATAGGAGCAAAGTAATGTTAAGAAAATTCGCTTAAATTATTACTTAAAGCTCCATAGGTATTGTTTATAAAAGATAGATAATGCCATTATTTTCAAAGGAGATCGTGACATGAAATTGCGTATTTTGACAGTTCTAATTATATGTATTGGTATAGTTTCGAGTTTCGCTTATGCAGATCAGACAGCTTTGAATAGCCTAATTAAGACCATGCCCGGACTTATTGCTCATTATCCACTGGATGGTGATTACAAGGATGCAGGTGGAAAAGGGATTAACGGTGCAGTAGTTGGTGACGCCAAAGCGTTTGGTTGGACAGATGGAGTCAATGGCGGTAAAGCTGTGACGATTGACTCTGCGCAATTCAACGGCAGTTTTGTTGATTTTCCTGCGCCTATTGGTTCTCCATTTGATACCGCAAAAGCGACAAGCATTGTGTGGGTAAAACTTACTCCTCGCACTGGTGATTACTGGCAAGCGATAAGTGAACGTGATAATCTTTGGTATCTTGAGACAGAAGCTAAACCAGCCGAATGGAAGGGCAATGCTGTTGTATGGCGTATATATGATCCAGTAGCGGTTGGCGGCGGCGGTTCTGATCAGATGCGTGATAATGCCAATGTTGCTATTGAAGACAATAAATGGTATCAAATCGCATGGACTTATGATGGGGCAGTATATAAAGGCTTCGTCAATGGTAAGCAAGTTATAACTAAAGATTATGCTGGCGGGATTGGTCCTGTAGCCGCTACACCCAATCCTCCGCCAGCGGGCAAGGGCAAAAACTATAATTTTTCTCTTGGTACATGGCAACAGCGTGACGATTGGTTTACTGGAGCAATTGATGACTTCTCTTACTTCACTTCTGTTCTGACAGAGGCGCAGATCAAATCTCTCTACGATGCAATGATGACGTCTACCTCCCCGGTTTCAGTGAAAGATAAAGCAACAACCGCATGGGGCGCTATTAAAGCAAAATAATTATTTTCCGAACCTGAATTTGGTAATTGAGTAGCAACATAATGCTGATCCGCAGAAGCCGATCCTGACAAATGGTTTCAGGTGTTAAGATTGTCAATAATACATGGGGATGCAATTTTTCTGCCTTTTCTTTGATCCCTTTGTTTTCTATATCTCAGGCTTTTCTGAGAAAACTGTATGTAAGGAGTAGTTACCATGAAATGTGCTGAAATAATGACAAAAGAACCGAAAATGTGTGTTCCAGATGATGAGGTAGCTGTTGCGATTAATCTTATGTGGGATCATGATTGTGGTGATATAGTAGTTGTAGAAGACATGGAAAGCAAACAATTGATCAGCATAGTTACAGATCGGGATATTGCTATGTCAGTGGTCAGATGCAACTATTCACATCCCTTTCATGTTAGAGTTCGTGATTGTATGGCTCCTTATGTTATTGCCTGTCAGCCAGAAGTTACAATAGAAACGGCAATCGAATTGATGAGTATACATAAGATTCGTCGTATTCCAATTGTTGATGAAAATAGCTGTTGTATTGGAATTATCTCACAAGCTGACTTGCTTTTACATGCCTCTGATATTAAACCCGTTGTTGATATGTTACAACAGATTTCCGCTCCTCGAAACATAAGTGAAAGTGATGAAAGTCGGATTCTTATGGAATCTGATCAAGGAGAGGAAACATTCACAGACTCAAATCATGAAGAATTGGAACTTGTGGAATCTGCTACAAAAGAGGTGTTACAGAATAAATCCACAAAGAAGAAAAAGCAAGTTGTCATGAGTGAAGCTTGATAACAAAGATACAGAATATTATCAGCATCTTCGGGTTTTTGGTGCTGATAAAGATCATTACGAATTAATCATAAATTAACACGAATCTTATATTTATTTAACACAACGCTGATACAATAAATGATAGATTCAAAAATAAAGCAAGTGTTTATTTTAGCAAACGAATTTTGACTGGGTGTCATTCTGTATAAAGCTATATAAAATCCCCTCTCCTCTGATACTTAATTCCGCTAGCCTTGTTTGGAATGTCACCCTTTCATGATTCACTTGCACGGGAAAAGATCAAACAGATACGGTAAAATCAACAGTCCTAAAGGAGGTAAAATAATGAGTCAGTTAAAAAAATCAATATTCAAAGTATGGTTACCTATTGGATTAGCAATTAGCCTTTTCTTGTTTTTTACGTCTCATCAGGTTTTTGCTGACGGTGCCAAGAATATCATCATTATGATCAGCGATGGTTGTGGATATAACCATCTTGACTCTACCAGCATGTACCAATATGGCAAAACTGGCGTGCAGGTCTATGAAAGGTTCCCCATAAAATATGCTATGTCAACATATCCTGCCGGTGCGTTTAATGCTGATGGCACGTGGCAATTTCAGGGTAGCTATGACCCAAATCTAATATGGAAAACATTCGGTTATGCAAAGTTAGGTTGGACTGATTCTGCGCCTGCGGCGACTACCATGTCCACAGGGGTTAAGAGCTATAATGGAGCCATCGGTGTTGACCCCAATAAAAAACCTTTGAAGCATATAAGCCAGCAAGCTAAAGAAATGGGAAAATCCGTTGGTATAATAACCACTGTTGAATTTAGCCATGCTACTCCAGCAGGCTTCCTTGCTCATAATGTAGATCGCAACAATTATGCACAGATAGCCCAGGAGATGCTCCTGGATAGTAAAGCGGATGTAATCATGGGTTGTGGAAATCCTGTGTTTGATAGCAATGGTCAGCCAACGGCTAAAAAGGAATTTAAGTATGTTGGCGGGGAGGCTGTCTGGAACAGCTTACTAAAAGGATCAACTGAATTTGATCTGAATGGCGATGGAAAAGCTGAAAAAATAGTTCAGGATATTGACGGCGATGGCAAACCTGACGCTTGGACACTAATACAGGATAAAGCGGAGTTTCAATCACTAATGAATGGCGCTACTCCTAAGAGAGTTCTAGGCGTACCAATGGTATTTGACACATTACAAGATAGCAGAAGCGCAATAGCTGATCGTAATGGCGATGGCAAGATTGACACAAAAGACGTTGCATTGGCGACACCTTATGAAGATCCCTTGGTTCAAGGCGTGCCAAATCTTGAGGAGATGTCAGTTGGTACTATAAACGTTCTGGATAAAAACCCAAAAGGCTTCTTCCTTATGATCGAAGGTGGAGCTATTGACTGGGCGGCTCATGCAAATACCTCTGCACGCACTATTGAGGAAGAGATAGATTTTAACAAAGCTGTGGAAGCTGTAATAGATTGGATACAGAAAAATAGTAACTGGAATGAAACACTTCTAATTGTCACCGGAGATCATGAGACAGGATACCTCACAGGACCCGGTTCTGGACCTGATCCTGATGATCCCAGTGGTAAAATTGCTCCTACTTGGAAGCCAATCGTCAATAATGGCGCAGGAAAACTACCCGGTATGGAATGGCACAGCCTTGAACACACAAACTCTTTAATCCCATTATTTGCAAAGGGCGCTGGGTCCAGTTTATTTAACGGTTATGCGAATGGCAATGATCCTGTTCGTGGCGCATATATTGACAACGCGAATATCGCAAATGTAATATTCGAGCTTTTGGCCATGCCAAGTGTTGATTATGGCAATGTATTCTTTATGAACCTTGATTCAGGACTGAATATGGTGTCTTTGCCTCTAATGCCAGCAGAATCTCTAACTTCCAAGAGTTTTGCAGATATGATCGGCGCTACCGTAGTAATAAAACTTGATGACACTACACACAAATTCGTTGGTTACGTCCCTGGTTCACCAACAAACGCTTTTCCAATAGAAGGCGGTAAAGGCTACATAGTCAATGTAGATAAACCAAAAACCGTTACGTTTACCGGCGCCGCATGGACAAATACACCAACTTACGAAGCCGCTCCGGGTTTGGTGAAAGAATCTGCATGGGCTTTCGTGGTAGATGGCAAATTAGGTTCATCTGATGCCAATCTCAATGGTTATACTATACAATTAAAAAATCTTAGAACAGAGTCTGTATTAACTGATTCAGTTTCATCTCAGGGATACTTCATTCTGGCATCTGCTGACCTTTCTCGCAATAGCATAATTCAGACAGGTGATGATCTGAAAATAACTCTAAAAAATTCAGATGGCAAGGTTATTACCGAATTGACTACCACTGTAGATGGAGACAGTATCAATAAGGCACATCTGAATATCCCGATAAAGCTGGGAGAGATGAGACCTTCTCAAACTTCATTATTGCAAAACTATCCAAATCCTTTCAATCCTGAAACATGGATACCATTCCAGCTTTCTGAGGATAGCAATGTAAAGATAAACATATATGACATGCAAGGCAAACTCATACGTTCATTCGTTATGGGAAGACAGTCAGCAGGCATATATGATACGCATGACAAAGCCATACATTGGGATGGACGCAATGAATCAGGCGAGGTCGTTGGAAGTGGAGTTTATTTCTACGAACTTCAGACCGGTAAATTTTCAAGCATAAAAAAGATGATAGTAAAAAAGTAGCCCTCATGGGCTAAATTGGTTGCAGGAACGGAATTAGCCTCCCTGTTCTTGCAACCAATCTTATTAAAAGGAGTGATAAAAAATGGATCGAGAGATAATTCAGAGAAGGTTAAGTCATACACGCAGCCTTCTATCAAAACATAGCAGGATACGCCATCATAACTTAATAACTCAAAAGGAATTATTAAAAAAAGAAACAAAGCATGATATGAAAAGCGATAATATTATACAAATGTATGCAAAAGAGAGATTTTTAGAATATATGCGAAGATCAGAAATATGCGGTCTTGGCTTGATAATAGCTATTATTAGCTCTATTCACAATTGAGTGGACTACACAAAAGAAAGCATATAAATTCCTAAAGATTTTATCTGATACTTACGTAAAGATCGCAATTCTAAATCTGCGCCATATTCTTACCCAAACAAAACCTAATATATGAGCATCAAATAATTAATCGGGTAATGGCTAGGAATGGATTCCCTTTTTCAAGGGAATGACACCATGCACACTTGTCATTCCCTTGAAAAAGGGAATCCAGAAAACCCCGATGATTTTATTAACCTTCATATTACTATTTTTCGCAAATCTTATCTACTATATTGCTGAAAAATTAATCAAAATTTAACACAATCTTCGCACTCAATTAACACAAGGCTGTTATAATAAATAATGGTGATTCAAAATAGAGCAGAAAAGCCCAGGTGTCATCCAGAATAGAACAAATATAACCCCTCTCACAGTGATTAATCCCCATATAGTTTTATTCAGGATGGCACACTATTGATAAGTATTCTACTTTATTTTGACAAACAACTTAAAGGAGGAATGATATATGAACCGCAAAGCAAAATTAAGGCGGACCACCCGTACACGTAAACTTGTATCGGCAAAACGTCGAATACGCCGATATAATCTAATTGCTTCCAGAGAAGCTCTGGAACAA
>Ga0247842_10007968_pt1 | contig 11269 bp, 9 predicted proteins | sample LaCruzMarch2015__3_FD_192411 | JGI IMG/M metagenome (GOLD analysis project Ga0247842, IMG submission 192411) | Freshwater microbial communities from meromictic Lake La Cruz, Castile-La Mancha, Spain - LaCruzMarch2015_19m | ecosystem: Environmental > Aquatic > Freshwater > Lake | place: Spain...
TGAGGGCGGAGTGGGCGGCTTTGGGCGAGCGGAGTTGGGTGTCGTGACGCCGGCGCCGACATTCGCGACTGCGTCGCGAGCGAGGCCGGCCTCGCGCTCCGCTGGGAGGCACAGCCTCCCAGACCCACCAGTTTTTTTGGCTTTGTACCTGTATTCAGCTGGACGTATCGGAGGGCGGCATGACTCATCTGGTTTGTTTTGGCTTGGGGTATAGCGCGACGGCGGTTGCGGCGCGGGTGGCGGTCGACGGATGGCGCGTCACGGCGACGGCCACGACGCAGGCGGGGGCTGCGCGGATTGCAGCGCTTGGCTACGATGCCTTCGTGTTCGATGGGACGACCGCTGCGCCGAGGCTTGCGGAGGCGATTGGCTCGGCGTCGCATGTGCTGGTGTCGGCGCCGCCTGGGCCTGCAGGCGATCCGGTGCTGGGTGTGTTTGGCGATGCGATTGCTGCGAGCGCTGGCGTTCGGTGGATCGGGTATCTGTCGACGATTGGGGTTTATGGCGACTGGCAGGGGGCGTGGGTCGATGAGACCTGCGCGCTTCGGCCAACGTCTGACCGCAGCGTGCGGCGGGCGGCTGCCGAGGATCAGTGGCGCGATCTGGGCGCGCGGACGGGGCAGCGCGTGATCGTGTTCCGGCTGGCTGGCATTTATGGGCCGGGGCGAAGTGCGATTGACAACCTTCGCGAGGGGACGGCGCGGCGGATCGTGAAGCCAGGTCAGGTGTTCAATCGCATCCATCGCGACGACATCGCGGGCGTGGTTCTGGCCGCGATCGAGGGGACGCCGCGACACGACGTTTATAACGTGTGCGACGACGAGCCGGGGCCGCCGCAGGATGTGGTTGCCTTTGGTGCGGCGTTGCTGGGGATGCCGGTGCCGCCCGAGATTGCGTTTGGCGACGCGCGGCTGTCGCCGATGGGGGCGAGCTTTTATGCCGAAAATAAACGGGCCAGTAATGCGCGCGCCAAAGGCGATTTGGGATGGCGGCTGATTTATCCCAGCTACCGCGAAGGCTTGCGGTCGATCCTGACGAGCGCTTGAAACATTCACGCGCGGTTCAGCGGGTGGGGTGTCTTATCGGCAGATTGGAACCGGTATGGGATGATCGTCGACCATCCCTTTACTGCAGAACTTTTGACACGATGTTCCGTCATAGGTTCCGCATGGTCCGGGACCGGGTGGAGGTGTTTTGCCTTGTTCCCATTTGAAGCGGGTCGGGGGGCGGTCTGTTTTGGCTTGGCCTGCCTTGTACCGCTTTTGCCCAATGCGTTTTATGCGAACAGATGAGCAAATTCATGCGGGCTTCATCATTGGTTTTGTCGGTGTCCGTTGCCGCGATTGCGGTTTTTGGTGGGTTTGCGCCATCAGCGATTGCAGCGGACCCTGTGGCGAACGCGGCGGCGCATCAGATCGCTGAGAAATTTGCGGCCGCCAGTGCGACGACCACGGCATCGCAGGCTGCGGATGCGGCTCAGGTGAAGGCAACGGCGGATGCGGATGCGGCGCGAAAGAAGGCGCTCGCTGCCAAGAAGAAAGCCGAGGCGGCAAGGCTTGCTGCCAAAAAGCGGGAGCAGGAGGCAGCTTTAAAGCAGCGCAAGGCGGACGAGGCCGATATGCTGGAGCGGGCCAAGCTGGAGGCTGCAGAGCGGGAAGCTGAGTATAAACGAGCCGAGGCCGAGTTGATCAAAGCCGAGGAGGCCGAGGCTGCCCGGAACGTCGAAGCGGAGGCTGCCAAGACAGCGATGGCCTTGGAGGAGCAGCGCGCGCGCGACGCCAAGGATGCTGCCGACGAAGCTGAGGCCAAGCGTCGGGTTGCACTCAAGCGGCAGGACGAGGAGCAGGCCCGTCAGCGCGAGATCGAAGCTGCGGCTGCTGCCGAGAAAGCTGCTGCTGAGTTGAAGGCAGCCGAAGCGCGCAAGGCCGAAGACGCCAGGCAAGCGCTGGTTGCCGAGGCCGCAGCGCGCGAGGCGGCGCGAGTGGAGGCTGACGCTAAGGCCAACGCGGCGTTGGCGGCGGCTGCCGACAAGGCTGCGGCCGACAAGGCGGAGAATGATCGGCTTGCGGCTCTTGAGGCTCAGCGCGAGGCGGAGACATTGCGGTTGGCTGAGAAGCTGCGTGAGGCGCGGCGGTTGAAGGCTGCCGAGCTCGAGGCGGCGGATAAGACGGCGAAACAGGAGGCTGCGTTAGCGGCGACGGCGGCGGCTGAGCAGGCGGCGAAGGCTGAGGCAGCTAAGGTCGAGGCGGCCAAGGTTGAGGCTGCTAAGGTCGAGGCTGCTAAGGTTGAGGCTGCTAAGGTTGAGGCGGCGAAGGTCGAGGCGGCCAGGGTCGAGGCGGCGAAAGTTGAAGCGGCGAAAGTTGAAACGGCACGCGTTGAGGCGGCGAAGCGCGAACGCGAGGCAGCGGATGCGGCGGCTCAGAAGTCTGCACAGCAGGTGGGGACTGCGGTTGCGGTGGCAGCGCCGGTTGCGCTGATGCCGGGCAAGGCTGCGACGACGGGGGCAGCGCGTGGGGTGATTGCCACACGGGCGTCGGTGCTGCTCATCATGGAGCCGGGCACCTATGGCATCCGGCGGTTCAACAAGACCCAGGCCGATCCGGTGCTGTGTTTTGGCGAGACCTGTTATGTGAGCATGGGGCCCGATGTGCCTGCCAAGGCGATGTCGAAGGGCCAGGCGTTGGGCGCAGGCAATACGCTGGGGCCTCGGGCTTGGGCGTGCCGGATGAAGCTCGCGTGTGTGTTCCGCGATGTGGATTTACGGACGGGTCGCGCGGAGTTGATGCCGGTCGATTTGCACGTGTTGCGCCATGATCGGCGCGAAGTGTCGACGGTGTCGGCGGATGCGTCGTGTGCGGTGACCAACGGCGCGCTGGTGTGTGGCGGCACGTTGCGGTCGGCGACCTACCGCGCGTGGATCGTGCCCGAGCCGGTCGCCGTGCAAGCGGGTGCCGAGGCGCTGACGGCGGCGCTGGCGGGGAATCTGGACTCCCGGCGCGCGGAGAAGTGAGGGGGTCTGCTTGCGGCAATAGGGTGAGTGCCTGTCGCTTCTACGATGTGGCTTGCCGATCTTCTGCTTGTTGATAAGATCGCTGACGAAACCTCCGTGGTACCGACGTGTCGCGCGTCCCCCGGCTCTCCACCAGATGCCGACTGTCGGCGTTCGCCAATCCACGTGCCTTGCCTCCCGGCATCGTCCCATGCCCTATTGGCATCGTTGGGGTTTATTTTTGCCGAGGGCAACGTCATGGCAGACAGAGCGGTGGACAAAGTTAAGCTCAACGTTTTCATCTCCTACAGTCGCGACGATATCGGCTTTGCGGATCAGCTCGACACGGTTTTGAAGTTCCACGGCATTGGCACCATGCTCGACCGCCACGGAATTTCGGGCGGCGAGGATTGGCGTAGACGCCTGGGCAATCTCATACGTGATGCGGATACGATCGCGTTCGTGCTGTCACCGTCATCGGCTATGTCGGATGTCTGCGCGTGGGAGGTCGCTGAAGCCTCTCGTCTGCGCAAGCGCATCATTCCTGTGGTGTGCCGGTCTCTTGCAGGTACGCAGGTTCCCAAGCAGTTAGCCGAACTAAATTATGTCTACTTTTACGAGGAGCCCAAGGCGCCGGGGTCGGGCTTCGGCACCGGGCAGGTTCGCCTCCTTGCGGCTCTCAATACCGACCTTGACTGGCTGCGAGAACATACGCGTCTACTTCAACGAGCGAGCGAATGGGAGGTAGGCGGTCGCCCAGAGAATCGCCTCCTGTCGGGTACCGATAGTGCGGCGGCCAAGAACTGGGCAGCGCGACGCCCCACGGACGCACCGGACCTGACAGGCCTTCATCTAGAATTCATCAAGGCAAGCGAACTGGCCGAGATTTTACGAGCCGATACAGCTCGTCTTCAGCTCGAGGCGATCGCTGCTGCGCAAGAGGAAAGGGCCAAGGCGCTGGCTACAGCTGAAGCTGCGCAGATGGAACGGGAGATTGCCCAGGGGGTGGCGGCCGATGCGGCACGGCGCGAGGCAGAGCAAGCCCGGCGCGTGGCTCGGCGGACCTTTGCGGGTCTGGCCGCCGCGCTGGTTCTAGCGTTGGCAGCGGGCGTCGCAGGACTTGTTGCTTACAATAACCAGAGGGCTGCGGACGAGCAGCGCAGCCGCGCTGAGCGGAATTTGGCAGCAGTCACGGAAGCATTGGCGCTGCTCGACGGCGTGTCTGATCCCAAGCAGTTGGCCCCGAAGTTTTTCGCTCTGGCGCATAACTATTTTAAGGAGGAACGCTTCGATCAAGCAATTCTGCTCTATCAGCGAAGCTTGGCCATGGCGGAGAAGCAATTCGGGACTCGAAGCATCGAGTCCGCGGCTGCGCGGACCCAGTTGGGTCTCGTGCAAAAGCAACTGAAGCGGTACCAGGAAGCGGAGTCCTATCTAACAGAGGCAATCTCTACTTATGAAACTTTGCCCATTGCCGAAAACTCGGATGTGCCAATTGCCCTCTTGGGTTTGGCAGGGGTGTACCGTGCGAGCGGAAGGCTCAACCAAGCTAAGGTGCTCGAACAGAAGGTCCGTCGAATTGGGCTTGCCGGTTCCGCCGCATTGGTGAATGTATTCTTTGGCACTGACCGGAGACGCGGCGAGGCAGGTGACTATGGGCCGGAGCGCGGCCAACAGCTTGAATTTGGCCGTGTCATAGTGACAATCCCAAAGTCTCACGTCGTCTCGAAAATCGAGCGCCCTTGGAGTGTGCAGATTGCAGGCGTTAGTTTATATCATGAAGTGGAAGACCCCAAGAAGCACTTTACAATTAGCGAATTGAGCAGATTGCCCAGGGACGAGTTTGTTTCCGCCATAAAAGATAAAATCGATCCACCAGCAAGAGATGGCGGACGAGCCTTCATTTTCATCCATGGTTGGAATACGACATTTCAGGGTGCGATCTATCGTGCCGCCCATCTAGCCCACAATTTGGGGTTTGAGGACGCTCCCATTGTCTACTCCTGGCCGTCCGGGGGCAGCAGTGATAAATATCTCTATGACGCTGACAGCACGCTACGGGCTGGGCCCTATTTCAAGGAATTTTTGGATCTCGTCGCCGAGAAGACCGGAGCCACTAGGATCAGCGTTATCGCCTATTCCATGGGCAGTCGTTTGTTATTGCCAGTGTTGAGCGAGATGCGACGTTCTAGCCCAAACAGTTCTAGGCTGGATCAAGTGATTCTCGTTGCACCGGATATGGACGGAAACCAGTTCAAGTCCCTCCTGGCAGCGTCGCAGGGAGTCGCCAAGGGCATCACTCTTTATGCCTCCGGGAGTGACCGCACTTTGGCGCTGTCCAAGCGGCTGAGCAACGGCGCTCCCAGGGCAGGTGACGTGCCCCCAACTGGTCCTCTGGTCGTGCCCGGCGTCGATACGATTGATGTAACGGCTCTGACTACGGACGCCCTTAGCTTGCCGCATGCCATGTTCAATGAAGAGGATCAGCCGCTTCTGGCCGACATCAGGCAGTTGATCAGCACAGGAACGCGCCCGCCCGATCGGCGCCTGCCGATGTTTGCTCGTGCGAGCAACAAGGAGGGCGACTATTGGGTTTACAGGCCGAAGTGAGCGTGCTCCAGCGTGAATTTTTACGGTGGCCTCACCACGATCAGCCGAATTTTTTGGCGATGTAGTCTTCGACGAGGGTTTTGAAGTCGGTGGAGATGTTGGGGCCGCGCAGGGTCATGGCTTTTTTGCCGTCGATGAAGACGGGGGCGGCGGGGGCTTCGCCGGTGCCGGGGAGCGAGATGCCGATGTTGGCGTGTTTGCTCTCGCCGGGGCCGTTGACGATGCAGCCCATGACCGCGAACGTCAGGTTTTCAACGCCGGGGTAGCGGGTTTTCCACTCGGGCATGCGTTCGGCGATCATGGTTTCGACGTCGCGGGCGAGATGCTGGAAGGTGGTCGAGGTGGTTCTTCCACACCCTGGGCAGGCGGCGACGATGGGCACGAACGAGCGCAGGCCGATGGTCTGGAGGATTTCCTGGGCGACCTTGACTTCGGTGGTGCGGTCGCCGCCGGGCTCGGGGGTGAGCGAGACGCGGATCGTATCGCCGATGCCCTGCTGGAGCAGGATGCCCATTCCGACGGATGAGGCGACGATGCCCTTGGAGCCCATGCCGGCTTCGGTTAGCCCCAAGTGGAGGGCGTAGTCGCAGCGTTTGGCCAGCAGCATGTAGCTGCTGACGAGGTCTTGGACGGCGGAGACTTTGGCGGAGATGATGATTTTATCCGCGCCCATGCCGAGTTCCTGCGCGCGGGCCGCCGAGCCCAGGCCGGACTGGACCATGGCTTCGTGCATGACGGCGCGGGCGGATAGCGGGTTTTCGGATTTGGCGTTTTCGTCCATCAGATGGGTGAGGAGTTCCTGGTCGAGGCTGCCCCAATTGACGCCGATGCGGACGGGTTTGTTGTGGCGGAGCGCTAGTTCGATGATCTGGCTGAATTGCGTGTCGCGTTTTGCCTTGAAGCCGACGTTGCCGGGGTTGATGCGATATTTGTCGAGGGCTTGGGCGCAGGCTGGGTTTTCGGCCAACAGGGTGTGGCCAATGTAGTGGAAGTCGCCAATCAGGGGCACGGTGACGCCGCGCTGGCGGAGCTGGTCCTTGATGTGGGGGACGGCTTTGGCGGCCTCGTCGCGGTCGACGGTGATGCGCACGAGTTCGGACCCGGCGCGGGCCAGCGCTGCCACCTGCTCGACGGTTGCTTTGATGTCGGCGGTGTCGGTGTTGGTCATGGATTGCACGACGCACGGCGCGCCGCCGCCGACCTGCACTTTGCCCACCATGACGGGGACGGACTGGCGACGCGGGGTCATGGTGGTGTCGAGGGTCATGTGATCGGCTTTCGTGGATGCGGGAGGCTTCGCGTTGGCGCTCTATACCTCAATGCTTGCCGCCACACCAACTCATGTCGCAAGGGCTGCCGCCCTTGAACCGGCTCGGGGAGACCCCGAACCCCCTTCTTTTTGCGCTTAAGTGAAGATGAGCGCGTGGATGGGTGCGGTGGGGGTGGCCCCTGGGTCCCGGGTCTGCACTGCACCGTAAGGACGCTGCAGTGCGCCCGGGATGACAAGTTGTGCCAAGTCCCACCGGTTGTCATCCTGGCCGTAGCGCAGGTTGGCGGCTTTGTTCGTGGATAGCATTTTTTCGCTTGCGCGAACGGGGCTGCCGCCCCTGGCCCCGCTCGGGGAGACCCCGCCCCCCCTTTTTTTACGACAAAGTAAGTGCCCTGTCACTTCGTTGGCATAAGTGCGCGAAGGGCGTGTGACTGGCTGAGGGCGAGGGAGGCAATCGCGCAGGTGGCCATGATGAGGACGATCGCGGGGCCGCTGGGGATGTCGTATTGTATGGAGAGGGCGAGGCCGGCGGCGACGCTCGAGGCGGCGATGCTGGCGGCGATGAGCGCCATCCGTTCGGCGGTGGTGGCGAGCGGCCTTGCGGCGATGGCCGGGATGATAAGGAAGGCGATGGCGAGCATCGCGCCGACGATCTTCATGGCGAGCGCGATGGTGAGGGCGAGCAAGAGCGTGAAGGCCATGCGGACGGCTTCGGTGGGGACGCCTTCTGCGGCGGCGAGGTCAGCGTGGATCGACATGCGCAGCAGGGGTTGCCAGAGGAACGTGAGGACGGTCAGGACGAGGGCGCCGCCGCCGTAGACCCAGTAGAGGTCGCCGGTGGTGACGGACAGGACGTCGCCGAACAGGTAGCCGACGAGGTCGACGGCGGGGCCTTTCAGCGAGGCGGTGGCGACGATGCCGGCGGCGAGCGCTGCGTGGTGGAGGAGGCCGAGCAGGCTGTCCATGGGGATCAGGGTTTGGCGGCCAAGCGCGATGAGAAGGAGCGCGACGGCGACGGCGGTCAGCAGGACGGCGACGGTGAGGTTGGCCTGGAGGGCTAAGCCAAGCGCGATGCCGATGAGGCTCGCTTGGGCGATGGTTTCGCCGAAGTAGGCCATGCGCCGCCACACGACGATGCAGCCGAGGGGTGCCGCGACGATGGCGAGGCCGATGCCGGCGGCGAGGGCGCGAACGAGGAAGGGGTCGAGGAGGGGCATGGGGTCCGGGGGCTGGCGATCAATTGTGGGTTGCTTGGGTGCCCGCCTACGCGGGCATGACGTGGAGGGGGTGGTGATTTGCAAGAAACCGAGCTGTCCCTATTTCTGTTTCTGTGTTTCTGGCCAGTCCCTATTTCTGGCTCAGGTCGTAGTGGAATACTTTTGAAATGATCTGCCAGCGGTCGGATACTCGGATCAGCGTCAACAGGTCGATGAAGTGCTTGGAGCCGATGGCACACTCGACGCGAGCGATAGCCGTAACGTTCCCCGCAAGCTCGATCGAAACGATCTTGTCGCGGCGTTGCTCATTGCGGCTAGCAGGTGACGGACGCTGATCGACGATGGGAAAGTAACTCTCCATCGTTAGCTGCTTGAGTGGCACATCGACCGCGCAAACGTAGATGGCGTTGGGGTGGAAGACCTGGGCTAAACGCTTGGTGTCGCTATAGTAGAGGCCATCGAAATAGACTTGCAAGACTTCAGTGATTTCTTGGAATAGCGATGACATTGCTTACCCTTCTAGTGCGTCGATGCCGACATGTTCTATTTCGTGATGACTTTAGAGTTGTTGGGCGAAGAGCGGATGTAGAGGGAAGGTTCTGTTGGTGAGGCGACGGGGTGACCGCTGAGGTCGTGGGTGTGGTCGTGGTGGTGGGTGTAGACGGCGAAGGATTTTGCCGCGTCGGGGCCGAACAGGCGGGCGTATTCGGGGTGGGTGGCGACCGCTTGGGGGTGGCCGGAGCAGCAGACGTGTTGGTTGATGCAGACGATGCGGTCGGTGTTGGCCATGACGATGTGGAGGTCATGCGAGACGAGCAAGACGCCTAAGTTTCGGGTGTCGCGCAGGTGTGCGATCAGCGCGTAAAGGCTTGCTTCGCCCATGTGGTCGACGCCGCTGGCGGGTTCGTCGAGGACGAGGAAATGGGGGTCGCGGAGCAGGGCGCGGGCGAGGACCACGCGCTGGAGTTCGCCGCCGGAGAGTTCAGCGACTTGAGCGTTTGAGACGCGCGATGCGCCTGTCTCATCGAGGGCTGCGGCGATCTGGGCTGGCGATTTTTTGAGGCCGAGATTGAGAAAGCGGGCGACGGTGAGCGGGATCGCGCGGTCGATCTCGAAGCGCTGGGGGACGTAGCCGATGACAAGGCCTTGTTTGCGGGTGATTTTGCCTTGGCTCAGGGTTTCGAGGCCGAGCAGGGTGCGCACGAGGGTCGTCTTGCCAGCGCCGTTGGGGCCGATGACGGTCACGATCTCGGACGGGTTCAGCGTGATGTCGATGCCCGAGATGAGCGTGCGGTCGGATTTGACGACAGTGAGGCCGCGCCCCGACATCAGGGCGTTCGGGTTGGTTTCGGGCGGCGGATTGTGGTCGTGGCCGCAGCAGCTGTGGTCGTGGATGTGGGGGGGGCTGGTGGTCATCGGGCGGCCTTCGTGGTTTGTTGAGTGGCGGCAGGCGTGGAGTTTGCGGACCTCACCCCCAACCGGAGGGCGTGCCTGCCGCCGCCCCTTGCACCCTAAGCCTCTCCCAGCGAAGAGGCGGGGAGAGGGGATGATTCGTGCCTTCGGCGCTCATTGCTGGGTCCCGGCTCGGCGTTTCGCCTAAGGAGGCTCCACTTGGCCGGGATGACAGGTTTTGGCCAGGATGACGGTTTGAGTTTTGGGAGGGGGATTTTTTATCAGGTGGCATGGGAGGAGCAGTGGGCGCAGCGGCCAGTCACTTCGACGATGCGGGAGGATTGGGTGAAATTTTCGCTTGTCGCGAGGGTGTCGAGGGCTGTGAAGACGGCTTCGCCATCGACTTCCGCGATGATTCCGCAGGTACCGCAGGACAGGATAATGTTCTGGCGCTGGCTGGCGTGGTTGGCATGGCAGGCGAAGTAGGCGTTCTTGCTTTCGAGGCGATGAACGACGCCGGCTTCGATCAGGGCGTCGATGGCGCGATAGACGCTGACAGGGGCTAAGCGGGTGCCGGTTTGGGAGAGCTGGTCGATGATGTCGTAGGCGCCGACGGCATGGTGGGAGGCCGCGATCTGCTTGAAGACGCGCAGGCGCAGGTCGGTCAGACGCAGGCCTTGGGTCTCGAAGGCGGTCTTGGCGCGGTCGAGGGTCAGCGTCAGGCAGGCGACGTGGTTGTGGCCGGGATCGGGGAAGGGGTCGCGGTGTTGAGCCATGGGGTCGGACCTTTACCTCTCGCCCAATTCGGGCTGCCGTGGGTGGCCGCCTCGTTGAGTGCGATGCTCTGCATCGACGCGGCCATGACGAAAAACGGGGGCTTGCAAGCTGGGTTTTGTAGAATGTTATATTATAACATGCGTGCGAAATCCAAGGGGTATTCGCGTTTTCGCCACCATCGCGTGGTCTAGCTCAAACGACACCGATGCGACGCGTGCGGCATCCGGCCGACGCGGGCGCTTATCGCTTTGATTTTAGAGTAACCCCATGGCACTCACGGACGCCTATATCGTGGCCGCGCGGCGAACTGCGCTTGGCCGGGTCGGGGGGCTGCATGCGCGTCGGCGCGTCGACGATCTGACGGCACCGGTGATCCGGGCCGCGCTGGCGGATTGCAAGATCAATCCCGCGTTGGTGGACGGGATCATATTAGGAAACGCGACCGAGGTTTCCAACCCGGCGCGATTGATCTCGTTAACAGCTGGATTGCCTGAGACCGCATCGGCCATCACCATCGACCGGCAATGCGCGTCGGGGTTGGATGCGATCGTGCAGGCGTGCCGGATGGTGGGGGCCGGCGAGGCTGAGGTCATGCTGGCGGGCGGTGCGGAAGCGTTGTCGACGGCACCGTGGCGTGTTGCGCGACCCAAGAACCTGCATCAGATGCCGCGATTTATCGGTCTGGAGCCGCTGACGGGGGACGCGGCCGTCGAGCCGAATATGTTTGAGGCCTCTGAATTGCTGGCGCGCGAAGGCCGTATCAACAGGGGTGAGCTGGATCAGGTCGCCATGCGCTCGCATCTGGCAGCGCTTGCGGCGCGCGATGCCAAGCGGTTCATCGGCGAGATTGTGCCGATGCGGGCAATCCCTGAGGAAGCGCGCGACGAAATGGTGCGGGATGTGTCGGCGGAGGATTTCGAGCGGCAGACGCCGTTTTCGGGCGGCGGTGGGTTGTTGACGGCGGCCAACACGAGTGCGCAGGCGGACGGCGCGGCGATGGTGATTGTGGTTTCG
>Ga0247842_10007971_pt1 | contig 11267 bp, 11 predicted proteins | sample LaCruzMarch2015__3_FD_192411 | JGI IMG/M metagenome (GOLD analysis project Ga0247842, IMG submission 192411) | Freshwater microbial communities from meromictic Lake La Cruz, Castile-La Mancha, Spain - LaCruzMarch2015_19m | ecosystem: Environmental > Aquatic > Freshwater > Lake | place: Spain...
AAATACAAAAACATGCAACACGAACAAACATTCAAACTACAACTATACAACCAATTGTTGTAAAAACAACAATTTTGTATTTGAACCAACAAACTCAAAACAAATCAAGAGTTATGCAACACAGCATGTTTTTGCCTATTTAGGGTAAATTTATAAACAATTCTTGGCTGACTTTTATTAACAAGCTTGGCGGGGTATGCAAAGCATGGCTGCTAGGATTGATAGTTAGTTTAAAGCTAGTCACTAGTGAGTTTTGTTATGCAACTTGTGATTTTGCCCTTGTAGCTCAGCAGGTAGAGCGCCCGACTGTTAATCGGTAGGTCGGAGGTTCAAGTCCTCCCGAGGGCGTCATCTAAAATTAAGTTGTTTTAATTATAGAGTTGGATTTCTAAAGTTTTTTTTATCGATTCTTTTAGCCTTTTTTTATTCACCACTTTAAATGTTTATATCGCACCAAAAGGTATTTATATATTCCATATATATGCTATGTATATATTTGGGGGATTTTTATGGTTCAGGCTATGGTGGATATTCCTAAGGAAGCTAATCAGATTCTAAATATTGTTAAGGCCCGGCATAATTTGAAAACTAAAAGTGCTGCGATTGCTTTAGTAGTTAGGGCTTATGGTGCCAATTTACTTGAGCCTAATCTTCGTCCGAGTTACGTTGAAAAACTTGCTAGTTTGAGTTTGGAAAAAGGGATTCCTTTTAAAGATATTAATGGTTTAAAAAAGTTGATTGAGTGATAAAGCGTGCGTTCTTACGAGATACTCCCTTCATTACTTAAAATTCTTGGAAAGTTATCCAAGAAGGATAGGGCTTTATACAATCAAGTTATGAAAAAAATTGAAGAAATTATTTCAACACTTGATGTTGAACATTATAAGAACTTACGGCACGATATGAAAGAACTAAAACGTGTTCACATTGGTCATTTTGTGCTTGTTTTTGAGTACAAGAAAGATGAAAATAAAATTATTTTTAAGGATTTTGACCATCATGATAACATTTATTCAAACTAACTTCATGTCAAAAGTGTTTAATCTTTTCCTTTAGTGGTACTTCATTAAAAAAGTTTGATGTTGGTGCTCATTATGTATTGGGGTGCTTCACCTCAAAAGGGCGTCATCATAATATATTCAAAAACTCGTGAAAAATGTTTCTCCTTACATTAATATATTGCTTTAATTCTATTAAGTACAGTGATTTAATTTGATGCAGCAGCCTGTGCTAATTGCAGTTTTTCATTCAGGGGGTTGGACAAATCCTCTTAATTATTATTCTAGTTGTTTAAGAGTTCAAAGGGTTTTTCAGAATCTTGAGGGTGAGCAAAGAATAGTTCATTTGGAAATTTACCAAAAATTATTGGATAGATTGCGCCAAAGAATGTATTCTAGAAAGGGCCAAACGGGTATTGCAAAGTGGAGGCGGGCAGGGAATACGCACTCGCCAGTATATGTGAAGGTGGGAAAAGTTGTTGTTGATACTAGTGAACCATTTGAGATGGTTGTTGCTTTAGCGGATAAGAATAAGTGGGTTGTGAAGCCGATTGATTATTCAATTTTGCGTAATATTGAGTCGTCAGGAAGAGTATTAATGCCTGGTTCGCCTAAAATTGAAGGTTATTTTGTAAAAAATTATCGCGAACGATTTTGGGCGCACAAAATGAGAGTTCGCAAGGTTTCTCCTGAAGAAATTGTTGTTATGCACCCAGAGCATATGGGCGGGTTTGCTTCTGAAACGGGCTATTCATTAAAAAAAGTGATTTGGATAAATAAACCCTCTATGGCTAACACTGTTGTTTTTCCGCGTGCAAATAAGAGAGATATGCGTAGTATTAAGTGGTTAATTAATAGAAGAAAAAAATTTAAAATTCCAAGATTAATTAAATCTTAGGTATATTTTGCAGTTTTTTCAATAAAAACAGTTATTTATTTTTTCTGTTTTTGGTCAATAAAGTTCTTGTCAGGTAGGTATATATACTTGGTTTCTGTACTCTTAACAAGGTGATTTTTTTGGGAGTTTCAGTTAAAATTGATACAAAGAAGAAGGCTAGTAGACTTGAAGTAATAATTAGAATACCAATGGCAATTATATTTTGTATAATTGGGTTCATTGTGAACATTTTGTATTGTATTCTTTGGATAATTAATTTACTTACTTGTCTTATCCTTGGGCAGAGAGTAGCTCCTGAGTTGATGGCTGCGATTGTTGCTTGGATGACTGAAGTACAGGCGTACTTTTCGTTCGCGGTGGATGACAGGCCTAGTTGGTTTCCAAAGATTTAAGTGTTAAAAATTTGGTTGTCAAAAATTTAATATTATGAAAAAAGTATTTTTGGGCATTTTTTGCCCAAAAATTCAATTTAAGTTTTTTTTCAATTCAATTTTATATCTTTTTGTCCGAAATTCAGCTTTAATTTTTTTTTATTTTTATTTAGATTTTCTATTTCAATTTTCTATTTCAATTTTCCATTTGTTAGATTTTTATTTCTTTGTTACTTTTTCTTCACGCATCATAAATTTTGCCATTAAAAATACTACGATTGCGATTATGATGAAGTTTATTAGTTCGCCAATGAATGCGCCTATTCCCCAATTGAATGGTCCAAATACTAGTGTGAATGTTTTCCATGCTCCTCCTGGTATCATTGGTGTTATTGTTGGCATTATTAAGTTGTCAACTAGTGATTTGATTAGTGTTGTTGCTGCTACACCTATGATGAATGCGACTGCGAGTGCTAGTACTTTGTATTCTTTTAAAAAGTCCTTAAATTCAGCTATTATTCCTAAGCGTACTATTTTTGATTGTATCATTTTTATTCAACCCCATTAGTTTGTTTGAGCTGATTAGTTTAAATTGATTTCTTAGTGGTTTTTAGTTGTTCATTTTTGGTGTGAATTTTATGGTTTTTGTATAAAGTTATTCATTTTATTTTCCTCAGTGCTTCTTTTTTAAACTCTTTTTTTCGTGTTTTATTTAGTTATTATGGGGTTTTTTTATGATTAGGACTCATACTTGTGGTGAACTTAGTGGGAAAATGATTGATAGTAAAGTCACTCTTCAGGGTTGGGTTGATACTGTTCGTGATCATGGAAATGTTACTTTTGTGGATTTGAGGGATAGGTATGGTGCAACACAAGTTGTTTTGGATCATAAGAAGAGTGTTGAGACTAGTGATATTGCAAAATCGTTGAGAAAGGAATTTGTTTTAGAGGTTTGTGGTGTTGTAAAGAAGAGGCCGAGTGGAACTGAAAAAAAAGATATTTCTACTGGTGAAGTTGAGCTTGATGTGGATTCTATTAAGATTCTTTCAAGGGCTGCTCCGTTGCCGATTGATCTTACTGAGCGAACGATTACTAATGAGGATTTGATGTTGAAGTATCGTTATTTAGCTTTACGAAATCCTACTTTGCAAAAGAATATTATTTTTAGGCATAAATTGGTTAAGTGTGTTAGGGATTTTTTTGATGAGAATGGTTTTCTTGAAATTGAGACTCCGATTCTTGCAAAGAGTACTCCTGAAGGGGCGAGAGATTATTTAGTTCCTAGTAGAGTAAATCCTGCAAATTTTTATGCTCTTCCTCAGAGTCCGCAGTTATTTAAACAGCTTTTAATGATTGGTGGAATGGATAGGTATTTTCAAATTGCTAAATGTTTTAGGGATGAAGATTTGAGGGCGGATAGGCAGCCTGAGTTTACTCAAATTGATGTAGAGATGAGTTTTGTTAATGAAGAGGATGTAATGAGTTTAAACGAGCGTTTAATTCAAAGCGTGTTTAAAGAGATGAATGGGATTGATGTTAAACTTCCTATTCCTCGTATGCAGTATGATGAAGCAATTAGTAGGTTTGGTGTTGATACTCCTGATTTGCGTTTTGGTCTTGAGTTAAATGATGTGACTGATATTTTGTCAAAGGGAGAATTTAATGCGTTTAAGTCTGTTGTTGAAAATAAGGGTGTAATTAAAGCTATTAATGTTGAGGGGCAAGCGCAAATGTCAAGAAAGGATCTTGGCGAGATGGAGAATTTTGTGAAGATTTACAAAGCTAAGGGGCTTGCTTATTTAAAGTATCAAAGTGGTGTGTTTGAGGGTAGTATTGCAAAGTTTTTTAGCGTGGATTTACTTGGCAAGTTAAAAGAGAAACTGAAAGTTAAAGAGGGCGACCTTGTTGTTATTGTTGCTGATAAATCTAAAGTTGTAAATGATTCGCTTGGTAATTTGAGAAAGAATTTAGGAAAAAAACTTGGTTTAATTAAACCGGGCGCAATGAGTCTTATTTGGGTAAAAGATTTTCCTATGTTTGAAATGGATGAGCTTGAAGGTAAAGTTACTTTTGTTCATCACCCATTTACTTCTCCTAGAAGCGAGCATTTAGAATTTATGGAGCGCGAGCCGCTTAAAGTTAAGGCGCTTGCTTATGATTTGGTGTTCAATGGTATTGAGCTTGGTGGGGGGAGTGTTAGAATTTATGATCCTTTAGTTCAAGCTAGGGTTTTTAGAATGATTGGGTTAACTGATGAGGAAGCTAAAAAGAAATTTGGTTTTTTCCTTGAAGCGTTTAAATATGGCGCTCCTCCGCATGGTGGTTTAGCATTCGGTCTTGATAGGATGGTTATGCTTCTTTCTGGTGGGGATTCAATTAGGGATGTTATTGCTTTTCCAAAGAATAAGGCTGCTGCATCACTAATGGATGATTCGCCTAGCGAAGTTAGTGCTAAGCAACTCAAAGAATTATTTATTGAGGTTGTTTTGCCTAAAACTGAAGATGAAATAAAAAAATAATTCCTTCGGGATTTATATAAAGAGAAAAATTTGGTGTTTATGAAAAGAGATAATATTGATGAATTAATAATTAAGCGTTTGTCTGTTGATTCAAGAACTTCTTTTCTTTCAATAGCAAAAGAACTTAGTATTTCTGAAGGAACGATTAGGCAGAGGGTTGCAAAGTTGTTCAAGAACGGGGTTATTAAGAAATTTACTGTTGAACTTGGAACTTCAGCTATTGCGATTGTTGAAATAATTACTTCTTCGAGTGTTCCGACGCAAAAGATTTCTGAAAAGATAAAGAAGCTTGGTGTTTCCAAGGTTTATGAAGTTACTGGAAAGTTTAGTATTATAGCAATTATTAATGCGGATGATTTTAATAAACTAAATTCTGTTCTTGAAGAGATTAGGGCGATTGATGGGGTTATTCAAACAGAAACTTTCCCTGTGCTTAAAGATTATTAGTTTTTATAAAACCGTTTCAAAAAGGGTTGGTAATAGTCTAAAGTGTAATTTTGGATCAAAATAGTGCTAATTATGGAATTTTTTTTCATCCATACCCTTAAAAATTCTGTTGCGTTAATTCAATCAAGCGAAATTGGTGGTGCTATGCCTAAGTATATTGATTCAATGGTAATAAAGGAGCCTTTAAGAAAGCAGTATTTGACTCTTGAGTTTGAAGAAGGGGATGATATTCTTTCTTGTATAAAGCAAGGGATGGAGCAGAATAGTATAAGGGAATGTGATGTTGTTGATGTTGAAGGAACATTGACTACTGCTGCAGTAAATGCTATGGAAGGTAGTAGGTTTAAGAAAATTGATTTTTCAAATCTAAAAATTATGCGTGCTTCGGGGCATTTTAAAATCTCTGCCGAGGATTTATGGGGTGCGTTGCATGTTTTTACTGAGGGTAGAAAACCTATTTCAGGAACTGTAGTTACTGCAAAAGCAAGTCAGGGATTTAAGTTAAAATTATCATTTTTACCTTAAGTTATCAATACTTGATTTAATTGCTAAAACTGTAATTAATTAGTTTTTAATTGAAAAGGGGGTTTAAATAAATCCTCTTTATTTTCTTTTCTTTTGAATTATTTTCTCGATTTTATTTATATCTTTTTTAGTTACTTTTTTTGTCATTCTTATTTTTTTAAACGCAAATTTCTCTGCTTTTTCAAGTCCATTTTCAACAACTCCTGCTGTTTTTACTCCTTCTGCTAGCATTAGTGAAAATCCTTGGTATATTGATTCTCTTACTGGTTGGAATGTTAGTACGCTTAAAACGAGTTGTCTTTCAGAAATGTATTTTGTTTCTCTAACATCTTTTATTTGCCAAATTAATGCGAAGTAAACTATTATTCTTATTAAAAATGAAATTGCGCATACTACAAAGAATGGTATTGTGAGTATCCAGATTGAAACGGGAAACAGTTGAATGTATCCTCCAATAATTGTTCCACAAAAAGTTGCTATTCCAAATAGTATTGATTGAAATGTTGCGTAGTAAATTATTTTTTTTGGTTCAAATGAATCAAAAATAAAGTTTGCTAGAGCTAAAATGAATCCGCTGAATGCTACTCCGTCAAATAATTGGAGTACAATTAAAAGAACTGGGTCTCTAACAAATATTAAAATTAATGGATAAAAGCATGCTAAAAATCCTGTTGCTGTTAGAACTTTAATTGTTCCGTGTTTGTCCATTACTTTGCCCCAGTAAGGCATTGAAACAATTGATGTTAGTGTTGCTGCTGAAATTAGTGCAGTGTACATGAAATAATCGTTTGCTAGTCCTAAATCTTTTAAAAAATAGAGTGAAATGAATGGAGATATCATGGCAATTGCGAATGTCATTAGTGCCCCATAAAGTATAAAGTGCCCAAAATTATTTTTTTTGAGTTGTTCAATAAATATCCAAAAGCTTATTTTTTCTTCCGGCGCTTGTTCTACTTTAGGTTCAGGAATTTTTGATAAGAAATATAATGAAACGCTTCTTCCAATAAATCCTAACAAGAATATTGCAACAAATGCATAGAGTACTAGATTTGGTTCTGCGACTTTTAATAAAAACCCGCAAATAATTGTTGTTGCAAAAACAACGAATCCGATTACTGCATTTCTGAATCCAAAATATCCTCCAACGATTTCTTTTGGAGTAATGCTTTTCATCCAGCTCTGCCACCACGGAAAACCGATTGAGCTGACAACGGTTCCTATTATGGTTAATGCGATGAACCAACTTAGTTGTGATGTTGGGGCAATGAATGGTAGGATTGCGATTAAGAGCCAGCTTATTGCATGAATTGCTACAAAAAACATTACTACAGTGCTTTTTTTTTGGTGGACTTCAAGTAATTTAAGCGATGCTAATTGAAACCAAGCAGCAAGGAGTGCTGGAATTGCACTAATTAAACCAATTTGTATACTATTTGCTCCCAAAAATACTGCAAAGGGTATAATAAAAACTACTGCTCCCCCAGACATTATTGCACTAAACATTCCTTCAAGTACAGAGCGTCTTAAAGGCTTTGGGTACTTATTAATTTCTTTAAACAAAACTTCACCCTATTGTTAATGGCTAATTAGGAAACTTTGCTTTTTAATCATTTGCTAGAAAACCAAAAACCACTAAAAAGGCACTATTTTTAATCTTTCCACACGCAAGTTCTTTTAGCTAGTGGGCTTTGTAAAATTTAGTAAGTTTATAGTAAGTTCTCTGTACTATCGAAGATAGCACAAGTTCATTTACGACCTAGCAAAGCGAGGTTTTTGTGAGGAGCCTTTAATGTTTATGTGGTAAGTTCTCTGTACTGTCGAAGACAGTACAAGTTCTTTTGCCGGCTTTAGTAAAGCCGTGCTGAGGTGGCAGAGTGGTCAAATGCGGCGGATTGCTAATCCGTTTCCTGAAAGGGAGCGCGAGTTCAAATCTCGTCCTCAGCGTTTTTAGAAAGTACCTGTAGTACAGCGTTATAAGCTAATCGCTATAAGCTGTTATTATGGTACAAACACGTCCTGGAGCAATTACTGCTGATGAGCTTCATAAGGTAAAGGCGTCATTGGATAGATTATTGCTTGAAACAAAGAAAATAAAATCTGATGATCCATTTGATCTGCAATACAAGGATTTTGTAAAATATCAGATGGGTTTACTTGCACAAAATATTAAAGCCGGGACATCGGTAAAAATGTCAATTGAACAAGCAAGCTATTTCTTAAACTTTTATAAGAAATCAGGAACTAAGTTAACCAAAATTGATTTTTCGTCCCCTGAATTAATAAAGCTGGTTAGGGAGTATTGGGATTATGTTTGTACACGTGGAAAACTTCATAGAACATCTAACGGCACTAAGCAAAGTAATACTAAATTATCAAAAGAAGGAATAAACAAAGCAAAACAACAATTGCATCTTTTCTTGAAGTATGTTAAATTTAAGGTTGAAAATCCAGAATTTAATGAGCGTTCTTTTAGTTGTAAGACTATTTCATTGCCTGATAAAATTAATTTGATACTTGTTAACCCTTTGTTAAAAACGAATAAGCCGTTTTTAGAAAGAAAACAAATTTCATTAGCTGCTCTAAAGGACTTTATTGATTCTTTCGATAAAACTAATTACAATGACATTTTATTGGCAACGCTTTTGGTAATGTTTTCTGAGACAGGGCGGAGATATTCGGAACTTACTAGCATGAAAATTAAATCATTACAGAAAAAAAAGGACTTTTATGTTGCCGAAATGGAACACACAAAGACAAGATTGAGAGGGAATATTCTTATTTATTCAATACCTTATTTGGAAAGATATTTAGCTAGACACCCAAATCCAAATGATTCTGAGTCCCCTCTTTTTATTAACAAAAAGGGTAAATTAATTAATTATGCAAATTTACGGGATGTGCTAATGACATATTTGGAAAAGTATAACTTAACGCATGCTGAAAAAATAGAATTTCCTCCAGGGCACAAATTTCATTTTATTAGGCATTTTACATCAACTCGGTTTATTCATTGGCCCCACGGGCTATTAAATTTTTATATGGGGTGGGCGCAGGAAGGAACTAGTGATACATATTTTGAAGCACATTATAATGAAAATTTGGAAAAATGCTATGCTTTATTAAAAGAAACGTACAGAAATGAGAATAATCCCTTCTTGAAAAATGAGCCTACAACTTATTTGAAAAAAATAACTCAAGAAGCAGAAGATAGGGACATGGATATAATAAGAAGAGAATATAGGCATATGTTGAAAGAAAAGTATCAGTCAAAGATGGATGCTGAGATGGAGAGGACGAAATGACTTCTAAGTTTGAAATGGACGTACAAGAGACTCGTGAAAAGCTGATTAAAGATGCATGTGATAAATTTAATGCAACTCCGCTTGAAGTTGAGCGTAGATGTAAAAAAGTGCTTGAGGAATTTGATTCAGATTTTGAGAATTTGAAAAGAAGCCGAGGGCTTGGATTTTTGTTAACGCCAAATATGCCTGTTTTGATGGAAAAAATGAAAAATGAATTTACTGGTAAAAAAGTTAATACTTCAGGGGAGTTGTTTACAATTAGAGATATTGCTAAGATTCCTGGTCCAGAGCTTGAAAACATCTTAAAAGAAATATTTAAGTCGCAAGGGTACAAAATTTTGAAAACCCCAAATTCTGAAAATTCTGAGGCAGATATAATACTGGAAAAATCTAACAAAAAAATAATGGTTCAAATAAAAAAATGGGTTGGCTTTGGGTCAAAAAAAGTAATTCAAGATGTTATTTCAAAAATGACTAATTGTGAATGTAATGAAACATGGTTAGTATCAAATTCTAGATTAAAAAAATCCATCCAAGAGTTTGCAAAAAATAATTGCGTTAAAATCATTGGGCAAGAAGAAATACAAAAGATGGTAATAAAATAAATGTGATTAGGCAATAGTTTAACCGAGCATTTTAACTATATGATATTTTTGGTGAAAAAATGGAAAAAATTGAAGAAATTGTTTTTAACGCTAAGGCATTATTGAAATTTATAAAAACAGATCAAAAGTTCTTCAATGCAGTAGTATTTCAAGTAGAAGAATTAGTGAATTTACTAGATTCTGAAGAGATTAATTGGTCGAAAGTAAAGTTTTGTTTTAACCAAATAGATTTATTTTATGAGAAGTGGCGTGAGAAAAAAATTAGTTCTGGAGTGTTATATTTTGCGCCAAGGCAAATATCAGATAGTGATGTGTTAGTAGTCGGTATTAGAAACATACTTGAGGACTCGACAATTAACTTGCCGAAGAAATCATTTGAGCCAGCCTCAAGTTCTAAGGTTACTTCATTGAATGAATATATAAAAGATAATCGACTGCTTATGGCCTGTAATAAAGATTTTGAATCAAAGAATTATTGGGACTCAGTTTTCAAGGCAACTCGCCATTTAGAAACAAGAATTAGAGAAAAAGCTCAATTATCAAATGAATCCACAGGGGTGGATTTAGTTAAACAAGCTTTTCATAATCAAACTGGCAAATTAAAAGTTCCTTTTTGCGAAACGGAGTCTGAGCGCGAAGGGTTTTTCCAAATTCTTGTTGGGGTGACTAAATATCATAGAAATTCAAAAGCTCATCGTGAAGGTAAACTGGAATCGGATTTGGCATTAAAGATAATTGGGTATGTGGATTATTTGATAACCGTTGTTGATAATTCGATAGAAAATAAAACCGATTAGTAGTGCTTAAAAAACCTAACAAGTCTTATTTTATTGTGCTTTTGGAAAAAGAAATAGGGCCCCTGAAGTCAGCAAAATAAGGAACAAATCAAAGATGTGATTGTTATGGTTGAAAGATCTGATTTTATTACAAATGAACCAGGGAATACGCTTGATGAGAGAATAATTGAGTATGGGTCAGAATCGGAGTTTTTTGATTGTATTGTCGGGTATTTTTATTCAAGCGGTTTTTATTCAGTTTACAAGTCCTTTGAAAAAACAAAAAAGATTAGGTTATTAGTCGGAATAAGCACTGATCCTCAAACATATCAGAATATACGTGTAGCAAATCAACAGAAAATAGTTTTATCTGATGTTAAAAATAGGTTTTCTGATCATGCTGCTCAAGATGTTGAGCAATCAGAAGATAAATATGAAGTTGAAGAAAGTATAAAAAAATTTATTGAATGGATAAAAAGTGGAAAGTTAGAAATAAAGGCTTACCCGGAAATATTGCATGCAAAAATATATATATTTACATTTAAAAATCAAAAACTTCTTCAAGGCTTATTTATTAATGGTTCAAGTAACTTCACGCAGGGTGGATTGACTAAAAATTTGGAATATAATTTTGTTAATAAAGATGTTTTAATGTTTAATTTAGTAAAGAAAAGTTTCGAAGACAATTGGAGAAGGTCGGTTGATGTTTCTGAAAAATTTGTTGATACTGTTGAAAAAAGAACGTGGTTAAATAACTCAATAACCCCTCATGAATTATACTTAAAATTCTTATATGAATATTTTAAAGAAAAGATTTCATTTGATA
>Ga0247842_10007978_pt1 | contig 11263 bp, 21 predicted proteins | sample LaCruzMarch2015__3_FD_192411 | JGI IMG/M metagenome (GOLD analysis project Ga0247842, IMG submission 192411) | Freshwater microbial communities from meromictic Lake La Cruz, Castile-La Mancha, Spain - LaCruzMarch2015_19m | ecosystem: Environmental > Aquatic > Freshwater > Lake | place: Spain...
GTAAAAATATGGTGTCCGTAAAACCCTCATGAACAAAACGTTATAGCTTATATTAATTCTTACAAAACCAGTCAAATTGTGATATAATCTAACCATGAACTAGAAAAGATTATTGAGGTGATGACAATGACAATTTCAAAGATAAAAGATATCGTAAGTCAGATTGCACCATCCTATCCTATTATTAGTATTGATTTGTTTGGTTCTTATGCAACTAATGAAGCTACAGAATCATCGGATGTAGACTTGCTAGTCTATTTTAATAGAAAAACGGCAACCTTATTTGATTTAATAGGACTTAAGCTGAGTATTGAGGATAAACTCGACTTAAAAGTAGATGTCGTATCGGGTCCTTTAAAAAAGGGCAGCTATCTGACCATAAATAAGAAGATTAGAATATATGAAGCATAAGGATATTCAGTTGATTATAAAAATAATAGCTGAGTGTAACGATATTATTAGATACACCAGCCAAATTGATGAGAAGATGTTTCTGGAAAATGATATTTACCAAAAAGCAACAGCTATGTCGCTTTTAAATATTGGCGAACATGCTAATTCATTGACAAGAGAGATTTGGGACGATTATCAAGAGATTGAGTGGAGAAAGATAGTAGGACTTCGAAACTTTGTTGCTCATGGATATGGAGAACTAGATATGGAGATAATTTGGAATCTATCAAAAAGTGATGTTCCTTTACTTCTAAACCAATTCGAGAATCTTATTGCATAAACTCATAATTGCCAATAGTTATTAAATGTATGGTAATAAATATTTCACATCCTTTCCGTAAGTACTAAAATATACTACTTTTTGCTCAAAGAATAGTAACATTATGCCTTTTCGAAGTATTCGAAAAGGCTTGTTCGAAGATATTAACGATACAAGCTTCGAGCCTACATTATGCTTTTGCGAAGTATTTCGCAAAGGCTTATTCCCTGCCCACGATGTGAATACGATTGAATTTTGATTAACAAAAAATAAATGTCTGTAAACCCAAATCCTGCTTTTACTATTCCGATAATTCTTTATTGCATATTATATGCTATAAAAAGTGCAGATAATTTTATTAATAGGCAGAGTAACTTTACTCTTTGTTATTGCGGACATAGGTAGTAGTTCTTCCTCCCCCTACTTTTAAGATATATCCTTCTTTTAATAAATCTCCTAATGTTTTTTCGATTGTTGTTAAACTAACATCAGGACACAATAAAGAAAGTTCAGATTTTGAAAATTTACCTATCTTACCTGCAAAAATATTGCGAATTCGTTCTGTTTTTGTTATGGAATTGGTTAATCCTTTTGAGCGAATATGGTTCATTCGTCCAGCAAAATCTTTATATGCATTGAGAATTACACCAAGATAATAAGAAACAAATGGTGAATAATCATTTTTGTTTTCATGCCAACCATATGAACTCTTTAGAAGAACTTCATAGTAGGTTTCTTTCGTTTTTTCTATAATCATTTCGATACTGATATACTTACCAACAATGTATCCTTGTCTGTACAAAAGTAATAATGTTAACAATCGACTCATGCGTCCATTACCGTCATTAAAAGGATGAATACAAAGAAAATCTAAAATGAACATAGGAATAAGTAAAAGTGGATCTATATTACTTTTTTCAATAGAATTTAAAAATTCATCACAAAGAGATTCCATAGCATATGGAGTCTCAAAAGCAGGTAAAGGTTGAAACCTTATTCGGTGATGACCTGATCCATCAACTTCTCCAATAATATTGTCAGAATTTTTCCAGTGACCACCTATGGTAGAAGGATTGTATGAATATAAGTCTCGATGTAGTTGTAAAATAATATTTGGACGGGGAATGATGTATTCATGGTTTTCGTGAATGGTATTTAATACTTCCCGATAACCTGCTATTTCTTGTTCGTTTCTATTCCTTGGTTCAGCTTTTTCTTTCACTAATTCGTTCAAACGATTATCGCTTGTGTAAATACCCTCAATACGATTTGATGATCCGGTGCTTTGAATTTTAGCAACTTCTATCATAGCGTTTAAAATGTCCGGTTCCGATTCTTTAAAGAACTCTTGTTTTCCTTTGTATTCATGGATAGCTGATAAAAAATTTATTATTTCCGGAGTAAATAAATTAGTATTAACAACACTGTAATGAAATTCTTTCACAATAATCCTCCTGCATATTGATTTCCTAATCTGCATAATTGTACCATAAAAATATGCAGAAAACAAAATGACACAATAGTATTAAGTTGGATAAAATATTAGTTCTTTTTCGCCATTTAAATAGTAACATATATTATTCCATCCTTTAATAAGCGCTCAAATAACCAACTTAACGAGGTAAATCCGATTGAATATCATCATTTCATGATCCAGTTTGCTTTTGGACCCTTACAAAATTAAACTAATATAATCCATCCACGGACTATTTGGAGAAAAAGATGAAAAAGAAAATTTATACAATAAAAGAAATACAAGAAAAAGTAATACCAGTACTTGAGAAAAGCCCCGTTGTTAAAGCCATTTTATTCGGCTCTTATTCTCAAGGTAACGCAACTCCTCATAGCGACATTGATATACTAATAGATAGTAATGGTGTATTACGAGGTTTGGATTTTTATGGTGTTCTTGAATCACTCGTAGAAGCAACCGAAAAAGATATTGATTTAATAGAAAAACAAGAGTTAGTAGCCGGAGCTTTAATCGAACGAGAAATATATGCTTCGGGAATCGTGATTTATGAAAGATAAAAGCACACTAAGCTTAATTAAAATGAAAGAACATGCTATAAAAGCAATTGAATATATTAAAGGTTTTGATTTTGATCAGTTTATTAACGATTCAAGGACTATTGAAGCTTGTGTATTTAACATAAGTCAAGTTGGTGAACTAGTTCAACACTTAGATCCATCAATAATTACTCAATATAACAAAGTAAATTGGCAAGGAATAAAAGGTTTAAGAAATCGAATTGTACATGACTATAAAGGGATAAAGCTTCAGATGATTTGGATTGTTCTATCTGAAAATATGCCGAAAATTGTCAATGACATTGACTCAATTCTTAATGATCTTAAAAAACCCAATAAATAATTTTTAATAGCAACATTATGCCTTTGCGAAGTATTTCGCAAAGGCTTGTTCCGTCCTTTAATAAACGCTCAAACAACCAACTTAACGAGGTGAATCCGATTGAATTTTGATTTACAAAAACTGTGTGTCCGAAATTCCCATAGCAGACATACAACATACAAACCGTCATTACATCTATGTTCGTCTTATCGTTTCCGTCATTGCGATCACCCCTGGTGAGAAGCAATCTCTGGTTTCTTAAATTGTTCTCCTCCTCTCCTCCATTTGACTTGGACCTTTGCTTCCATAAACTCATTATCGTTGGATTTTAGCCTTTATTCGGATTTTGTATTACCACCTCGCATTCTCTTTGGAGGAATAATTGCATTATTTATTCAGAAACTTGAACATAAGCAATGAATCCATGAAATGGATTTATGAGCATTAATGATCAGGATTTTTCACAAGATCAATATTTTATTACTATTACAGATCCTTTTAATAATACTACAGTTTGTAAAATAACAACTTATGAGCATAAACTGATGAGAGATCACCCTGATTTGTGTGCAACAGAAGATTTTGAAATAATACTAGCTCAAACTATTCAAAATCCTGATTCAATACAAAGAAGGGGAGCAGGTACTGTTAATCCTAATCAATACCGTTATAATTTTTATAAAGAATTAGGCTTTGAATTAGAAGGTGCGAAATACGGTGAGGAAAATAAATTTGTAAAAGCAGTTGTTGAATACTCAATCGAGATTCAATCGACTAATGAGAACTTAGGTGATGTTGTTACTGTTCATTTGTTAAACGAAGTAAATTATAAGAAAGATGTAAGAAAAAATGTTGAAATACTCTATAAAACCAAGTAGTAAAATTTCAAACTTTTACTATGACAAAGAGCATGATCTATTGAGTATTTTTCTAAAAAATAATATTCAACCAACTACAACTGATGAACCATTTGATGATATTTATTTTTTCATCAACGAAACTAAGAACATTATTACTTCTATTGAAATTTGGCATTTTTCAAAAAGAAATATTAATGTCCTAAAGAAGAAGATTCCAATTAATTTTGACTTCTCAACTGTATTAGCATAAGACACCAGAGAGTGCTTAAACATAGAATCACGTTATCCTAGAACAAAAGATGCTATATTTTCCACACTTAGCAAAGAACGATGTGAATTTATTATCAATCAAACTGAAGGATTATTTCAATGGATAAAAAATCAGTTATAAACATTGCACGAAAGTATGCAAAATTAGTTTTACAAAATATCAAACCTATCGAAATCATTCTTTATGGCTCTTACGCCAAAGGTACAGCAAACAAAGATAGTGATATCGATATCGCAGTTATTGTTTCAAAAATAATTAATGATTATCTAGATGAGGCAGCAATGTTGTATATGCTTCGAGTGGAAATTGATAGCAGGATTGAACCAATTTTATTAAAAGATGAAGATGATCACAGTGGTTTCTTAGAAGATGTCAGAAGGACTGGTTATACACTTTATTCAGCAGCTTAAGAATTGTTTCCCCGGTGGAAGGATAGCATTTTCATGAGTTATAGCCAATATCTTCATTGTGAGTAAATTACCAGTTATCTTTGAATAGTGTTACTTTTTATTATTATAGCCGTTTGCCCTCTTCATGTTTTGGTATAAAAACAACTTTCGTGGTATTGTTACTTTTGCAAATATTAATATTTAATGCAAATAAAGGAATAAGGAAAAACCAATAATGAAATCTTATGTTTTTAAAATAGTTGTAGAACAAGATGAAGAAAGATGGTTTGCCTATTGTCCAGCATTAAGAAAATATGGCGCAACAACTTGGGGCTACACAAAAGAAGAAGCTTATAAAAATATTAAAGAAGTTGTTGAAATGGTCATTGATGAGTTAGTAGAAGATAAAGAACCAATACCTGAGGATCCAAAAGAGGAAGTAGAGATCTTTTTTGATCCCAGAGTTTTGGTTAACGTATAGGATGTCGATTGAATGGACCAAAATCAGAGGAGTGACTGCAAAAGAACTTACCAACGCTCTAATCAAGGATAATTTTTATTTAAGAGCTCAAAAAGGTAGTCATCATCGTTATTACCATCCTAATGGAAGAAGAGTAACAGTTGCTTATCATCATCCGAATGAGACCTTTTGTTTGAAAACGCTTAAGGCTATGATTGAGGAACAAGCTCGATGGTCTGATAAAGACCTAAAAAGATTGAATTTAATAGATTGATTTTTTTATCCTCTCAGTAAGTTCTAAATATTTCTCTTTTTGCCATTTAAATAGCAACATGGTTCGAAGAAATTGCCTATATAAGCTTCGAGCCTACATTATGCTTTTGCGAAGTATTTCGCAAAGGGCTTGTTCCGTAATTTTCCTTCTTACGTTTTTCTAAGGAATAGTAGTACTTTTTCTCATTTTTTCGGACGTTTTCCAGAAAATGTAGAAAACGATAGTCCACGTGTTTTCCTGTTTTCTGGAAAAGGTAGTCCGTTCTTTGTTAAAAAGTACTATTATTCCGATCCCTTTTGATTTACAAAAATACGCTGTCCGTAATTCCCTCATGAACAGAACGTTGAGAAAGAGATTATTCGCAAGAGATTGAAATGTAGTCTTGTTAATCAATTATGTATTTTTTATTTGCATTAATAAATCACATATGGTTTAATGGTAGTTATGAAAAATACAATTTTATCCGAAAATGACACCGAACTTATTGAAAGAGTCATTCTTAAGCATGGACGTATTGTTACCATTGCTGACCTAATCAATGTTTTTATTACCGATTATTCTAAAGGCGCAGCTCATAATCGGATCCATATCCTTACTGAAACTGGTTGGTTGAAACGGATCAAACAAGGACTGTATATTGTTAATGAAAGTATAAGTTCTAGGTACCAGAATGATTTGTCGTTAATTGCTATTAGTAGTGCCTTCGATAATGGTTCTTATGTCAGTCTATCCTATGCCTTAAATTATTACCAGATGTTTGATCAGTTTACAAAAACCATTACAGCCATCACGACAAAAGATAGTAAAAAATACAGATTTGATGATTACATTTTTCAATTTTCCAAAGTGAAATCAGAAATGTTTTTTGGTTTTGAAGAGAAGATTGAATCAGGTCAAGTAGTAAAAATAGCTGATGCTGAGAAGGCATTGATAGACTTTCTTTACTTGGATACAAGTTTTTCGAGTGCAAGTCTCGTATTTGAAAAACTAAGAGAGCACCAAAAGAGCTTGAACTTAGAAAAACTCCAAAATTATGCCTTGTTGTCAAATGTAACTGTAAAAAGAAAAATTGGATTTTTTTTGGATCAACTTAATATTGAGTCCCAGAATCTTTACAACAGCTTAAAAGAAAAGAGCAAAGGCTTTTCCAGATTTACCAGCAATTCCATCCTATTCAATGCTAAATGGCGGATTTATTACGATGATAAAATAATTAGATAAAGCTGCTTTAAGCATTATTAATCGAAAGTTAAAGTATCCATTAGCAGTGGCTGAAAAGATAAGAGCAATGAACGACAGAGTTAGATATAGAGATTTCTATGATTTCGCTACAATTATGTTTACTATTAAGCCAGATTTAAATGAAGTATGTACCTTGGTGGAGAAGAAGGAAATCAGAAAGACAATTAGCTGTCAAAATATCAAAAACAACTGGGAGTTAGCTAAAAGTGACAAAGAAAATGAAACTCAAGCAATTTATTTCTCAAAAGAAATACCAAATAGCAATATTTTTGACAGCATCACAAAATTAGAATTTCCTGACATTTCAAAGATTCTCTAAAATATACTGTGTCATCTTTTTCTGTTTAATGAAATTTACTCCTTTTGTCATTTTAATAGCAACATGGTTCCGTCCTTTAATAAACGCACAAATAACCAATTTAACGAGGTGAATTCGATTGAATTTTGATTTACATTAATACGTTGTTCGTATTTACCATAAATGAAAGGAGAAAGTATGAACGAATTACTTGAAAAAATAAATATGTTACCTCCCGATTTAAGTAAAGAAGTAGATGATTTTGTTACTTTTTTAATTGAAAGAAATAAACCAAAAGAGAAAAGAAAGATAAAATCTACATTGATAGGTGCTTTAAAAGAATTTAAATCCAAATATACTTCTGTTGAGATGCAACATAAAATTCAACAAGAGTGGGATGAGCATGTATCTTCTTGATACCAATATTATTCTTGAGATATTATTTGGTCAAAAAAATGCAGAGAAATGTTATGATTTTATATATGCTCATCAAAACCAAGAATTATTCTTGACCGATTTCGCATATTTTTCTATTAGCGTAAAACTATTCAATTTCAAAAAATATAGTGTTTCAGAAGATCTTCGTTATGAGTTTATCGATACCAGAATTATTACAATCATTAAATTGGAATTGGGTGATTGGGAAAAAATAATTCAAGTCTCAAGCAAATACAATTTTGATTTTGATGATTCATATCAATTTGTAGCTGCTGAAAAGTATAATTTGAAAATTGTGAGTTATGACAAAGATTTTGATTTAACATCAGTAAAAAGATTAATACCTTAGTTTTATAGCAATTTTAGTTTAATAAGTTTGTGTAAATATGTAACCATTTTTGTCATTTAAATAGTAACATGGTTCGAAGATATTATCGATACAAGCTTCGAGCCTACATTATGCTTTTGCGAAGTATTTCGCAAAAGCTTGTTCCGTTCTTTAATAAACATTCAAATAACCAACTTAACGAGGTGAATTCGATTGAATTTTGATTTGCTTAAATACGATGTCTACAAATTCAGCAAGAATTTATTCATCGTATCTCGGTCCGGTTTGCTTTTGGACCTTTCCAAAGTTAAAGTAATATAATCCATTCGTGGTCTCTTTTAAGTTTGAATGGTTAGGAGTAAATGATGAGGCAAGTACTTATTTATCTTGAAGAAGATGGATACTGGGTGGCTGAATGTCCAAGTTTACCAGGATGTATTAGCCAAGGAAATACTAAAGAAGATGCACTCAAGAATATTAAAGAAGCAATAATTGGTTATATTGCAGCTCTTGAGGAAGATAATATACCAGTTCCTGAAGAGCGCTTTAATGCTTTACTTGTTGCTGTATGAGTAATTTACCGAGAATATCAGGCAGAGAATGCGCTAAAGTATTAACTAAACTGGGTTATTATTTTAAACGTCAAGAGGGAAGTCATATAATAATGCGTAAAGATGACCCCTTTTCTCAAGTAGTAGTACCCGATCACAATGAACTAAGTACAGGTACTTTAAGAGCCATCATTCGATCTGTTGGTTTTTCTGTAGAAGACTTTAAAAAACTATTCTAATTATTAGCAATTTTGTACTCTTTGCCATATTACTAAAATTTTCTCTTTTTCGATCAAAGAATACAAACATGGTTCGAAGATATTAACGATATAAGCTTCGAGCCCACATTATGCTTTTGCGAAGTATTTCGCAAAGGCTTGTTCCGTCCTTTAATAAACATTCAAATAACTAACTTAACGAGGTGAATTCGATTGAATTTTGATTTGCAAAAATACGATGTCGATATCCCTCATGAACAGAACGTTGTAGCTTAAATTAATTCATACAAAACACGTCAAATTGTGGTATAATTAAAACATGAATTTGAAAAGTAATATTGAGGTGATGGCAATGACAACGACAATTTCAAAGATTAAGGATATTGTAAGTCAGATTGCACCATCCTATCCAATTATTTGTGTTGATTTGTTTGGTTCTTATGCAACCAATGAAGCCACAGAATCTTCAGATGTAGATTTGCTTGTCTATTTTGATAGGAAAACAGCAACCTTATTTGATTTAATAGGACTTAAGCTGAGTATGGAGGATGAACTTGACCTAAAAGTAGATGTCGTATCAGGTCCTTTAAAAAAGGAAAGTTATCTGACAATACATAAGAAGATAAGAATTTATGAAGCATAATGATATCCAGTTGATTAAGAAAATAATAGCTGAGTGTAACGATATTATTAGATACACCAGCAAAATTGATGAGAAGATGTTTCTGGAAAATGATATTTATCAAAAGGCAACCGCCATGTCGCTTTTAAATATTGGCGAACATGCTAATTCATTGACAAGAGAGATTTGGGATGATTATCAAGAGATTGAGTGGAGAAAAATAGTAGGACTACGAAACATTGTTGCCCATGGATATGGTGAATTAGACATGGAGATTCCATTACTTCTAAGCCAATTCGAGAATCTTATTAAATAAATTTTTTATTCCTAATAATTGTCAGATGTATATTGATAATTTTTTCACATCTTTTTCTTAAGTTTTAAAAATTGCTCTTTTTGCCATTTAAATAGTAACATATATTATTCCGTCCTTTAAAAAACATTCAAATAACCAACTTAGCGAGGTGAATTCGATTGAATTTTGATTTGCAAAAATACAATGTCCGTAATTCAAGTTTTTAAAAAATATAAGAGAATGAAAAAATGGAAAAACAAACAACCAAAAACTTTGACGAAATAGTGGAATTACTAAAAACCATTAAACCAACACTGGAGAAAAAGTATCATCTAAAATCAATTGGTGTTTTTGGCTCTTATGCTAGATTTGAACAAAAGCCAGATAGTGATTTAGATATTTTGATAGAACTATCTGAACCAATAGGTTTGTTTTCATATATTGCTATGGAGAGAGAATTGTCTGAGCACATTGGTATTAAAGTTGATTTAGTGATGATAGATTCATTAAAACCAAGAATAGGGCAATATATTTTAAAAGAAGTAGTTACTGTATAACAAGAAATTACCAATCTTTTGCCATTTAAAGTGTTAACAACATTATACCTTTTCGAAGTAATCGAAAAAGCTTGTTCCCAGCTCACGATGTGAATATGACTGTAGATATTTGCGAATATTCATCGTAAAGGAATTAATGAAGGTACTATAAGATGCACCGGTTTTTAATCATAATAGAGAAAGCAAATGAAAATTATTCCGCCTATTCACCAGATTTACCTGGTTGTATTGCAACCGGTAAAACTCCTGAAGAAACAGAACAAAATATGCATATTGCTATAGAAATGCACTTGGAAGGGTTAAAGGAAGATCGCTTGCCAATACCTAAACCTAATGCAGCAACAATAAGTGCAATGGATGATGTTAATCATAACCGTAATATGAGCAAAACCTTCGATACCATTGAATCATTGATCGAAAATCTAGATGCTTAAAATGACTTTGACTCTCACAAGAACTGGATCTCACATTGATTTGTTCTAAATATAATCGTTAGTTTGCAAAAACTAGATGTCCGTAAAACCAGCATGAACAGAACGTTGTAGCTTAAATTAATTCATACAAAACACTTCAAATTGTGGTATAATCGTCATATGGAAAAAATAGATAATAATATTCAACGAAGTGATATAAAACAAATAGTGATGAGCGTACTTACAAATCAGAACATCACTGCAAACAAAATAATTTTATTTGGATCACGAGCTAGAAATGATTTTAAAAAGGATAGTGATTGGGATTTACTACTAATATTAGAAAATGAAACCAGCAGGGAAGAGAAAATTGAAATATCCTATCAAATCAGAAGAGCATTAGCAAAGAGACATATAGCTTCCGATATAATCATTAGATCACAATCTGAAATTCAAAAGTTTACTAAAAGAGTAAACAGTGTCACAAAAACAGCGATAGAAGAAGGTGTTCCTCTTTGATGAATCAAGAAGTAAAAAATTGGTTGGAGAAGGCATCTAATGACTTTAAAACAATAGAAAAGCTAATGGAAGGTTCTGAAGAAGATATTGTTACCGATTCAGTATGTTTTCATTCTGAACAATTTGTTGAAAAATCATTAAAAGCTTTTCTTATAAATCATGAAATTGATTTTAAGAAAAATCATGATCTAGTATATCTTGTTGAGCTTTGTTCAGAAATTGATAAAGATTTTCAAGAGTTAACTGATTTAGCAAAAAAGCTAACTTTTTATGCAGTTGAAATTAGATATCCTGATGATTTTTATATGCCAACTCTTCAAGAAACTAAAGAGTCAATAGCTTTTGTCAAACAAGTTAAAAAATTTATTGAAAAGAGATTAATATTAGCATTAGGTGAAATCTAGTTTAGATAGATAATACTTTTTTTTCTTTTTTCCGATAATCTAAAAAGTGTTTCTGATTA
>Ga0247842_10007979_pt1 | contig 11262 bp, 8 predicted proteins | sample LaCruzMarch2015__3_FD_192411 | JGI IMG/M metagenome (GOLD analysis project Ga0247842, IMG submission 192411) | Freshwater microbial communities from meromictic Lake La Cruz, Castile-La Mancha, Spain - LaCruzMarch2015_19m | ecosystem: Environmental > Aquatic > Freshwater > Lake | place: Spain...
CGGGCTCATGACCGTGCCTCTTTACGCCGCACAGGGGGATGCGGGAGGTATATCGGGCTTCTTCCACGTATCCAGCGGCAATTCCAGAGTGAACGACGTTCCTTTTCCTTCCGTACTGAGAAATGAAATCCGACCCTTGAGTTGATCCGCAAGCATCCGTGAAATGTAGAGACCGAGTCCGCTGCCGGTCGTATCGACCTTCGTTGCGTTGGATGCGCGGAAGAGTCGGGTGAAGAGATAGCGCTGCTCCGTTTGCGGAATGCCCAAGCCGGTATCCTGCACAGTAATGGAAACCTGTGAATCGCTCTGGCGCATGGAAACCGAAATATTCCCGCCTTCCTTCGAATACTTCACGGCATTGCTCAGAAGATTATGTAGAATGATCTGCACGAACGTGGGATCCGTAACAATCTTTGATTGGTCCGGAATGCTGAGCTCCAGACTGATTTTGCGATCCTTGGCGAGGGAACGTTCATCCTCCGCGGTGTCCCGAACGAGCGCGGCGATATCCATCTCCTGCGGCACGGGAGCCACTCCTTTGCCCTCCAGTTTGGAAACATGCAGAAGTGCGTCGATCAACCTCGTCATACGCTGACTTGCGGTGCACATTTCGGTGACATAGGACTCTTGCGTCTCGGTAAGCTTCTCCTGATTGTCGGTTTTCAGCAGCTCCAGATACCACGAAATCGTCGAGAGAGGCGTGCGCAGCTGGTGACTGGCAAGCGAGATGAATTCGGACTTCATGTAATCGAGTTTGCGTTCCTCCGTGACATCATGGAACACGGCGACGGCACCGAGCAGCTGTTCGCCCGAAAGCAGGGGGCTCACGACGAACATGACCGGAATGCGCGAGTGATCCGGACGCTCCACGCTCACCTGCTCCTGCGGCTGCGGCCGGACATCCACGTGCGAGCGCAAACAAAGCGTCAGAGGATGTTGCTCATTTGGAATGGGATGGTGATGGCTGGAAAGCGGCAGCATCTCTATCGCGGCCTTGCCCATCACCTCCTCCGCCCGGCTCATGCCCATAATCTGCACAGCCATGGGGTTCACATCGGTGATCAGGCCATGCGCATCCGTAACGACGACTCCGTGATGAATGGATGTGAGGATCGTGCGGTCTTTGAGATATTGTTCTTTGAGTTCACTCGTGCGCTTCAAAACTTCGCTCTGAAGATACTGGTACCCCTGCTCCAGACGATGTGCCATATCCGCGATGACAGCATCGAGCACTCCGACCTCATCCGCCACATTCCCCATTGTTTCGTACTTCCAGCGATCCGGCCCCAGACGTGCCACTCTCGTGCTTAAGCAAACAATCGGACCGGTCAGCCCTTTTGCGAGAAAGTACGCCAGTGCGACAGCCAGAGTAAAAACGAGTATCCCGAGCAGAAGAAACAGTGAAACGAGCCCTGAGGGCAGGGGACGGGCGGCAATCATGGTCGCTCCCGAAAAGAGCAACACCGAGAATGTCGCAAGAAGCGCGAATTGCCGCATCGTGCGCCAGAAGATGGATCCCGCACCCTTGCGGAGCAGGAGTACAGGACGTTCCGGCCGGAGAGGCTTCAGTGGATCTCTGAACATGGGAATGTGTCTTAGAAGTGATTATACCATATTTATTCAATACTTACCACTATAGGTTTTATGCCTCATTCTGCAAGAAATACCAAAACCCCGCACTCCCGTGAAAAGGAATGCGGGGTGTGGAAGTGCTCTCTTCTCAGCGTGTGACGCTGATACTTGCCCCCTGTTCCGCCTCAAGAGCGGTAACAGTGACGCGGCCATTCGTGATGGCAACGTCATAGTTGGAGTCGTTACCCGTGGCGCCCGAAGGATCTTTGGGCAAATCCACAATGTACGACGTGGTGAGGGCATCCAGGTCGCATCCTCCGGTTACGCCTTCGCAGGCCGAACCCTTCAGACAGATGCTTCCGCCGCTGCCGGCTGCCAGACAGCCCGGCATGGTGCCGTTGTTATCGATGGCGTACTGATACACAGCGTTGAGAATGGTGTTCACATCGCTGCGGCGCTGTGCATTGCGCGCATCACCCATCTGCTTGGTGGGGTTGATCGCCACAATGACGATGGAAGCGAGAATCGCGATGATTCCGATGACGAGGAGAAGTTCAATCAGCGTGAACCCCTCGCGAGAGAGACGAAGCTTCATGGAAAAAGTGGGAAAAGAATAGGAAGAGAAAGAGCACAATGAATAAAGAATGCTCTGACGTAGTGTAACAACTTTTTTCCCGATAGGCTCTGATTGCATTGACTGACATTAAGAAAGATTTTGGAATCTTGTTTAGAGACACGGCAGAGCAGTGAGTGCGGTGGAACAATCCTGCCCCGTACACACCTGCCATTCATAGACTCCTGACTGACAGACGGGAGCCGGACACCCGCAGGCGTTTCCTGCCGGAGAGTCTTTGGGCAGAAGCTGAACCGCCATTTCAAAATGGCGTACATACTGTGAAGCCTCTACAGATGGAAGCGGATACGTTTCGGCAAGATCAAACGAAAGAAGTACGGTCGGATGATCAGAGGCGGGAGAAAGATTGCGCGCAACAAAGTGTGAAACGGTTATTTCTTCGGGAGTGATGGTTTTCTTGGACTCGTGCAACACGAGTACCAGAGCGCCGCTCTCCACCCCGACAACCAATGGATCGTCGGATTCCGCTGTCATCTGCAGCGACAGAATCGACCCCGTGGATCCGCCGGGAGGATCGATGATGCGTTCGGCATGCTCAACGCGCCATCGCAGTCCCTGCAACGCCTGCAGCCCCGCACGCTCGACCGATGCAATCGTCTGCTGCCGTGCGCGCTGATCACTGGTGGCAAAGAGAATGGATACGACCGTCCCGCCGACAACGGCGAAGAATGCGAGAAAGAGCAGAAGCTCCACAAGCGTCGTGCCCGCCTTCGCACTCAGTGCTATGGCGGGCAGGCCGGGCCGATGATGACTGTGGAGCCTCTTCATTGGTACGAACATACTGAAAATTGATCCACTTCGCGCCAGGCGGATACCTGAATGGACGGAAGCGTGCGCTCGAGCAGAATTTCGTAGCGACGCACGGTGGAGCCGACACGCCCCTCGGCACAGATAGAGCGATTCTCGTTTCCGGATCCCCCTACCTGCAGAATGTCGCACTGACCTTCGTCAAACGTGAATTCCTCGACCCCCGCATAGGCCGTGTCTTCCCACAGCGATCGCAGAGCGCGCTCCGCACAGGTCTGGGCCAGCGAACGGGCCTGCTCGGATTGCCGCACGGTGTAGCCGATCTGCATCGACCCGACCCCGATCAAAAGGAGTGAACTTAATGTAGCCACGGCAACTGCGCCGATCATGATGACGCTCAGGAGGAATATGTAGCCGCGTCGATTCATAACTGCATGCATCCGGAAAAAATTTGATTGGCAGGCAATCTTCTCTCTTGCTCTCCTGAAAGCCGAAAATAGAACGCATGTCATCATGGCCCGGGGCGGTAGAGAAGAATGCCGCGATCTGTGGCGAGCAGAACACGATCACGCTGCGCATCGTACGCAACGGCGCGCCCGCCGCCGGTCAGCGTGGTGGCGGTGGCGACGATGGGGAACTGCCCGGCACGAAACCGTGCAAGATCCGCGATCTGCAACTGTGCGGCGGTGTTATCCGTGGCAATGTATGCGAAACGTCCTCCCGGCTCCATAACGAGCGAAGGCACGCTCCCTGCAATCTCCTGAAACCATGGGCCGGGAAGAGCAGAGGGAATCGCTCCTTTGCTCAGATCCAGCATCACAAGTTCTTCGATTGCATCCCCGCTGCGACGACCGATCAGAAGGTCGTCATTGACCGTCGCGACGGAGAGCGCGTCCTGCACGTCGGTGAGGTTGTAGCCCTCTCCCGGAGCGATCGAAAGATCCGACGCATCGAACACATCCGCGACACGGAGTTCCATGGAATCCATGGAGCCCGCGATGTAGGCAAATCCATCATGCAGACTCAATCCGAACACCGAAGTGGAATCCTGCAGAGAATCCGCCAGTCGCGGAGAAGCGGGATCCGTGACATCGAATGCGAAGGATTCCGGTTCTGCTGCATTTTCCGTCGCCCCCACGAAGAGCGTGTTATTGAAAAATGCGAGAGACCGTGCGCGTCCGTCACCCGGAAGATTGATGGTTGCCAGACGTTTGGAGAGCGAGAGCGCGGATGGATCCGTGACATCAAAAATCTGAATCTCCGCGGAAGAATCCGCAGCCGCAACATAGAGTGTATCGCCGGCAACGATCACCGCGTACCCCGCGCTCTCCAGATTGAAACCCGTGGCAACGGGCACCGGATCGTCGTCCGATGAATAATCGAATGCCTGAAGCCCCTTGCCGCCCTCCCCGTACGCACTGGTGGCGAAGACGACATTCCCTTTCAATGCCAATCCGGAAAAGAGCGGATTGCCCTCAATCGCGAAGGAACCCGCCAGCCGCGGCGCCGTCCAGTCGCCAATGGGTTTCACGGCGCGCCAGTCTAATAACTCTTCCGTAAGGAGCACGGACCCCGAACGGGAATTTCCCTCTCTCCACTTTGTCTCCGCCGTCACGCGCACATGACTTTCAGAGAGAGCCTGAATGGTCAGCGTTGTTTTAAATCCGTCTTCGGTCATATTCTCCTGCCCGCAGAACTCCCACTGGCCTGTCGCGCCGATGCACGTGCCGTGCTGCCCTTGAGCCAGCTGATCGAAAGAGACATCACGCATGGAGCGCGCCGCGGTCAGCGCCTCGGAAGAGAGATAGACCGCCCGCACCTGATCACCGCTCTGCAAAATCCCTTCCTGCCCCACGAACAGAACGGACGTCACGGCACCGGCGAGGACCGCAAAAATCGCGACTCCCAAGAGAGCTTCGAGCAGGAGCGAGCCGGACCGCGGACGGAGGAAGAGGCGAACGGATATGCAGTATACAGGGAGAGTTGTTCTCCCTGCATACTACGTACTGCGTACTCTGTTCTTTGTTACGGTCGCGCCATCCGCAGGATTGCCGATCCGCACCCGTACTGCCGCGCACCGTTGGTGTAGAACGGGAAGAGACTCTTCATTTCCCGAAGCAGGGACGGCTCACTGGTGAAGTAGTACTCACGCACGCCCTCGGCCACGTCGACCAGTTGTTCACAGCTGCATCCACGCGTATCGGTGAGTGAGAAGGAACTCACGCTCTTGCGCGGCCCCTCGCGGAAGATACCGGAGGTACTCGTGAGGGCGTAGCGGCTGAAGAGCATGAATTCCGTCGGCACGGATTCCGGCATGTAGGTCCCAGAGCAAAAATCCTGTGAATTCACGACGCCGTCACCGTCATCGTCGGATTCACATGCCCCCATCCGGTCACCCATGGCACTGTACGCAGACCATGCCGACTCGGCGATTTCCACTGTGGAGGGATGCATCCGGTTGCCCGTGGAGTAATGACAAATCGTCATTTTCGGTCCGACGATCTGTGAAGAGACAGAAGACGATGCGCCACCGGTGACCGAGCTCGACTCGCTGCTCGCTTCTGCGGTTCCGCAGACACCGCCACTGGCCGGCTTGCTGACAGAAATCAGCACCACCGCATCCTGAAAGTCCGCTGACTCATCCAGATCCTGCAATTCCACGAGCGCAAGCACCTGCCTGCGTCCAAGACTCAGGTGGCCGTCATACAAACGATCGCGCAGGAACGGCTTTAAGCGCGAAGGAGTGGAGAGCAATCCCACGTTGGGAAGCACATTTCCGGGCCGCAGAAACTTTACTCTGTCCGCGTGATCGGCCAGATTGGCGACACGCTTGAAAAGCCACGAGTAGCGCCCTTCCGCCGAGAGGGAAATGACGGACCCGGCAGGCACATCACGGAAGGTCTGCGAGTCACCGCCGAGAATATCGCGGAAGTTGAAGAGACCACGCCACGTGCTTCCGCCATCCAGACTGGCATTCAGCCGCACGTGAATCATGGGACCGTTGGCACCGTACGTGGCGAAAGAACCGAGCACGGTGAACTGCACATCCGCTTTTTCGGAGAGGACGATGCGTCCGCGATTGTCCGTCGTATACACGGCGGCACAGGCGTCGGCGGGCAGGTCGCTGCCGCTGCCGGTTTGCGATGAGCCGGATGATGCAGAAGATGTGCCGCTGGATGCAGACGAACTCGCTCCCGATGCCGCACTGGAACTGGCGCTGCCGGCGACACTCCAATGAATGAGAATGGCATCGTCTGCCGCGGTGACGCGTGTCTGGAAGAGCACGGAACGACCGTCTTCGGCGACTGTCACCTCATCCCCTGACGATCCATCGTTCACGATGCCATCCGAGAGACTCTCGGGGGCGTTCTGATCAGCATCGGCCTCGACGGAAGACACTTGAGCACGATCGAAGATAATGCGCGCATCGACAAGCTCTTTGCCGGAAGGAATGAAGTGCGAACCATGCAGAAGTACGCGCAGAACCCCGCTGCGACGTTCTGCGGCCAACCCGGGAACATCTTCGACAAGATCATCATCCGTCATGGTCACACCCGCAACAGAGAGGGGAATCCACTGATCCTCGGCAAACAGAATGCCCTGCTCTCCGACATACACACGGCGGTTCACGTCGCCCGCACCCTGATTCTCGAGCCGGTCAAAGACGATCTTCACTTTGGGATCCGTGGTTTGTGCGCAGCTGCCGGGCTTCGCCGCGAATGTCACCTGTATCGCAACATCCTGAAATTTGGAAGAACCCTTCCAGAGCGCATCAAGTTCCGTAAGGAAGATCACGGCATGGGGATGGATTTTCACGTGTCCGTTCTCGATGATGGCACGGAGGAACGGCGCGAGACTGACAGGGTTTCCGAAAGCATCGAATGTGGCAGACGGCACCAGACGGCCGTTGCGCAGCACCAGCATGTGTCCTTCGGAATTATTCGAACGGAACGTCCGGTTGAAGAGCCATGAATGACGGCCGTTGACCTGAACGAGCAACTTCGCCCCCGAAGGAAGATTTTGGATGGTCTCTTCTTCGTTGCCCTTCACGGCCTTGCCGTTGAACAGGGACGTCCATGTTTCCCCTTCGTCGGTACTGACCGAGACGACCACTTTGGCAGAACCGCCGCCCGCCCCTTCACTCACCTGCGAGCCGAGTACTTTCACCGTCGCATCCACGGTACCCGTCGTCTGCACGGTGCCATCCGGAAGGAGTGCGAAGGTGTCTTCGCATGTCGCAGCGCTACCACCGTCGCTCGAGAGCGACGTGGCACTGCTCGAACTTTCGGTCCCGCCCTGTGAACCTTCGGAACCACTGCTCCCTGTGGAACCAGCCGAACCTGTTGAGCCGGTGGAACCGGTGGAAGCCGCACTTCCCTCGCTCGCTGCGGTACTCGCGGCGCTCGACGCCGGTACGGAACTCTCCTCTTCTTCACTTGTGAGCGAGCTGCTCGATGCCTCCTCCTCCACGGGAGGGAGCAACGGGCTCAAGGTCAGTGTCCCTTCTGTCGTCACCGCAATGATCCGTCGTTCGCCATTCCCCGCTTCGTAGACAATGTCGCCGATCGCCATCGGCTCGCCGGTCACCCGCTGAAACACCACCTCGGATAAACCGGAAACATGCACGGTACCCGGAACGATGTAGAGCTCATCCGACGCGGGTTCGCGGATCGCGAATGCCTCGCCCTGAAAGAGAACGCCGTCACTCGCCGCATAGCCCCACATCGAATCGTTCTGGCCGGCACGCGCCAGCACCTGTGCACGCTCGAGGGCGTGCTTGGCCTGCTCGACTGCCGTATCCAGATCGCTGCGCAACTGGTACGTCCGGTAGAGCGGAGCACTCACACCGGCAGTGATTGCGACGATGCCCAGTGTGAGGAGCATCTCAATCGCAGTGAACCCTTTGTGCGCCATACTGTGGAGGGGGAAAAAGGAGAATCAGCTTCGGCCGATGTTTCCGACGACTTTGTAGATAGGCACTATGATAGCAAATGCGAGGCCGGCGACGATACCGGCAATGACAATGAGCAGAAGCGGCTCCAGAATGACCGGAAGTTTCTCTGCCGTCTCGGAAGCTTTTTTGTCGTACATGTCGGAAATTTTCATGAGGACATCCGCCAGCGACCCCGACCGCTCACCGGTCACAATGAGTTGCTGCACGGAAACGGGGAACAGACGATTGGTTTCGGGTAGCGCCTTAAAGCTCTTGCTGAAGGAGTCTCCGGCGTTCACATGCTCCAGCAATTTCTCGTAGAAACTCTTGTACGAGACAGTGGTTGTGACTTCCGCAAGGGAAGAAAGCGCCTCAACCAGAGGCACGCCCGCACGCAGAAGCCCGCCAAGAATCACGCCGAATTGTGCGATGATCGACTCACGCGCCAGACTGCCGATGCCGGGCGTATGAAAGACCACCCACTGAGACACGACACGAAACCGCGTATATTTGCTCAGGAGCAGGACTAAGATGAGTGCGAGAAAGAGCAGGGGAACGAATACCGTTCCGTGCTTCTCGAAAAGCTGAGAAAACCAGATGACGACACGCGTGGCCAGCGGCAGTTCCACATGGAGCGAGTAGAGCACCTGCACGAGATTGGGCAGAACGAAGAGGCCGAGCCCCATGATGAGCATGAAGACCAGAACAATAACGATGGCGGGATACGTCATCGCCATCTTCACCTTCTGCCTGAGCGCGCGGTCTTTCTCCTGCTGCTCCGCCAGATACTCCATGTTGCGCGCCAGATTGCCGCCCTCTTCGCCGATGCGCACGAGCGCGATTTCGTAGGGGGAGAAGAGCGACTGATCCTCCATCGCCTTCCAAAGCGGCGACCCGTTTTCGACGGCCGTGATGATGCCCTGAATGAGGGCACGAATGGTTTTGGATGTGGCCTCGAGCAGTTGCGTCTGCAGCGAATCGACAAGCGACAGACCGGCCGTGAGCATCAGCGCCATGCTCTGGATGAACATCATCCGCTGCTTGCCCATGCCCAAATGATTGAGGGACGAGAAAAATTTCTGCAGCTCTTTGCGCTGCGAGGCAAAGCGCGATGGGGCCGGTTTTGGCGTAACTGTAGCGGCCGCCTGCTCGGGTAAGGGTGCAGGAACCGTCGGCTGGGCCGCTGAATCAGTCGCTGTTTCGGCCATGGGTGGAGCTGAAGATGATGGCGGGCGGTGCCGCGACGCGCAGCAGCTCCTCGATGGTGGTGACCCCTGCGAGTACTTTGTCGAATCCGTCTTCGAACATCAGTTGCATGCCTCCCTTCACCGCCGCTTCATTAAGTTCGGAACTGGAGGCACGCTTGAGAATGAGTTCTTCGATCTCCGGAGTGATGAGCAGTAATTCGTAGATACCGATACGGCCGCGATACCCCGTGTTACTACAGGCTTCACAGCCCTTGCCGCGGTAGAGCGTGAGGGATTTTTTGTCCGGAATCATTTTTTCCGCACCGGGGAAAAGTTTGGCCGCCTCATCTGCCGTAACGCTCACACTGTGCCGGCACCGTGGGCATACGCGCCGCACGAGACGCTGCCCGATCACCACCTCGAGTGTGGAGGCGAGCAGAAACGGCTCCACACCCATATCGAGCAGACGCGGAATGGCCGTGGCCGCATCGTTGCTGTGCAGAGTGGAGAACACCAGATGTCCCGTGAGCGCGGCATTCACCGAGATATCCGCCGTTTCGCCGTCACGGATCTCGCCTACGAGCACGATATCCGGATCCTGGCGCACGAGCGCGCGCAGTCCGGAAGCGAAGGTGAGATTCGTTTTGGGATTGACCTGAATATGATTCACGCCGGGAATTTTGTACTCCACCGGATCTTCGATGGTCGAAATGTTCACGTCGGGCGTATTGCGCATTTTGAGGAGCGCCGTGAGGGTCGTCGATTTTCCCGATCCCGTCGGACCCGTGGTCAGCACCATGCCGAACGGTTTGTGCGCGGCCTCGGTGAGGACCTCCTGATTCTTCGGCGAAAACCCGAGGTCGAGCAGTGTGATGGAACGCACGTAGGAAGAGAGCAGACGCATCACCACTTTCTCGCCTTCCACAAGCGGAACGATCGAGACACGGATGTCCAGAGTACCGTGCGGCGACGTGAAACGGATGGCACCGTCCTGTGCCGCGTAGTGCTCGTCGATACGCATGTTCGCCTGAATCTTGATGCGGTTCACCACTCCTTCGTAATGCTCTTTGGGAATGCGGCCCGCCTCGTGCATCACGCCGTCGATACGAAAGCGGACCATAACGATCTTCTCCTGCGGCTCGAAGTGGATGTCGGATGCCCGCAGTTCGATTCCGTCATTGATAATCTCCTCCAGAATTTCGGGGGCGACTTTTCCTTCATTGGAAATGATGGACTGAAAGCGCGTGGAGAGCGGCTTCCGATAGTGCTGGCAGGCCGCATCGATGCCGGACTGCGGCGTGTAGACAAATGTGACGGTTCCGGTGAACCGCGGCAGCTCTTCGGGTTTTTCCCCTTTCTTGCCAAGAGCGAGCAGCCGCTCCACGACTTTCTTCTGTTGAGGTTTCTCTTCCGTTCCCCCTGTTTTCGCCGTATCAACCTTCGGCAAAGATACCGCTGTTTTCTGCCCCAGATTCAGACGCACGATCTCCTCCAGTCTTTCCTTCCCCGGCTCGGAGGTGGCGACGGTCACTTTGTCTCCCGTGTGCTCCGCGACAATCATGTGATACGCCTGCGCGATTTCTTCGGGCAGTTCCGCAATGATCTCGGGGGAGGGGAGGTGCGCCTGCAGATCATAGAACGGCAGCTTGTAGTGCTCCGCAATCGCCTCTTCATACAGATCCTGCGTCAGCAGCCCCTGCTCAAAAAGGAGTGAAAGCAGCGGAAGATTCCGCTCTTTTGCCAACGCCTCAACGCGCTTCAGCTCCTCCTCAGAGAGGTAGTTTTGCTGAACGAGAATTTGGCCGATATCGATATCGGAAACGGGCATTTAGAGGAGGGATTGAACTTGTTTGATGATCTCCATGATCGGGGTATTGGATTTCACGAAATACCCTACGGCACCCAGTGCCTTCGCACGCGTCTTGTCTTCGTCCTGGCCCAAATTGCTGAGCACGACGGTCGGCGTCTTCACCCCGCGGTTCTTCATCTCCTGCAGAAATGTAAACCCATCCATCCGCGGCATGATGAGATCGAGCAGGATGACGTTGTATTTTCCTTCTGACATCTCTTTGAGCGCATCTTCGCCATCAAGACAGATGTGCGTATCGAACCCCTCATGACGGAATTTCAATTCCAGTGCATGGGCCAGCGGCCGTTCGTCTTCCACGATAAGAATACGTTTGGGATTC
>Ga0247842_10007980_pt1 | contig 11262 bp, 10 predicted proteins | sample LaCruzMarch2015__3_FD_192411 | JGI IMG/M metagenome (GOLD analysis project Ga0247842, IMG submission 192411) | Freshwater microbial communities from meromictic Lake La Cruz, Castile-La Mancha, Spain - LaCruzMarch2015_19m | ecosystem: Environmental > Aquatic > Freshwater > Lake | place: Spain...
CCCCAGCTCCCAAACCCGCGTCCAAATCGGAAGCGGTCGTCCGCGACATTAAACGCGTCACCCGCAAGAAATACTCGGCTGACGACAAAATCCGCATCATCCTCGAAGGCCTGCGCGGCGAAACCGCCATCGCCGAAATCTGCCGCCGCGAAGGTCTCGCCACCAACCTCTACTACCGCTGGTCGAAAGACTTCCTTGAAGCCGGAAAGAAGCGCCTGCAGGGCGATATCGTCCGCGAAGCCAGCACGGGCGACGTCAACGATCTGCGCAAGGAGAACGCCCAACTGCGCGATCTCGTCGCCAACTTCGCCATCAAGAACGAGATCCTAAAAAAAAGTCTGCGTGGACTGGACGACGACTTGGACGAGCTATGAGGTACAATCAATCTGAGAAGATTGAGATCATCAGCATGGTCGAAGAGTCCAACCTGTCGGTTCGGAAGACGTTGTCCGAACTGGACATCCCGCGCAGCACGTTTTACAAGTGGTATGCCCGCTACATGGACAACGGCTACGACGGCCTTGCCGATATCAAATCCAATCCGAAGCGGGTCTGGAACCGCATCCCAGACGCAGAACGGGACCGGGTCAGGGAGATCGCCCTGGACAAGCCCGAACTAACTCCCCGGGAACTGGCCTGGCACATCACTGACACGCAGAAATACTACATCTCCGAGTCGTCGGTTTACCGCATCCTGAAATCGTTTGATCTGATCACAAGTCCAGCCTACATCGTGATCTCGGCCGCCGATAAGTTCCAGAAACCGACGGCCCGGATCAATGAACTCTGGCAGACCGACTTTACCTACTTCAAGCTGATCGGCTGGGGCTGGTATTACTTCTCATCAGTGATGGACGACTACTCGCGCTTCACCGTCTCTTGGAAGCTTACCAGCACGATGATGGCCGGGGATGTCACGGATACATTGGATATGGCGTTAGCCGAAAGTGGCGTGGAGAAGGTCAAAGTCCGTCACAAGCCGAGGCTGCTGTCGGACAACGGACCCTGCTACGTGTCGGAGGAACTGCGGAAGTATCTGGAAGAAAAGGGGATGGGGCACACCCGTGGCGCGCCGTATCATCCCCAGACCCAAGGCAAGATCGAACGGTTTCACCGCACCATGAAGAATGTGATCCTGCTGAACCATTACTACCTGCCGCAGGAGCTGGAAGCCGAGCTCACCCGCTTCATCGAATACTACAACTACCACCGGGTGCACGAGTCACTGGGGAATGTGACGCCGGCGGACGTTTACTTCGGTAGGCGGGAGAAGATCCTGTCGGAACGGGAGGCTATCAAACTGCGGACGCTGGCAGGTAGGCGAAGATTTAACCTCGGCGCGCACGCGGCTGTTTGATTTGCCGGGTTCTGTTTGTAGATTAGAGATGCCGGTCGAAACGGAGGCGGGCTCTGCTGGAGAGCAACCCACCAAGGGATAGATCGGTGGCAACTCATCAAGACGATGACAGCGGGCGGGGAGAAACCCTCCCTGCCCGGTAGCCTTCAAGTCATCGGATGATAGATTGCCCGATGCCTTGAAAACTCATGTCAAACTCGTCGAACCGCTCCTTAGCAAAATCCAAAATCTGTCCAATAAGATTTGACGACGTACAGTCGAAGAAGATGACTCCGATTCGGGTAGTATGCACTTGATTGATATGATTATCGTATTCCTCAGCGGCGTCATCGAAGCCAGCGATGATAGCTTCGCGTTCGTCTTCAAGGTCGTCTATCGCTTCATTCGAACGCCTGAGGTGGGTGGTGATCCATGTTGGCGGCGCATCGATTTCGACTCGATACTGTGAGGGAACATAATAACCATAGCCATCTCGGACTGCATAGCACCAGTAGCCGGTTGTCTGGTTCAAGACAATCGTGTATCCGTCGTCAGTCTCGTGCTCCCAAAGAAACCCGTCACCCCACATCTTAGCCTCGAAAGTCGTAACAGGTGTGCCGGAAATCGGCTGGTCGTAGGTAACGAAGGCAGCCTCAGATTCGGAACCGTAAAGTTCAAATCCGAAAAGCTCAACAGCACCGCCGAAGAGAAGAGCAGCGCAGTAAAGTGTGAGAATCAGTGCTTTCATTTCAATCTCCATTTCGTTTGTTATTTGCGACACTGACCGATGGATCGGTTCATCGCAGTTCATTTCAGTATTTGTAGACTTTGGGTTTCGATTTGTCCTGCAGTGCTGATATTGATTAGATAACTGCCGGATGGTAATTGAGAAAGGTTCAACAATACTTGCCTTTGACGAGGTAGAATGGGATTAACCTGAATGAGTCTCCCTTGAAGATTGTGAACGGATAGTGTTCTGGGAAAGTAGGATTCAGCATCGAAGAAAATCATGGCACTCCCGTTCACAGGATTTGGGAAAATTCGAAATGCCAATTGGGATGGATGCAAAGGCTCGCCTGGATTTGAGACAGCCAACGGAACGCCCAACTCACCTTCGGCATTAATGTATTGTAAATAACCTATATCAAGCCACATGTAAACGAATGCTCCGCCACTACCATCGCTTTCAACCTCTGTAACACGAGTGCCGCGCCTATCTACGTGTAACAGCACGTCGTTTTGACCCCAAAGGCGATTGCCCTCGACATCTATTCTTTGAGCGCGTGTTGTCTCGCGTGCGCCAAGCGAATCACGCCCATCGCCCCAAAAATAAATCCCTGATCCGAAGGATTTGACGCCATATAGTGAATTTTGAAAAGAGTCTCCCTCACTCACTTGAAATCCAGGCTCATCCCATCCTGTACGTCCTTCAAGATTTATTGCCTGAATTAGGTTTCTTCGCTGATAATCGTCACTGGCTTTCCACGATACAAACCACACGCTATCTGAAGCTTGAACAATTTGATGATCGCTCAGACCTGCCTGCCAAGGTTCATCCCTAATAACAATTCCCTCATTCTCGCCCCATACTTGTTCGCCCTGATCGTTATAGCGAAAGAGACCAATCTTACGTCTGCCTTGATTCGATAAAAGGCCACTTACGATTACTCCACCACGTTCATCGGATGCCATATCACCAATAGCTGATGAGTAGCCTACGTCATGCACGGCTCCTTCGTCGCCCCATAGCCGCTCGCCATTTCTATCAATTTTCTGCGCTCCAAACAGTCCGGAGTTTGCGTCTATGAGGTATTTAATAACGGCACCTCCATTGCCATCTGAGACTATGCCCTCTTGGGTAAGAATTCGTTCATTTCTTTCAACAACTGGTACTCCATCGTTGCCCCAGAGCAATTCACCATCAGCGGAGATACGCTGCACATAGATTTGACGTTCACTCAAATTATATAACCAATCGAATCGTTCGACGAAGAATGCTAAAATTACCCCGCCCTCGTCATCGGAAACCATTCCAAAGATTACAATGAAACCAAAATATACCTGTCCTTCCAAAACTCCGCCATCCTCAAGGCGAAAGGAAATTGGGCTAACGGCAATTCCGCTATCGGGCCATAGAAGTTCGCCATCACGGTTTATTTTCTGAATACGAGCGTCTTGAGTCGTGTCATCGCTATACCAATAAGCTTCATGAGCAATGATAAGTTCCCCTGGTTCACTACATAATGCGACGTGAGCAGAGTGGGCTATTCCTGTCAGTGGCGTCACATCGATCCAATCGTTCCAGTGCGTCTCGCCATTTCGATCAAACCAGAGAGCGTATGTCTTCGCATCCGACGAAGCAGCCCAACCGTCAAAGAAGACTCCGCCAAGGCTGTCGGTTGTCAAATTGACATTAAACATCCCAGGCAGTTCAATGGCTTCTCTCGGATCGCGTGGCCATTGGGCGACTCCTATCTGTGTCGCCGCCAGTAAGATGACCAGTATGCCAAAAACAATCTGCCCCACCGATGTGCGCGAGCAACTCGATGGGGCATTGAAAGTCTCATGGGGATTGGAAGGCTCGCCCGACGGCGCTTGAACAAGCGGTAAGGGGTCGGCGAGATTACTGATCAGAAGTGCAGAATTACTCTTCAATCGGTTCTCTCGGCTTGGATTAGTCGCAATGGGCAACTGCGCCATTGTGATCATAGTGGGACGCTACTTGCGAAGGCGACACCGGTTAGGAGAACTATCTTCGGCTTGATTAGACGCGCTAAACCAAGGCAATTCCGCCTAACCCGCTCCATCCCATCTCTCGGCTTGGCAATGCCGATGCATCCCCAACAGCTGTCGTCGTTACCTTTTGATTTTAGTGGGAATATACTCTTAAGTATGCCTACCTGTCAAGTGTTTTTTGTCTCATGAGATAAATTTCTCGATCATTTTGTCACGAGGTCGACGGATGAATATCCATCGAAATGCCACAGAACTCAATATGGTAAGGCATTCATGCAGCGTCTAAATTATTCTATCGTTGTTCAAATTTCTTTGACGGGACTTAGATCCCGACGAACGTCCAGGACAAAGCCACCCTATAGATCTCATCTAACGAGCATTCTTAGGCCCTATCTATCCTCTTGCAGCTTTTTTAGTCGCTTCTTCAGGAAGGTGACGAACGGCTCCTTTGCGTAGAGTAGCGTCCTGCCGTCCTGCCCCATTACCATTGGAAAATCGGGCTCATTCGCCCAACGATGGATGGTCGACATTGTCACACGGATGTTGAAAGTCGTAGCGATGGTGATCATCTGCGACCGAGAGATCAGCAGGACCTGGTCGGTCTGATGAGCTTGAGGCAATTGCTGTCTAATCTGTGGTTGCATTGCTCTCCCGCTCAACGGCTGCCCGCAGCGTCTGTCTTCCGAATTCGTCATAACCTAAATCCGTGTCTGCCTCTCTAACCTGCCCCCGCATCCTCCGATATCCCGCCCACTGCTGATAGTATTCCAGAAAGTCGGAAGGCGTCTTCACTCTTGCTTCGACCAACCGATTGATCACCCAATTCGCTTCCTCAAATTCCGGACACGATTCATCCACATGGAAGATGTCCACCCCATCTACCCAATTGTGCATCCAGACGTCAACCGGCAACAATCCATCAACTGGTTGGTTGAACCGATAGTCTATGAATTTATGGATTATCATCCTTTTGCCCTTTTCGCGGTCTGTAGAAAATCTTTCCGCAGGTCTGCTGCCACATCTTCCAGCCAGGGATTGGCTTGCTTGAATTTCTGCCATTCTGCCCAGATCGCATTGCCCTGTGGATCGATGTCTGGCGGATCGAGGGAGCCGATCAGCAATTCGTAATCGTCGGACTTGATCTTCAAGTTGCGGTCATTTAACCACTCCCACACTGTAACGTGAAACAGATGCGACCGCTGCATGCCGCCTTCAAAGTGAATTTCCCTGAACCAGCACCACCACGTCACGCTGGTTAATGCACCGGTCTGCCGGTCGAAAAAGGGTTGAGGCAACAAAACTTCAAACCCATCGATGTAGAACGACGTCACGATCGTCTCACCGTCTTTCACGAGACATTCAGCACCGTCTTCAAGCAGCTCGTCAAGACGAGCCTGTAATTCGAGTCGCCCCAATTCAAACCTGTCTGTAATCATTAACGCCCCCTCACGACAATGTCCTCAACTCTTCGACCATCGGGGAGGTGGTTTACGCCATGCCTTTTGAATACGTCCAACACCCGCTTCCTCTCGCTTTCGCTTGAAACAGCAACCAAATTGATGTTGTCGAGGATAGTGACATTATTCTTGAAAATGGTTTCATCCGAGTGATGCCCGCCACCGATCCGCTTGAACTCCTCAATCGTCGAATGACGATGTTTCCTGACATGGTCGTCTGTTACCCTGCCGTACTTGTCGCTGTCATACGTAATAGCATCCATGCGCCTGAGCAGTGTCGGCTTGAAATAGAATCCAGTATTGCTGTCGCCGCCTGCGGTTGGCAGCTTGCGGATTCTCGTGAAAAAGTAAGAAGCACCTCCCGATCCCATGTCAGAGCTGGGGCTCATTCCGCCAACGGGAATCCCGATCCGTATTTTCTCGACCGTTGAGACCATCGCCCCGTTGTTCTCCAAAGCTGACTCCAACACTTCAGGAAGTCCTCCACCTCCGGTGATCTGATGATACAAGCCATAGCCTTTAAGTTCGCGGTTGATCTGCTCATCGCTTATATCGAAGCGAAGCTGGTGACGCCAACCAGCCTCCTGCTTCTGCTTCCAGCCCGAAGCCATGATCGAATACTTCCCCTCTGGATCGTATCCCGGCATCTTCGTCACATCAGCAACACCAAACCGATCCGACCAGTAGCTCCGCATCGCCCGCACGCGCTCGGAAGGAGCAGCCTTATCATGATCGAGACGCTGCATCAGTTTCTTCCAGGCGGGAGAACTATCCTCCTTCAGGATATATGCCTGTTTTGAGAGGAACATAATCTCGGTTTGCTCGGGTGATGCAAACGTGGCATCGACGCCGAGTCGCTCCAACTTCGAGAGCAGCTTGTCAGCGGTTTCTGCGGTGCAATCCTTCATCACCCGAATCTCTAATTGTCCCTGTTGGGCATAGTAATTCTCTTCTCTCCAAGGTTTATAAACACCCTCGACGCCATCACCAAGGTCAATCTTGTATTCCAGTCCCGATGATGTAAAGTTGGAATGGACCTTGCCGAAGGCCACATCCTCACTCTTCACAATGATCTTGCCCTTCGCGACCTCCTTTTTGTCACCATAAACCGTCGTACGCTTCACCGCTAATATCCGATCACCGCTCGGTTTGACAGGAGCCTCCACCTTCAGAAAACGCTCAAACGTCGAGATTTTCGTCCTGGTGCTTGTGGCGATCAAACGGTCAAGCTCATCCAGAGTCTTCAGATACTGCGTCGCCATTGCCTTTAGATCAGCGTCACCTTCCTTGGCAAGTTTTAGCAGAGATTTTCGGTGTTTCAGCGCCTTGTCAATCACTGGCCTGCTGAAGTTTTTAGTGCCGATGTCCAGGTGATGGTTGACCGACTTGACAGCCGTCAGGATGTTATCGTAGAAAACATCGTCAGCCAGAATTCGTCCCGCCGCCTGACCGATGGTGTCGTTGGGTCCAGTGGTGAGCATTGCGAGCAACTTTCGCTCTGACTCCGGGCGGATCTTCATACGGATTACGGTGCGGATTTTCCCCTTGACCTCTTCCGAGTAGAGCAAGACGTTTTGATCTTCGATGTCACCAGAATCGATCGGCAGCGACTTGCCCTGCCAACCAGCTTCTCTCGCTTCATCAATCAGATGCTCACGACCCTCAGGGATCTTCTCCCATTTGCCACTCTTGATTCTCACTTCAGGATTCATGGGAGGCTCTGGTGGCGGAGCCTCGACTGGTTTGGGAAGTGTCGGTTTTTCTGGCGTCGGCGCGCTCTTCCCGCCATGCTTTTCTGCCCACTTCGCCCATTTCACTTCGATATTATCTTTCGCCGCCTGGATAGCAGCCGGATCGTCTGATGACATCAGAACGATCAGATCATCTTTACCCGCCCATTGGTAATGCTTGATGCCACCCTTTTGGGCAAGATCCTTCAGCTCTTTACCGCCTAAACTCTTCACCGAATAATCGAAAGATCCGCGAGCATAATCGACTTGACTTTTGAGAGCAGACCACTCTGGTTCCGGCAGAAGTGCCTTTACCTCGGAAAGGGCAGCGTTCAACTCCTTAAACGACGTCAGCGCTTTGGAGAAGTCTTGCGGTTTCAAACCTTGCAAACTTGCCAATCCGTCGGCAATCTTTGATTTCAGAGCGGCAGCCTGCTCGATGCTAAACTGAACGACAGATTCCTGTTTTGCTTTATTTTCGAATAGTGTTTTCAGTAGCGAGACCAATTCATCCTTCGACCGCAACGCCCCGATCTTATGCTTCTTGATTAGGTCAGAGAGCTGGGGTCCCTTCAAAGAATCAATATCGACGCCCGGCTCAAGCGGCTTCAGCAACCCGATAAATTCCTTCTTCGTCCGCGCTATCGAAATGCTATTCGACTGTGCCAACTTCTGCAGTTGCTTGACAGTCAGTTTCTCGAACTCGCCTTGCACTGCTGCCTGTCCGACCTTCACCGCCTCGCCATGCTTCTGCGACGCCATAGCGGCAATCTCGGATGGCTCAAGAACACAATCGAAATCTGGTTGTTCAGCTGCTGCAGAGCTTGCCGCAGCCCAGGCGTAGAGTGAAATGTTCACGCAGCCTCCAACGGAAGTCCTGACCGGCAGACGCGAGCACGGGCGGCATACGTAGTGCACCGGCACCGCGGATGAGGCATCGCCGGAACCTTATCCATCCAGAATTCTTGCCCATCGAGGGGACCGCACTGAGGGCAAGTCCGCTCGTCGCCCGCCGTCACCCATACCACGCGAGTCACGCCAACTGTCTGATAGAATTTCTGCCGTCCCTGTCCAAAAGCGCGAAGCGTCTCTGTCCGGGTTATGACTTCGATGCGATTCTGCGCCGACTTGAATACTGTTTTCCCGGCCAGACGGAAATCCTCTGGATCGGTGATAACACCGCCAATTTTCTCCCCAATTTTGGCAATGGAATCGCCCGCGACAATCCCGACCGCAATCTGCTGCTCGATATTGTCAGCCAGCTCGCGGGTGACATTTCCAAGTAAGTTCAAATCATAGTTGACGAGGAAGTCAAGCGCCGATCGGTCGACGAGACTCATCACCTGCCCGGCGAGCTTCACCCGATCGGCGTCAGTAAGGACGTCGTAATAGGGCAGACCGACCTTACCGAGTTCACCAATGCTGAGAGTGATGCCGTTCAGGAAAGAACTCTTCACCGCCTCTTTCATCAGCAGCGTCTGGTTCACTTTCAAGTCGCGGACAATCTCATCGATTCGCTGGTGAACGCCGCGAAGTTGCTCCCGACGTACCGATAATCCCTTCTTCAGGAGCGTCCCGTCGCCGATCCGAACGAGTTCGGCCTTCACGCGTGTCTCCGCCTCGGACAGCACCTTCAGCATCGCATTCACCTGCTGCTCGCTGTAGAGGTCGCGAGAAAGAAGGCTCTTCAGCACTGCTGCCTGTATTTTCTCACCTTGAGTCATGCCGCCTCGTCTGCCTTTCGAAACTGCCGACAGGCGTTTTGATCGAAACGGCGTTCTTCGCCTGTCACCTGACAGAGGTTATTGTCAGCATCGAAGAAGGCGCAGCCGTCACATTTAGTATCAACGGAGGCATTGGCATACATCCCTTCAGTTTCCTTCTTCTCATCGATCTTCACTCGCCCCGTTTCCTTCGCGCCATCCAGTCCCAATATTTCCCGCGCGGTCTCGACCGACATCACCCCCATCTGCACAAGCGAGACGATATCCTTGATGTCCCACGACATGTCGACCAGCGTCCCCTCCTTTTTCCGGTTTGATTTCTCGACGTCGGGATTGAGATCCATCTTCGTCTGAATCGTATTCTTCGAAATCAGATTGCGGTCATAAAGCTCGATCAGCAGTTTCTTCACTTCGACTTCGTTGGTCAGATCGATGTCGCTGAAGATGTATTGCAGGTTTTTGTCGCCGTACCCTTTCAGCTCTTTCCAGTCATCGAAAATCCAGTCGAGCATCTCACGCGCTACCTGCTTGATCTCCTTCAACATGATCACCATTTTCTGGAAAGCAATCGAGGCTGTGGCGAAGTTGGGACCATCGCCAGTAACAAGCGATTTGGCAACGCCGAGCGCGACGATGATATCTTCCTTCACCTCTTTGACCTTGTCTTCGGTGTTCAAGACCTGGCCTTCGGTTCCGTAAGTCTCGGCGCGAACATAGAACGGCACAACCAGTCCCGACTTCAAATCCATCTTATTGACCTGATCTCGGATCGTCGTGATCATCTTCTGCGTTGGCATAATCACCTTATCGCCATACTTGCCGCCAACCAGAATGAACCTAAGCGGAGTCGTCCATCGCTTGGCGATGGCGCGCTGCGCCCGTCGGTAATCCCGTGACAGCTCAATCGACTCGAATGCCGGCGTCACCATCGAATTACCTCTGGCGGAAAACTGCGGAGCGTTCCACTTGCGATGGATCAATTGAGGGACTGGCAATTCGATCTCTTCCTCGGAACCGCCGTCGGGATCGGGTTTCTGGGTCGCCTTCGACATGTCGCCCGCGGTAAACTCGAAATCGACCGAGGTGGGATTGAGGCAGACTACCTTGACGATGTCGTTATGCTCGCCCTTCGACGCTTTGCCATCAGTCCCATAACGCTTGAACCCGACGCACTCGCCCTTAACCAGAAGCTGCAGAGTCATGTCTTTCAGGAAGCGGTTGATATCAAGAAGCGAGAATAGGTCGGAGGCCTCATTCCGGACGGTCTCATCATCAGCCGTAATCTTCACCTGATCGCCTATAGCAAAGGTCCGCCAGGTGTTGATGGTGTTCGAGACGATCGGCTCCTCGACGTAATATTCCCAAGCCTTACGGGCGCGCTCCTTCCAGTCGGTCGGAATCCCCTTAACGTCATACTCCGAGCTGAATACCCCGGAGGCGATGTCGGCTGCTGTTCCCATTAGTTCGGGATCGGCCTCAATCGTGGTCATGGGACGCGAGTCATCGGCCTGATCACCGCGAGTCGAATTTCGTTGGTTCTCTTCAGACATTATTCATTCCACTGATTGCTGCATCGATTTGGGTTAGTACATACTGGAGTCGGTTCCCCTCGATGAATGGGTAAGCCGAGTTCCAGATCTGGGGGAAGAGAACGGCGCACCCCGAACCTCGTCGAATAAACTCGCGTACCTGCTTGTCACTGTCATCGAGGAGAAGAGTCATGGACCTGGATAGATAATGCTTCCGACGCGTGATAATGAACTCCTTGAAATCGCTGCCGAATCGGTCTTTCAGCCACGCCATCTTTCCGGCGGCGCTATTTGGGCTATGTGTGGGCGAGGTTGCGAAACAGACCTTCCCGCGACGGGCGAGTTCCCTGTATAGCTCATCGAACCAAGTGTAAGGCTCCAACTGCCGCCAGAAATCGACTCCGGCCGCATTGACCGTCTCCCAGAAATGGTTGCGATTCATGCCGAGCGCTTCGGCGATATCGTACTGACCCGGAGGCCAGGCGATGTCCGCAAAGTCCCGTCCAAAGAGTCTTAGCGACGATTCTACGAATCCCACGGCCACCCCGTCAAGGTCGAGAAAAATTGTCACAGGGGGGCGGTTACTCACCGGTCTTCCCGTAGAGGAAGCAGACCTGTTCAGTTGCCGGACGGAGGTCGATGTGAACGAATTTCTCGGCGATGCCGATGCCGTTGAAACCAAGTTCAATCGCGGTACGGATCACCTGACTGCGAAAGACGCTGTCACTGCAGGCGATATCGACCGCCAGA
>Ga0247842_10007984_pt1 | contig 11257 bp, 13 predicted proteins | sample LaCruzMarch2015__3_FD_192411 | JGI IMG/M metagenome (GOLD analysis project Ga0247842, IMG submission 192411) | Freshwater microbial communities from meromictic Lake La Cruz, Castile-La Mancha, Spain - LaCruzMarch2015_19m | ecosystem: Environmental > Aquatic > Freshwater > Lake | place: Spain...
AACGTCCTGAGCGTCCATCAATTCCTCCAAAATTGTTTTCAAAGTCCACCTTGGACTCATCAGAACACACTTTTGCAAATGTCCTCTGATGAGCGGGCGTCCTGAACTTGGTCAGGACGTCCGCAAATTAATTCTATTTCAATTGTGACAGGACCAAATCAACTTGCCTTCACTGTAAATAGAAGTTGCATACGTCCACGGAATCTCAACAAAGACTACGATACGACGAGAGGAGCCAACTTCACGAGTAAGGAAATTACAGACACCTCCTCGAGTAGAATCAGGATTAGCTGTTGTGATCCGTACTCCATTAATTTCGAACGACTCACCGACATATAGAAAACCGCGGACAACACGTATCTTTTCTGGCCGAAAATTTGTTGCTTCCCCAGAGTAAATCAGGATGGGATTCTTCTTCTCGAATTCCTCAGAAGGAGAACCACAACCTATTCCACACAGCACTAGCGTCATAATGCAGACAAAACGCAACTTAGTCATTTCAATTCCCCTTTCAAACAATCTTTTAGCTATTTGCCAAGAAGATTGTTTGTTTCTGGTTTTAACGAACTTTTACCCATCAGAACACACTTTTTCAAATGTCCTCTGATGAGCGGGCGTCCTGAACTTGGTCAGGACACCCGCAACGAATACATAAATCTCTAACGAAATCGCACTAACATTCCTGCGTCAGTCCATTCGCGCGGAAGGTAAAGACGACGAGGAGTCTCCAACATTCCGCGACTACTGACCACATATCGGGCACAACCAAAGACGGTCGCTTTCGGAAACACCACATAATAGTCAGATTCGCCTCCTTTCCAAAGGTCTCCATGACACCTATCAATACTGCGTTGATAAAACCTATCCATACTCCAGTCTAAAACCTCATAAGGAATATACGGAACTAAGTAACGATATTTCCAAAATTTCTGGAAATCAGCTTCCGTCATCGAGGCCTGTGCGACTTCCCCTCGCGAGATCATTGTCTTTCCATCGACCCAGAAATCTCCAGGGTAACAGAACGGCAACAGCTCGCAAATTTCTCCAGTTGGAATTCTGAAGCTCTTCAAAACAGGGAAAGATTTAACGATGCCATCAGTGTTAAACATCTTCGCCATTTCAGATCCCTTTCCTTTAGTCCGCCCTGTCCTCCAGCGCCTTGCTAGAGAATCAGATTGGACCTTTCGTTTCTTCATCTTGACACTGCATTGTACCAGATTTATAGCAAAATGTCAATATTGCACACTACATCTTCTCTATATTTATTATTATTTGTTTAAATTTAGATAAATAACAATACTGTGAACATGTCAACAATATACTTGACATATTATACAGATGTGCTATAATTAGAGTAGATTTAGATAAAAACTCATTCGCTACCAGATAGACATATAAACAACAACATCTAAATTTACACAAAAACATGAACTCATTGAACGAAATACTAATCAAACTGGGATTAGAACCGTCAGTTGCAGAGATATACCTCATCCTTATAAATAATGGAGAACAAAATGTCTCCCAAATTTTGGATAGAACAAAACTCAGCAGAACAACTGTTCATGATGTTTTAAATTATCTTGTGGCGCGCGAGTTGGTCAGTTATCGTAAATCTGGGCGCCATGCATATTACAAAGCAGAACATCCCAGCAAATTGAATGATTTAATAACAGAAAATAAGCGCGAGTTCGATTCTGCGCAACAAGAATTCCAAGACACGATTCACAATTTAACCGGCGCCTACAATATAGCCAACAACAAACCTGGAATAAAATTTTATGAAGGCGAAGAACAGTTTGAAGAAATGTTCATGGAAAATTTAGAAGCAACAGAAACAATCTATACGTATGTGAATCGAGATGCTCTTACAATTCAGCACAAAAAAATTTTAGATAAATACGTTTCCGAAATAATCAAAAAAAATATTTCAGAAAAATTGATTTGTGCAGATACACCAGATGCCAGAGCGTTAAAAGAAAGATTAAAAAATGACAAGCAAACCGAAGTACGTTTAATTCCAAAAAATGATTTCCCCTTTTCTTCTGGTATGGATATTTATGATAATAAAATTGCCTATAGTACCTATAATGGCGAAAAAAGTATCACTGTAGTGATTGAGGATCCAGAAATTTATCGATTACATCGTCAAACATTCGAATCACTTTGGAATTTGTTGCCCGAGTAGCGCACAAAAGAAAGTATGAACGTATAAACTAAAAAAAAACAAAAAAATATTTTAGAATTATTCTTTCAAATAATTTTCAACTTGTAACGATCACGCGAATAGATAAAACAATTTGAACAACTTCAACAAACGAAGTGATACAACAAAAAATAATAAAGTTATCCACACTTTTACATTTTATCATTGTTTACATTAACAAAAAGATTTATAATGTAATTGAAAAATAAAAAGTTAATTAAAAAATAAAAATTGCTTGAAACTTTTATAAAGTATTCCAAAAGAATCCTTCACAAAAGTTTTTACATGGAACTAATATGCCAGCAAAGAAAAAGGCAGTAAGAAAGCCAGTAGCAAAGAAGAAAGCAGCAAAGAAGCCAGCAAAACGCAAAGTTGCGAAGAAAGCTGTAAAAAAGGCTGCTCCAAAAAAGAGAAAAGCTGCTAAGAGAAAAAAATAGCCCAACAAAAAACACTCCCTAGAGGGAGTGTTTTTTTGCCCTTCGAAACTTTAGTGAAGAAGGGCAAAACACTAAAACATATTCTTCTGTTTCGGCTTTTGTGATAGCAATTCCCCCGCTTTAAAGACTTTCACAATGCCGTAGACACCATCATACCCAGGGATTGCAGTGATTTTACCATCACGCATACGCATAATTGCTTCTGCGATGAGTTCATTTGAAATATTTTTAATATCCTCATGCGAAAGATTTAATAAAATATTAAATTCACTCTCCCCTTTTGCAATCATCTCTTCATATTGAGCCATAACTGACTTGCATGACTTAGTTTTCTGCTGACATTCAGCAATTATTTCTTGCAATGGGATTAAACTTTTATATGGAATCAAATTTTTTGGTTTGAATCCAAGTGGACGATCCGCTAAATCTTCTACGCGATGATCAACACCCAAAACTAAGGGTCGTTTACACTTAGGACAAATATTTTTGTGCTTTGACTTCGCTTCGTGCGGTGCGCAAGAAAAGTTACAAGCCAAATGTCCATCGTAATGATACTTCCCTTCCTGCGGAAAAAACTCAATCGTATACAAAAATCTTTTTTTATCTTTTGTTTTAATAATTTCTCGTATTTCATCGTAAGTATAATCTTTTAGATCAAAAACATTGGCTTCGCGACCAAGATTTGCCGGCGAATGTGCGTCAGAGTTAGAAAGTAAAGTGATATTGTCGAGTTGCGAGAGACGCCAATTCATTTCCGGATCAGATGACAAACCGGTTTCGATCGCAAAAACCTTGGGCGCAAGTTCTTCAAAACATTCTTGCAACGAATCATAGCCAGATTTTGATCCAAAAACTGCAAACCACGGCGTCCAAGCGTGCGCGGGAATAATCATGACTCGTTCATCAATTGAAAAACAAAGTTCGGCTAGTTGTTTAGCTGATAACCCGATGATCGGCCGACCATCTGACCGCAAATTACATTTCAATCGTGTTAATTCTGCATTTATTTTGCTGACTGTGTCAAAACTCGGCGCATTGACGCAAATGTGAAGTCGTCTGCATTTGCCACCATGCTTATATATGCACGCAATCTCGCTCGTTAACATAAACTTCGTCTTACTGGTTACTTTTAAGTCCAAAAGACCTAAACCATCCTCAACTAATTTAGCTTGAAGTTCCTTAAAATACGCCGGATGTGTAAAATCACCTGTTCCGACAATGTTAATTCCCTTTTTCTTAGCCCAAAAATCTATCATCACAGGCTCCATTTGCGGTGAGGTGGCGCGGGAATACTTAGAATGAAGATGTAGGTCGGCGATCACTTGCATACTAACTTAATATTTTCTCTAATTGAACCTGCAATTTATTCACATCATGTCTTGCAAGCGGCCCTTCTGACAAAAGTTCAGCTAAAATTATTCTTTCATCCTTTTGATTTGGATCGAAACTCACGACTTCAGCTTTTTCTGATTGATACTTTTGCTTTAACTGCGTAGGAACTGCTTCATTGTTAGCTAAAATTAAATCAAATTTACGACCAAGATACTTTTCGACAATCCCGACGATCTCAATTCCAGAAAAACCGGAAGTTTCGCCGTTCTTGGTCATGATATTAGAAATATAAATAAATTTTGCTTTTGTTGATTGAATAGCTTCTTTTACACCAGGGACGAGAAAATTAGGTGTGATACTCGTGTAAATATCTCCCGGGCCGATAATTATGTAATCCGCTGACTCGACGACTGACACAACTGGAGGATAGACCGAGAGAGCCACTGAATGCGGAACCAAAAATGTTCTTTTTATTCTAGCTCGACTATCCTGCTTAACGATATCAATAACAGTTTCGCCAAAAATGAATTGCCCATCTTCAAGTTCTGCACCAAGAGTTGCTTTGTCTGTTGTAACTGGCAGAACAGAACCTTTAACCTTCAAAATTTTACTAAAGGCTTTAACTGCCTCAGGAAAATCGCCACTTAAATATTGCGACATGAAAGTTAAAAGAAGATTACCAGCATTATGTTTTGATAATTTCGCATTGTCTTCAAACCGCGTTTGTAAAATTTCACGCGCTTCTTTATATGGTGAGAGTGCAATCAAACATTTCAAGATGTCTCCAGGGGGCAAAACACCGTACTCATCGCGTAATTGACCAGTACTGCCACCATTGTCGGCCATGGAGACAACTGCTGTTAAATCAATATCTAAGCCCTTCAATGCAGAAAGCAAAGTGAATTGTCCTGTACCTCCGCCAATTGTGACAATCTTTTTCATAAGTTACGAATTATCGCGCGTAGCGTCATTGCGAGACCGCTCTGAGCAGGTCGAAGCAATCTCCGATGTCTTAATGAATTATTAAATAATCTTTGTCGTTAATAAACTACTTTTATTTTGTTACCGTTGTTTTAACAGCTCTTCCACCAACTCCAACTGCTCCTTCGTATTAATCCCAAGACATTCGATTGGATCTAACTTCTCTGATGGAATATTTTCGCCCTGACTGACAGCGAGTTCGACTAAATCGGTTAAATAATATTCTTTTTGTTGATTGCTATTTTGTAATTGATCAATGTTTTTCCAAAGCCACTCTGAATCAAAACAATAATAACCCGGATTAACTTCCATAATTTCTTTTTCTGAATCGGAACAATCTTTTAATTCGCGAATCGCGCTGATTTGACCATCAACGTTCCGCAATATACGACCGTACGAGTAAAAACCTTCGCGCCATTCATTAAAGTCAGTGACTTCAGTTGAGAGCATGGAGACATGTGCTCGGAATTTTTCGTAGAGATTAAATAAAATTGCTATCGTTGTCGAGCTGACAAGTGGATGATCGCCATAGAGAACAACAATTGGTCCTTGAAAATCTTTTAACAACTCTTTGGCCGAAGCAACTGCGTGCCCAGTACCAAGTTGTTCTGTTTGAAGAGCATAGTCAACTCGGTCACCCAATTGTTGTTTGACTTGATCAGCACCGAAACCAACCACGACCGTTGGCCGGCCGACGATATGGGAGATTAGGTGTTCAATCATCGGTCGGCCGGCAAGTTCTAACAAAACTTTCGGTTTGTCGACTGCCCCAATGCGAGTTCCCTTGCCCGCTGCTAATATAATTATTTTACCTACCATAAATATTCTTTTTATAAAACTCCAATGCGTTCCAAAGCAAAGGCTGACATTCCGATTGTTTTAATTCCAAAGGATTAATCCAGATCGGAACCTGAGATTCCTTATCCTCTATTTCTGCTTGTGTCCTAAGTTTAAACGTTTTCGGCTCACAAAGATAAAAATGGCAATGGCAGTAATATGATTCGTCAATCTTTGAATCGAATTTTGGTTGATAATTGAAAAAACTTTCTTTAAAAAAGAAATGATTCCCGATTTTTATTTCTAAACCAGTTTCCTCCATAATCTCTCGTTGCAAACCGTCAGTCAATGTTTCATTGATTGTTATTCCATCTTCATTAAAGATATTTACTCCACCACCTGGAACAAAATATTTATTACTGGAACTAATTTTCGCAACAAGAATTTTCCCCTCATGTTCAATAAAACCATAAGCACTGGCTCTAAAAACAAGGTCCTTTTTATTCTTTAAAACCTTAGTTCCATAAATTGTGTCGCATTCGATCATGTTTTTCTATTCATCATTCTTTATTCTTTCTTCCTCTTCTCTTTTAACCTTCATATCCAACTCCCAAATCTCTTTCTGATTCTGATAAACCACATAAAATAATCCTAGTGTTGTAAAAATAAAAATAAATGGAATTAAGGTAGTGAGGAATGTTCTATCAGCTACTATATTTAAAACATAAACTACTATAAAACCAATACGCGCTTCAGTTGGCCCAACACCCAAGTGAGCGATCTTAAAATTATTGGTAGCGGCAAATCGTAAATATGAATCCATCATGTATCCGACCAAAATGGCGAAAAGGAAAAATAAAAATAAATTATATTTCAATGGCAAGATAAACCAAAAACTAATTAATACTGAACACAAAAAAACATAATCAAGGAAATGATCTGCGTAAAATCCCCATTTGATCAGGCCAGTGTTTCTTTTTCTACCGACTGCTCCATCGAACAAATCAGTAATATATTGAAGAAGCACACAAACAGCAGCGCCCCAAAGCCATTGAATATTATATGTAGCTAAATAACCGAAGAGAACAATCAATAAACTCCAAAGAATTGTAGAATAAGTTAAATGATAGGTCTCAATACATTTTGGGACTTTATCGACATATTTAGTTGTAACCCATTTTTCAAAGCGAGATAAAAACGATTGATACTTCTCGCCCGCCCCACCAAATTTTTCTGCTGTCATAAATTAAATGTGATAAATAAAAATTCTATTTAAATTTTTCTTGTTTTCATTGGTACAAATAATTTCTGGTTTACGCCATTCTTTAATTGGGAAAGCAAACGAAATAACTTTTGTTCCTGGCTTTAATTCTTTATCAAACTTTTGACGCAAATTACTTAAACAACTTTCAAGCAAATAACAGAACACTACATTATATTTCTCTAAATTTAATTTATTGAAATTTTTGTAAATGACGCGCGCGTGCGACTTCACTAACGAATTAATAACTTGCGCTTTAAGATAGGCCCAAAAATTTATTTCATAACCTTCAACTTTCCTAACACCCTGATTTTCAAATAAACGTAGAACTCGCCCATCACCACAACCCAGATCAACCACACAATCATTCTCTTCTAGTTTGACGTACTTTTGAACCAAGGCTAATTGCTTTTGATTCAATGGCACAAAAGGAACCCACTTAGCTCTTAATAAACCAACAAAGGTCGCAATGTTCCATAAAGCGAGAGGAAAAAGAACAATAAAGATAATTATATAACCCCAAATCATATGATAAATCGTCTTAATTTTAGCACTTTAGCTAGATTTAGTAAAAAAATATTCGAACCGCAAAGTTCGAATAAAAAAAGAGAGACAAGGTCCTGGCGACGTCCTACTTTCCCACTGAGTAGTATCATCGGCGCTGCAAGGCTTAACTTCTGTGTTCGGGATGGGAACAGGTGTGGCCCTTGCGCTAGAATCACCAGGACTTTGTCTCCCTTTATAGGAACAAAGCTGACAAATATAGATATACGTAACGAAGTCATGCAATATTAGCATTATAGTGGTTACACAAATCGACCAATTAGTATAGCTCGGCTCAATGCATTGCTGCACTTACACCTGCTACCTATCAACCTCGTCGTCTACGAGGAGTCTCGAATGAAAACTAATCTTGAAGACGGCTTCACGCTTAGATGCTTTCAGCGTTTATCCTAACCGAACCTAGCTACCCAGCGATGCTCTTGGTAGAACAACTGGTACACCAGAGGTTCGTCCTTCCCGGTCCTCTCGTACTAGGGAAGAGACTTCTCAGTTTTCCGCGCCCACAGCGGATAGGAGACCGAACTGTCTCACGACGTTCTGAACCCAACTCACGTACCCCTTTAATTGGCGAACAGCCAAACCCTTGGGACCTTCTCCAGCCCCAGGATGGGATGAGTCGACATCGAGGTGCCGAACCTGGTCGTCGATATGGACTCTTGGACCAGACTAGCCTGTTATCCCCGGAGTAGCTTTTATCCGTTGAGCTTCCGCCGTCCTATTTCGCACGGTCGGATCACTAACTTCTGCTTTCGCAACTGCTCTTCTTGTTGGAATCGCAGTAAAGCTGGCTTATGCGTTTGCACTTTCATCCCGATTTCCATCCGGGACAAGCCAACCTTTGTAAACGCCTCCGTTACATTTTAGGAGGCAACCGCCCCAGTTAAACTACCCACCAGATACTGTCTCCTCCCCGGATAACGGGTAAGGATTAGAATTAAAAATACACAAGGGTGGTATCTCACTGACGCTTCCGCTTGCGCGGAAACTCCCACCTATCCTGAACATGTGTATCCCTAATCCAATATCAAGCTATAGTAAAGCTTCACGGGGTCTTTTCGTCCAGCTGCGGGTAACCGGCATCTTCACCGGTCTTGCAATTTCGCCGAGCCCCTTGTTAAGACAGTCATCATATCGTTACGCCATTCGTGCAGGTCGGAACTCACCCGACAAGGAATTTCGCTACCTTAGGACCGTTATAGTTACGGCCGGCGTTCATCCGCGCTTCAGTTCAGAGCTTGCACCCCTCACTTTAACGTTCGGACACTGGCCAGGCGTCAGCCCCTATACATCGCCTTACGGCTTAGCAGAGACCTGTGTTTTAGGTAAACAGTCGCATGATGTCTTTTGTTGCAGCCCCACCGAAATGGGGCAGGCCTTATCCCGAAGTTACGGCCGCTTAATTGCCGAGTTCCTGAACAAGGGTTATCTCGTCCACCTGAGGATACTCTCCTCACCTACCTGTGTCGGTTTACGGTACGAATACTGTTAGCTTAGCCCTAGAGTGATTTCTTGGTGGTTGGATTTCTTAGATTGGTCCAGTCGAAACTGAACCTGCCCCCGTTTTTGAAGAGTATCGTCCCGGATTTGCCTAGGACTACTTCTCGAACAGGGACGAGCATAACCGAATCTCGTCTAAAATCACCAGCCACGTATACCCATTGGAAACTAACAATAGCGCAGGAATATTAACCTGCTCTTCCGTCGACTACGCCTCTCGGCCTCGCCTTAGGATCGTCTAACCCTGGGATGACAATCATTGCCCAGGAAACCTTAGGTTTACGGTGGTTTGGATTCTCACCAAACTTTCTGCTACTCATGCCAACATTCTCGCTTCCATAAACTCCACCGCCCCTCACGGATACGGCTTCGCTGCTTATGGAATGTTCTTCTACCGCTCTGTCTTGCGACAAAGCCCGCATCTTCGGTGCTAGATTTGAGCCCCGTTAAATTTTTAGCGCAGGATAACTTGACCAGTGAGCTATTACGCTTTCTTTAAAGGATGGCTGCTTCTAAGCCAACCTCCTAGTTGTATAAGTCATCCCACAACCTTTAACACTTAATCTAGACTTAGGGACCTTAGATTGCGATCTGGGCTTTTCCCCTTTTGACTGATGGAGCTTAGCCCCCATAGTCTGACTCCTTGGCTATTAATTTCCGGTATTCGGAGTTTGACTGGGAGAGGTAGGTTTCCCATCCACCCCCAACCAGTGCTCTACCCCCGGAAGGAACGCCAAAGGCTAGCCCTAAAGCTATTTCGAAGAAAACCAGCTATTACCGAGTTCGATTGGAATTTCTCCGCTAGACCCAACTCATCCCCTAGTGTTGCACGGCTAGTGGGTTCGGGCTTCCATCAAGCTTTCGCTTAACTTCACCCTGGTCAGGCCTAGATCACCCGGTTTCGGGTCTTGTACCTACTGCTAAACGGGCTATTAACCCTCGCTTTCACTGCGCCTTCGTCCTTCACGGACTTAAACTTGCAATAGACACAAACTCGTTGGCTCATTCTTCAATAGGAACGCTGTCATCCTGATAAATCAGGACTCCAACGCCTTGTAAGCATATGGTTTCAGATACTATTTCATCCCCCTTACCGGGGTGCTTTTCACCTTTCCCTCGCGGTACTTGTTCACTATCGATCATCAAAAGTATTTAGCCTTACCAAATAGTCTTGGCAGATTCCTACAAGATTTCACGGGTCCTGCAGTACTTGGGAATAACCGCACAGCGAATACATAATTTTTCATCTACGGGACTATCACCCTCTTTGGTTAGGTTTCCCAACCTATTTGATTAAATTTGTATTTCAGCTGTCTGAGCCTTTCAGAGCTCAAACGCGATTACCCCGCAACCCCTAATAAACATGTAGACTGAAATCCTTAAGTGGCCCGCTTGAATTCATCCGAAGAAAAATTCGCACGAAACCACAAGGTTTACTAGGTTTGGGCTTTTCCCTTTTCGCTCGCCACTACTAAGGGAATCATTATTATTTTCTTGTCCTCTAGGTACTGAGATGTTTCACTTCCCTAGGTCTTCTTCAACTACCCTATGTATTCAGGTAGAGATGCTCCGCCAGAGGCGGAACGGGTTGCCCCATTCGGAAATCTCCGGATCAAAGGTTGCTTATCACCTCCCCGAAGCTTATCGCAGATTGCTACGTCCTTCATCGTCTTTTGATGTCAAGGCATCCACCATATGCTCTTATGCTTGTATAACCACTACAACACTAACATTGTTGTAGTTTATTTTATCGCTGTACGCTGACAGCGTTATTTGTTTGTTTGGTTCGAATACTAATATTGAAATTGCATTCAATATACATATATCTATATTGTCAAAGTACTTTCGTGCGCCCAGAATGGATGCACGTAATAACATACAGAGAAGCAGATCAATATAATAAAATAAAATCTGCGGAATCTGTATGCTAATACATACATCTATTTAGACAAATAAAAAAAGTTACCGAACTTGATTTCTGTCCCGATCAGAGGTCAAACTCGAAAACTTGTTTTGTGGGAAAATTTATAGTACAAATTGTGCCTTAAATTATACATGATTTTATCAGCATGTCAAGAGCTTAGTTATCCCCTCCAATTAGTCTAAAATTAGCTAATTTTAAAACATTTGATAAGCATTGACAAAAAGAATAAAACAAAGTAAATTGCAACGTTGACCGTAAGGAGGAAGGAATGAAGCTGC
>Ga0247842_10007985_pt1 | contig 11256 bp, 7 predicted proteins | sample LaCruzMarch2015__3_FD_192411 | JGI IMG/M metagenome (GOLD analysis project Ga0247842, IMG submission 192411) | Freshwater microbial communities from meromictic Lake La Cruz, Castile-La Mancha, Spain - LaCruzMarch2015_19m | ecosystem: Environmental > Aquatic > Freshwater > Lake | place: Spain...
TAAGCAAACTCTTTTTGTCTGTAAGTTTATTAGCTTTTTACAGCGTATCGTTTTCGCAGACGACTTCAGACCCATTCACCAATGGAAGTAAAGAACGTAACATGATTGTTGTGATCAGCGACATTCATCTTGGTGCCGACCTGGCCTACGCCGAGACCAACAAAAATTTAAAACCACTCGTGAATTTTCTCGACAAGATCCGGTTGTCACCAAATATAAAAGAACTTGTTATTGCCGGAGATTTGCTGGACGAATGGTTTGTCCCGGCTTCAACTGACACATATCATGGAAAGGATCAGGCTGATTTTGTCAGGAGGATAGCGATCGCCAACAAAGGAGTGATCGATGCCCTGAACCGCATCATCCAGGGTAGGAAAATTCTGGTTACTTATGTGCCAGGGAATCACGATCTGACAATAACCGGGGAAAATGTCGCCAGTATCCTGCCGGGAATAAATCAGGTCAGGGATAAAGAGCTGGGTTTAGGCACCTATTCTCCGGCTGACCACCCGGAAATCGCTATTGAGCATGGACATCGATATAATTTCTTCTGCGCTCCCGACCCGATTTCAAACCAGGATATTGCACCCGGGACGATCATGCCTCCGGGTTACTTTTTCACAAGAATTGCGGCGCTCCATGTGGTGCAAAATTGCCGTACTCCGCACGATTCAATACCCGTCATTACGAAGAATTCTTCGGGCGGCGAAAGCCAGAATTTATTATTCGGATACTGGAAACTCTGGAGTGAGACATTGAAACTGTTCAGGATAGAAAACAATTTTGATGAAAAGATAATCGTGACAAAGGTGAACGGATTCACGGAGACATATTCTGTTAAAGATCTTCTGCCATTTCAGTCATCAGCCGGGGGCTTGATCGATGTGAAACTTTATAAGGGGATACAGGAGACCTGGATCCAGAGGCAAACACTCAACCATGTGGCTGTCAGTATTCCTGTTGTCCAGGCAATGAGATTTGTTGCAGATGCGGCTGAAACAGACAGGCAGTCGGTGCTGCAATACTTTATGAACCCGAATTCGAATAAGAGGATCGTTGTTTTCGGTCATACGCATGTTGCGAAAATCAATTCGTCAAACAACCGTAACGGGTTAAAATCCATTTATGCAAATTCCGGAACTTGGATTGATCATAATCCAAAACTGACCACCATGAATTTTGTCGTAATCACACCACAGAATGCTGATGCATCTTCTCTCACCCAGGTAAGACTTTACAATTTCGAAGGTGAGGTTATAACGAAAATGGCTGAGGACTCAGTACGATTTTAAATGGCCCTTTTCTAAAGGCTTGTGTTCATGCCGGTAGTTTCGTTGGTAACATGTTTCATCTGCTTGTGTATGATCTTGTAGAGGTCTGTGGCCAAATAGGGTTTTGGCAGGTAATCGGTCACACCTGCCAGTTTAAGTTTTTCAATTTCATCCTGGATCAGATTTGCAGAAAGGATAATGACCGGCACATTTTTGTTCGCAGGACGAATGGCGCGCCTGATCTGCTTTGTGAGTTCGAGCCCGTCCATTTCAGGCATGTATACATCGCTGAGCACGAGATGGTATTCCTTCAGTTTAAACAATTGAAGTGCTTCCGCTCCATTCCTGGCCTTGTCAACAATGACTCCCCATTTTCTGAATATTGAATCGAGAAGAACCAGGTTAATTTCAGTATCGTCAGCTACAAGAATATTTTTACCATGAAAAATAGTAAAATCAAAAACGGTCTCAGCAGGTTCAGGTTCTTCAGGTTTGCCGATGAAGGGCTGATACGGGATGATAAAAGAGAAGACGGAGCCTTCGTTCTTTTTGCTGGTCACCCATATTTTGCCTCCCTGTTGTTCAACAATTTTTTTACAAATCGGCAACCCCAGGCCGGTACCAATGATCCACCTTGTTGATGACTGTTCATGTACCTGGGAAAACTCGCTGAATACATCATTCAGCTTGTCTTCGTCAATACCGATCCCCTGATCAGCAACATCCACCTGCAGCTTGGATTTCCCTTTCGTAATTTCAGCAGAAATTGTCACCGTGATGATCCCCTTCTCAGAATACTTAATTGCATTATTTACCAGGTTAATGATTACCTGTTTCAGGCGCATCTCATCTCCCACGAAACATTGAGTGTCCGAGACCTTGGAAATCAGTTCAATTTGCATCTCCTTTTTTACAGCCATAGGGCGAAGACTGTTCAGGACCTTTTCGACAACGGGTTTCGCCAGAAATGAGAATTTAACAAACCGAAATTTACCTGAATCCAGTTTCGACATATCCAGGATGTCGTTTACCGTAGTCAGAAGAATATCCGATGAACCACCCATTGCATTTACATACTGTTCCTGATCTGCATCGAGGTTGGTTTCCTTAAGTTGTTCGGTAAATCCGACAATTGATGTCAGGGGCGTCCTCAGTTCATGGCTCATGAAGGCCAGAAATTTGCTCTTTTCAGCAGCCTCATCTTCGGCCTTTTTCCTGGCGGCAATGATCCCTTTCTGGTATGTAATAATTTTCCTGATGTTCAGGGCAATAAGGAAAGCGAGCAGGAATGCGAGTCCTACACTTCCCAACACACTATATTCGACGATGCGTGAATACTTTAAAATATTTACAACTGCCAGATTCTGGACCCTCTCCTCCCTGACCAGGTTGTCGCGTTTAAGTTCCCTGAAAATGCCGGAAATGTTGCTCATTAACCTTGAATTAAGTACAATAAGCGCTTTTTCCTTTTCTTTGAGCTGTTGGTTTAGCTGGTACTGATCCTTTAACTGTTTCTCATAATATTGGTTGGTCTGGCGGGCCACCTCCATGCCAACTTCGGTCAGGGTGACCGGACGATCGCTTTTTGCTGGCCCTGTTTGTGTGCCTGATTTTACAGAGATCTTCTTCTGTGTTTTGGTGGTCTGCGTATCTCCTTTAAAAAAGGTCTTGACCTTGGCAAAGAATCCCTTTTTCTTCTTTGTAGTCTCTTCGGTGATAACTTTGACGGTATCGGTAGAGACAGGGATGAAGGTGAGGTCAGGATCGTATTGTTTTATAGACGCAATATCTGGTTTGACGCCATCTTCATTGAGTGATTGAAGTGAAGTTGCCGTATATAACAGAGAATCTGCCATTCTTCTCAGCTTCCCGAGGCTCGCTTGCATGGCTTCCTTTTCCCTGTTTCCTGATAGAAGCGAATATATGGAATTGGAATTCCCGGTGCCGGAGGAGAGACTGGCATGGAGTGCAGAGGTAAGAGAGTCCATCGCCTTTAAACGGTTCCTGTACTTGTCGAACGACTCCTTGCTGAATGACAGGGTGTACAACCTGAAATCGTTGTCAACGGTATAGATCTGCTGGATGCACAAATCAAGTATTTCAAGCGGTTTATTTTTCTGTTGCAGAACCTGGGCGGCTTCAACTATATTCTTTTTTGACTCATTCTGGATATATAAAATAGCAGCGCCGAAAAGGATCATCACCACAAGTAACAACACGATTAATACGCGTAGTACATGAATGATTTTCGGAGTTTTGCTCATTTGTGGAGTTATCAAAGGCCTAAATTACAAACATATTATTTATATCTTTTTTTTAGATAATGATTTCTCTTTATGTAAACCTCTTATCGTATCAAATATTTTTGGAAGTTCAATAGTTTACATGGGGGTGACCAGGCGAAAACCAATATTGAAATGGCGGTGGTCGGGGAAGTAATTGTAACGAAACGCCGATCGGCAGAGCTGTGCAAAGTTGCGCCAGCCACCGCCACGGAATACACGGAATGTGCCTGACGGAGGACCTTCCGGGTTGGTTTGCTCAGTCGGTGGATAATCGTCATACCAATCGCTGCACCATTCCCAGATATTGCCATGCATATCAAACAGTCCCCATCCATTTGGCTGAAAGCTTCCTACAGGCAATGTCTTCGCAATGAACTCTCCTTTTACATTATTGTTATATGGATAGTTGCCATTATAATTAGCCTGCAGATCAGTAATGTTTTCTCCTGTATTGAATGGAGTAATGGTTTCGGCGCGGCAGGCATATTCCCATTCTGCTTCTGTGGGTAACCGGCAGCCCATCCAATCGGCAAAGGCTTTTGCATCATGCCAACTGACATTGATTACCGGACGGTTATTTTGACCCCAACCCTCGTCATACGGTTTTTTCATTCCTGTGGCCTCGCAAAACAGGTCGTACTGCGAAAAAGTAATCTCGTATTTACTCATCTTAAACGCGCTTAATGTTACCTTGTGCTGGGTTTCATTCGATCTACGATTTAATTCATCCGGGGGGCTGCCCATAATAAAGGAGCCGGCTGGGATTTCGATCCATTCAATGTCAGGTTTTTTTACTGCAGAGGTGATGGTTTCTCCCTCTGATTTTACAGGATGAGTTTGAAGGATTTCAGTTTGAATGCTCTGTTTCTGAACTGAGCTTGAAAACCATCTTTTCATTTTCTCTATGATACTTTTCATAAGAAGGATATTTACATTTTACCTGCCTTCAGATAAAGGATTCCGGCATCTCCCGGACGATTTATTCGTAGGAATGCTAACTCAATGTCAAATATAATAAAAATTGACAATTGGGCCGGCTTGTCCCAATAGCACCCTTTCGATGCGATACTCGATCGTTGACATCGGAGTCTTCCCCCAGGTCGGTTCCTCCACCTGGAGCACTTTGATCAGAAAGAATCCATTTGTCGAACACGCTACCTTTTAACAATCAATCAAATGAGATGGTCAGGCTGTTCCGGCGAAGGCTGGTTAAAGAGGGCGATTTGTCCATGGTGTCTCAGTTTGCCCGGAATAATCACAAAGAGGGCTATCCTGGCGATTTACGAACGCCCTAAGGAAGAACGATGGCTATAACCCATTCACGTACTGAATAAAACCATCCCAGCTCTTATTGAACAGGCTAAGCTGGTTTTGAACGGAATAATCCGGCATCCCGCTATAAGTGATAGAATTAAGCAGCATCTTTTTGACTGAACGAAGGTCAAGACCCCAGGCCAGGTAAGCCACAAAATAATCGTCGGTAAGCCCGGTTGATTGAAAAAAAGCGGGATCATCGGAACCAAGTGTTCCCTGGACTCCATTTCTAAGGTATCCCTGACCGGGATGAATGCGGAAGTCCTTCACATATCTCAGAGCCTGGTTACTGATCGGACACATCTCGAACAGAGTCCCTCGTGAAATAATGGTCTTTTCAAGGTCAGGAAAATAAAACAGATTTACACCATGACCTATCCTGGGGGCATTCATGTTCAGAGCATCCCGGATATTGGTATTTAGCATTGAGAGACTTTCCCCCGAATGCAGAAAAAGAGGTAAAGGGCTGCTGCTGAGGGCCACTGAAAAAAACTCGTTGCTGTGAAATCCATCTTCCTCCCCAATCAGGTCAAACCCTACGATCATCCCGGGGTATTCGGATTTCAGCCTGCTTACTCTCTCCAGTTGGCTTACGACTTCTTCCAGAGACAGCCCTCTCCATGAATTGGCGATGATACAGAGATCAAATGACGGATATTTAGTCCTGATACCTGCCAGAATTCCCTGATAGAGATCAAGCAACGCCTCATCTTTAGTATAAGTACCATCTTCATTCAGTATCTGGTCCAGACTGGTGCGGAGTTCGACAAACTGAACCCCGTCTGAGGCAAGGCGATCGAAAGCATGACGGTAATGCTCAGTAAAAACAGGCCTGTAGGAAACAAAATTATCTACACGGCTGAATACCTTTTCAAATTCAACCCAAATGTCGGGTATACTGTCGTCTTCAGGCCCGATGGTGAATAAACGGAAAAGTTTCTGACTAAGTAAGGGATCTTCGGAGCTGAGTTGCTGTATGGGTTGAAATCCTGCAGGAATAATGTGGTCAGGAAAGAATTTCAGTTCGCCCTTTACAAATTGAGTGTTGTCGGCACTCCAGAAAATATAACACTCAGGCATGCTGAGCGCTTTATCTATGATCCATTGTGCATCGCCAGTAGCAGAGGCATGGATATGAAGCATCCCTCCCTTGGGCATCTTTTTGAAAATCTGGTACAGCGCCTCGTTTTGAATTTCTGCTTTATGGCCTGAAAATGATGAAAAGAATGACCAGTCATACCCTTTCCTGATTAAAAGTTCCCTGCGCATAGAATTGAGTACTGAATCGGTTTTAATTTCAGCTGCACATAGTTTCAGATCAGCTGAGAATTTAAACCCGACGGGGAGAGGAGAATATTCTATTGCATACCTGCGGTCACAGGCAGCGGAAAGAAGAAGTACAACGAGGATGAAACTCCGGAGTCGATTTGAGATCATGCGAGCGATCATCGATGTTAAAAAGGATGAATGAGGTTGTTTAGACAAAGATAGCTGGTTTTCCCTGTTATCGATTCGGCAGGATGCATTTATATTGGAAGGAGGGGCAGGCTGAGAAGAAGACCTTCATGAACATCGGCTTTCCTGCTATGACTCCAAAAAATAATAGCGGTCTTCATAAGTGGAGAAAACGGATCGTCTGACCTTCGGCATAACGGTTCAATCTGTTCCTGTAAAATATATTTCAGGTTTTAAATTTGATGATCCGCTGGACAGACATATCCATTGTTGTCCCCCCTTATTGGTGCAATCATTAAAACTGAATCATTAGTACCAATAGCATTTGTAGGAATCAGGCCTTACCTGGGCTCCTGTAGATATAAAAGTTTTCAATCATAAAAAAAGCCACTCAGATTTTCATCGTAAGTGGCTGATTTACTGGTGGGAGCAACAGGATTCGAACCTGTGACCCTCTGCTTGTAAGGCAGATATTTTACTATATTTTTGTTATTTGGTATTTCTCGGAAAGTTATTTAATATAATTGATAATCAATGATATAGAATACAAAGATAATTGTTTTTTCTTTGCTTATTATTTGTTTATTAACTGAGTTAGGGTTACATTTGGGGTTACATTTTTGAACCTCTAACCTTTATCAATTGAACCTCTAACCATGAGCAAAGGAAATAAAATATCCTATTTTACCATTCTTGAGAACAGAGCCAAGAAAAATGGTTTATACCCGGTATGTCTTGTTGTCTCGTTTAATGGAACAAAAAAGCGCTACCGTACCGACGTTGAGGTAAGCACCGATGACTGGAAGAAAATAAAATCGCCTAAACTTAGAGACGAAGATCTTAAAGTAAAACGGTCGGATATTCATGGTTACATAAGAAAGGCTGAGCTGGCCGGAAAAAAACTGCATGAATTCAGTTTTGAGGCATTTGAAGCGGAATATTTTAAGAAGAGACACATTAACACGGATGATATCAGTTTTGAAGATTGTGCCAAAGGATTCATGAAAGAGAAGGAAAGTGAGTGGAGTATCAAGACAACGATCATGTACGGAACAATCATTGCATCCGTTGATAACTATCAGTCAAGCCTGAAGATGAAAGGTGTCACTCCCGATTTTTTACGGAAGTATGAGGCCCACCTGACTACCAAGGAAAAAACGATCTCCACCATTGGCATTTATTTGCGGCAGATCAGGGCGATCTGCAATTATGCCGTCAGCAAGAAATATATCCTGCCGGAAAAATACCCGTTTAAAAACTTCACGGTTCCTGCTGCTCAAAAAAACAAGCGTGCCCTGAGCGATAAGGACATCAAAACACTGATCGAGTATAAATCGGATATTCCTGAATGGCAAAAGGCCATTGATTTCTGGACCTTCAGTTACCTGGGAAACGGGATGAATTTCAAGGATGTCGCATTGCTGAAATATACCAATATCGAGGGGGACAATATCAAGTTTTACAGGAGTAAGACAAAAAAGACCAATAAAGGCGAACAGAAAGAGATCAATATCTTTATGTTGCCCCGGATCCGGGAGATCATAAAATATCGGGGTAATCCCAGGGTAACAGGTAAAGAATTTATTTTCCCGATCATCAATGAAAACATGAACATCCGGGAGCAATATGATGCAATTGCACAATTTATCAAGACGACCAATAAATATCTGAAACGTGTCACTGAAGCCCTGGAATGGAAATTTGTGGTGACTACCTATTATGCAAGGCACTCATTTGCAACCCACCTGATGAGGGCTGGCTCTTCTGTTCCATTCATCAGTGGCGCTCTTGGTCACAGTACCATCCCGACTACCGAAAATTACCTGTCAGGTTTCTCTGATGAGGCCGTTAAGCAAAATGCGGAGTTGTTGATGAATTTATGAAAAGGAAAGTAGTGCAATTGCACCTTTATGCAACCCTGAATCCGATGCTTTTCTGCACCGGGAGTGAAAAATCCTCATCGAAATGATGGTACACATCGGCAAGGGTCATGTCGTGGTCGAAAGAAACCGGTCGGCCAAGGATCTTTGCAATTTTTTCTGCCTTGTGAATGTTAAGCGGTTTGAATTCATATTTGGCGATGATCCTGCCTTTACGAAGCAAGGCTTTGTCAATCCGTGAAATATCGGTATTGAAGGTACAGATGATTTGCAGGTTGAGACAATCGCTCAACAGACCATCGGAAATGTTGAGCAGATTGGAAACACTGAGATTCTCCTCATTCATTCGGTCACGGACCACATTCTCCGCATCTTCGATGATCAGGATCGAATTTGGATAGTCGATCATCAACGCCAGGAAATCGGGCGAAGCAATTTGCGGCGCCATTTCCGGCGGAATGAAAATCATCTTTTTACTGATCACAGAGGCGAGGTAGCGGATATAAGTGGTCTTACCAGTTCCTGGGCAACCATGAAGAAGAATAATCCCTTTGCCTCTTGCCTTGTTAAGCTTTTCTACAATTGTATCATGAACCGACCGGAAATCATCGTTGTAAGCGAGAGAAATATCGATATCGGGAGAAGTAACATCAAATTCTTTGATATATAACCCCGACATGGGATCAGCCACCAACACGCCGATGCTCCTGGATGCTGAAACGATGACCCTTGATTGCAGATAATCACTGACTTTTTGCAAAAGCAACTCATTGGTGCTTCCTGAAAACAGTATTGAAACCGTTGGATCATTCTTCAGGTTCTCGAAATAAACCAGTAGGTTTTTACGAATCATAAGCACCCCCTGGGTCATGATATATTTAACTGTCCTGCGGTCATAGTACCATTGGATTACCGTATTGGTCTTTGTAATCCTGAACTTACGGATGATTTCTTCGACGATTTCATCGCCTGGCATCAAATGACGTATGACCCGATGCGAGGGGATCTGACTATTATGAAAGATGAAAAAGGTTGCAGGGTCGAGGCTGCTGAAACTTGAGTCATATTTCATCCGGAACGCTTCACTGTCGGCGATCTCATGGAGGCATGGCGCTTTATTTTTCATATGGGTTTCTGTTTTATGCCAACAAATTAAAATAATCACTCCGTAATGTTATTACGTTAACAAAAAGTAATACTTTTGATAGGCTTCTAAATTTGGGAATAACAAACCACTACGATCCATCACTAATCGACACTGCCAATGCCCATCAATAAACATTCCTTTGCACGCTACCAGGTCATTGATGCATGCATTCGCAACAGGCAGCGGTCATATCCTGATATTGGTTACCTTATTGAGCGATGCAGCAAACGGCTTGACCAGCAAATTTCAAGGTCAACTATTGAAAAGGATTTGAAGGCCATGAAGGATGAGCCTGAGCCAGGATATTATGCCCCTATCCGTTACGACAGGCAGAAATGCGGCTATTATTATGAAGATCCGGAGTATTCAATCTCCAATATCCAGGTAGAGGAGGAAGACATTGACGCCATTGAATTCGCTGCCAGGATTCTGCGGCAATATCGTGGCTTTCACATGGTCAAGCGTTATGCCGAGGCCATTGACCGTATCCTTGATGTCGTAGATGTGAGACGGATATTGAGTATGGAGGAGTTTGAGGAGTATGTGCAATTCGAAAACCCACCCTATGTGGAGGGAATCATCAGGGCTATTAAAGAAAAACAGGTTATCCAGATTGAATACCTGCCGTTTACGGCATTTAAAACACAATCCACAATTGCTAATGGCAGCATGAACCCGGATCTTAAAGCTAAATTTCGGAACATTCATCCCTATTTGGTGAAGGAATATCAAAACCGATGGTATGTGATTGGATGGGATGAAGACGAAAAAGATATGCGCACTTTTGGGCTTGACCGGATTAAGTCAGTGACTCCAAAGGGCAATCCTTTTCATAAATCAGATTTCAACCCCAGGGAATATTTTAAATATACCATCGGCATCATTGCACCGCAGTCGAAACCGCCTTTGCTGAAAATAGAATTTACGAAGCAGCAGGCCCAGTATCTCATCACCCAGCCGATCCACCCCAGCCAGAAAGTGCTGAAAGAGACAAAGGATAGTGTGATTTTCACCTTTGGGGTACATCCTACGTATGAGTTTATTTCATTGTTGCTGGGGTACAGGGACAAGGTAAAGGTGCTGTCACCTATGTGGCTGAGAAAAGGAATGATAGGACTTTTAGAACAAATGATCAATAAATATCAATAAACCATAAATAGATTACGGTTGTTGCAAGTTACTTTGCGCAAAACAAATAAGATATATGAACCCGATCATCACCAACCTTAAAAATAATTCCTGGTTTAAGGACATGCACGTCAAGTTCAAGATGGATAAAGGTTTAAAACTCTGGATTTCTCAATAACAGTAAAATAAGGGCATATATGTTTTCGACCAATAAAAACTAATTCCATTGGAATATGAAGATATTACACACTTCTGACTGGCACCTGGGCAAACGACTCGAGGGTTTTTCCCGGCTGGAAGAACAGGAAGCAGTACTCAACGAAATTTGTGAGATCGCAGAAAAGGAGCAGGTTAACGCAGTGATCGTGGCTGGAGATTTGTTCGACACCTACAATCCACCCACGGAAGCCGTCGAACTTTTTTACCGGTATCTGAAAAAAATGGCGAAAAACGGCACACGTGTCGTCATTGCCATTGCCGGTAACCACGATTCTCCTGAGCGGATCGAAGCGCCTGATCCACTGGCTAGGGAATGCGGGATCATCTTTGCCGGGAATCCCAATGCCGCCACAACACCATTCAAACTGGAATCCGGACTGGAAGTGACCAAAAGCAATTCCGGTTTTATCGAACTACTACTACCAGGGGAACGACATGCATTAAGAATACTCATGACGCCCTATGCCAATGAACTGCGGCTAAAAACATACCTCGGGGCGGAGGAAACTGATGATGAACTAAGGAAATTACTCGAACAGCGATGGACTGACATGGCT
>Ga0247842_10007986_pt1 | contig 11255 bp, 7 predicted proteins | sample LaCruzMarch2015__3_FD_192411 | JGI IMG/M metagenome (GOLD analysis project Ga0247842, IMG submission 192411) | Freshwater microbial communities from meromictic Lake La Cruz, Castile-La Mancha, Spain - LaCruzMarch2015_19m | ecosystem: Environmental > Aquatic > Freshwater > Lake | place: Spain...
TGTGGTGCCCGGCAACTACACGGTGGTCTCCGGCACGCTCTCGACCGGTCAGCAACAAAACCCGGCTGGTGCTGTTCCGCAACCGACAAAATCCCCGGTCGCCCTTGTCACGACCGGGATCGCGATCGCTGTTTGTTGCATCGCAGCGATCCTGAACAAACGGCGAGAGTGATCTTCCCGGCTATGGATATCACATCCATGGGTTCCCATGGCAAACCCGCCATGAACACTTTTTTTCCTTTCAGCGGTGAGGGGTTCTCGTCACCGGCAATCAACGTATGTCTTCGCCAGTCTCCATCCGTCGCGTCTGTCGTATCTGTCGCATCTGTCACACCATCGTTCCATCACTCAGTAACATCATAACTCGGTCACTTAGTAGCCCTATAACTCTGTCACTCTGTTACACGGTCAGATACGGCGATCGTGATGGGTGCCGGCTATGTGGCACAGACCCGGGCACGTGGAGGCGAGCGCCAGTACGCGTCCGGGCATTCCTCTGGCGATGCCCGTACGGTATAAAAAATCAAATCAGGGGAGTTTATCTTCTTTTAAGAGATATCACCGATCCGGTGATTATTATACAGGTTCGCGGAACAATCCTGACGTGTGGTGCCCTGTGTGTGCTCCTGTGTGTGGCAGTCATCCCGTGCACTGCCGTCAATGCTCCCGGCACTGGAGGCATAAACCTTACCGGGCTTGATCAGGTAATTATGAGTGAGATGAACAAGACGCACACCGAAGGTGTCGTTGTGGTCGTCGTGCAGAACGGGACGACGTTGTACGCACGGGGGTTCGGTACAGACAAGACACCTAATACCCCGGTGACGCCGGATACCATCCTTGCGATTGGTTCGACCACCAAGATGTTCACCGGGTATGTTGTTGCTTCGCTCGCGGAAGACGGGGCACTTGACCCGGATCGATCCGTCCGCACCTACATCCCGGAGCTTGACCCCACATTTGACCGGGTCACGACGGGTATGCTCATCTCCCATTCATCCGGGTTGAAGGACTGGGACGTATTGGGCTTTCCCGACAAACTTACCGCGACAGAGCGAAAATATCCCGCGGAGTACATGAAGATCTTCAATGCTTCATTTATGTTTACTGAGCCTGGGGTGGTGATGTCCTACTCGAACCCAGGGGTCAACATCGCCGGGTTTGCCGCTGCCCGTGCGGCGAACCGCAGTTACCGCGAGCTTATCCATGACCGGATCATCCTCCCGGTCGGGATGCAGAATACGAGTATCGATGACGACGGGTCTGATGCAATCCAGCCATGCGGGTGGATCGTCTCTTCGGGTAACGATATGGCAGCTTTTGCAGTAGCCCTGATGGATACGAAGACTGGGAATACAAGCCCGGCGCTGTCCCGGCAGGCAATCCGGCGGATGACCAGCCATACGGTGCCGGTCCCGAGCCTGGAGGGCGACGGCAGGTATGGGTACGGGACTGAGCTCTATAAGTTAGGGAACGTAACCATGGTCGGGCACCGGGGGGACCCGACATCCGGTACATGCTCGTTCTGGACGGTGCCCGAAAAACAGTTCGCGATGATCATCATCTCGAACAAGCCGGAGAATCCGTTCCCTGACACGTTTGAATGGATCATTGAACACGGTCTTTCTGAAAAGGCTGTCCCACCCGTCCTCCTGCCGGTGACACCCGAACAGGTGGCACAGGTGGCAGGGACATACACGGGATATGCCGGATACCCGGACAAGATCTTTACTCGTAACGGAACCCTTTCTATTTCGTTGACCTATCCCAACTGGACGGTAGGCATTCCAGGTAACGGCACTATTTCCGTTTACATGCAGCTCAACAGTACACCGGACGGGCATTATATGGCGACATTTCCCCACCATTCTTCAGGGAATTACATCGGGTTTGTCAACGGCACTGACGGGCGTGCACGGGTCCTCCACATGGGGTTTCGGGCGTGGGAACGGGAGGCACCTCCACGTGGGGGGTTGTTGACCGGGGGTACCGGTGTTGCTGATATCTTTTCATCGGTCAGGTGCCTGCTGGTACGGGAACCCCGTGGGGGATAGGTCTGTACCGGGGGGATTCCCGGTATATACAATTCCTTACCAAAGCATCGTCGCAACGGGTTTGGAGACTGTGGCGTGAGAATCGATCCCTCCAAGCCCATCGGGGACCGTGCCATTTTTTTTAATCCAGCCATCCGGATTTCGACTCACATCCGACGTAGATGTTACTCATCCTCCATGGAGAGATAAAGCAGCCCCGAAGACAAACCGTCCCGATAAAAAATACAGGGAAAATAGGCACATCCTCACCGACTCAACAGGAGTACTATACATTTTTATTCGGTAGAAACGTTTATTTACGGGAGAACAATACTTCCGCCTTTACTGCAGGACTGATTTTTTCATGATTTCCGCGTTGTATGTCGATGATGAACGGTCACTTCTTGAGATCGGAAAATTGTATCTTGAACGGTCAAAAACGATTTATGTTGACATTCTCGATTCTGCAACTCAAGCCTTAACAAAAATCCGGACAACAAAGTACGATGCCATTATTTCAGATTACCAGATGCCGGAGATGGATGGAATCACGTTCTTAAAGGCGGTACGGGCAGAATTTCCCTTACTTCCTTTCATCATTTTTACCGGGAAGGGACGGGAAGAAGTCGTGATCGAGGCATTGAACAACGGGGCAGATCATTATCTCCAGAAAGGCGGGGATCCCAGATCCCAGTATGCCGAATTGCTGCATATGATTGAAAGATCCGTTCAAAGAAACCGGGATCACGATTCGATCATTCACCTGAGCCGGTTAAACGCGGTATTGTCCAGCACGAACCGGGCGATTGTCCGGATCCGGGATCGTCAGGCACTACTCAATGAAGCCTGCAGGATTGCAGTCGAGAATGGCAAGTTTTTGATGGCATGGATCGGGATGACGAATCCGGAAACCCGTACGGTTACCCCGATTGCTGCCTGCGGGTATGAGGAAGGTTACCTGAGCAATATCTCAATTCGCCTTGACAATATCCCCCACAAAAGCATGGGACTGACGGGAACCGCGATACGGGAGGGGCATGCGATCATCAGTAATGATATCGCCACTGATCCGCTCATGGCACACTATCGGGAGGAAGCCGCAAAACGGGGGTATCTCTCCTCCGCTGCGATTCCCCTGCGGGCAGGGGACCGGATCATAGGTGTCATGCGGTTTTATTCGCGTGAAAAAAATTTCTTCAATGACCAGGAGATCCAATTGCTTGAAGATCTTGTGGCGGATATTGGTTTTGCATTGGGGATGATGGAGACAGAGAGACGCTGAATTGCCGGATCAGCGTCAAGTATATCGAAAAGTTTGGATCCGGCACGACAAAGATGATCCGTGTCTGCCGGGATCTCGGCGTGCCGGAACCGGAGTTCCACGAGCAGGATGAGGACTTCATGGTTACATTCCGGCGGTCCTCGGTGAACGTGCTTCTCGACCAGCCCGATCTGCTGAACGAACGGCAGAAACTTGCGATTGAATTCCTGAAGACCCACAGGTCGATCACGACGCTGGAATATATTCGGGTAGCCCGTTGCCATGAGAGGACGGCACGCAAGGACCTGGCGGACCTTGTGCGGCTCAACGTGGTTGTTAAGTAGGGGCTCGGAAAACTCACCCAATATACCATTCATCCGGGCTTCCAGCATTTCCCGGTGGATGCCTGATCTCGCTAATAGGATTTTACAGAAAACGTATTATTTTCAATTTTTTTTCAATCGGGGAATAGTCCTGCCTTATAGTGGACACGGCCCGGGCATTCCGGCATAGTTCCGGCACGTTCCGGCATAACAAGAAAGAGCCGGTCACAGGTTTGGTGCCCAAGGGCGGGGTATTTTTGAAAAGGGTGGCAGAATTTTCAAAATTATTCCGGTATGGTTCCGGCACGTTCCGGCATACCGGAAAAAATCATAAGAGCCTGACTTCGCCACAAAAGAGAGAATATGGTTACTTGCCATAAAGCAACAATACTAAAAAACGATTGATACTGATCCCCAATTCTTAAATCACCGTCATTGAGGTGTTATTTATCCATGAGTCCAGTGTCAACGAAGAGCCAAAAAGATCCTTGAAATCTGGAAGACCCAGGACTGAGCAGAGAGATTGATTTGTGATCCACAGGATGGTGCGGAACTGCCATCGATCCGACACTACCCAGAATACCTTAGGATTGGGTTTGTTTACATTGTTTTCCTGACGAAAGTTCAGATCAATTTGACACTTTCGATCGTTTATCCAGAATATCGGTTCGGAATCAGGATCACATCCAATGATTTATCGAAATTGCAGCCGTATTTAGGGAGTTCATTAAAATAATGGCACTTTAAGAGGTCCAATCGGGAGGTAAAAACCCCATTTGGCGAATGGGGGTTGTGCTAAAATTGAGCGTAAGTTACCGCAAAGTGGCGAAGTCAGGTTAGGTACACCTCTAGTAACATCTCTAGAGGTGGACGTTTCATGGTAGGTTTAGACGTTTCTCTTGCAGATTACTCGTCCGACATCGTTAGGGGGTTGGTAGGTACGGATTGGAGGTTGTTAGGTACACCTCTAGTAACATCTCTAGATGTGAACGTTTCATGGCAGGTGATCCCCACACACCTCCAAGGGTCACCAGGAAATCCTGATGGGATCCGAAGCGGAGATGTATGAACAGTCAAAACCTGCTGGCGCCAGATGGTGAAGCGGTACGGCATCGACCCAACATGATCCATTGCCCCTCTTTGTCCCTTCACCCGCCGGAATCCCTGTTTTTACCTGCCTAAAACCTGATGACCCGTCGTGAAACCCTGCACCCGAACGTTGGGAATTTTCCTAGTCAAGTGGTGAGAGCCAGGTTCCCCATGAATGATACCTATTTCCCGTTTCCGGTGAATGATGACAGTATACAGCTGATTGTTCATGGCAGATACTTCTGAAAACTTTTTTCGCTATTGGGGAAAGGCATCCCACGTTGTTGAGGCAACGGACATACGGGGTTATCACCTGCTTGCCTACCATTGTCTCGATGTGGCAGCGGTCGGACAGCGGTTGTTACAGCAGGATCCGGCGCTGTTACAGAAAATTATCCCGACGGATTTTTTGCAGGATGATCCACACCGGGAACAATGGTTCATTAACGTGATCACCTTCCTTCTGGCGCTTCACGATTGCGGGAAGTTTTCAGACCGGTTTCAGAATCAGCGCACGAATCTTTTTCTTGAACTGAATGGACACCCGTATGATCGTTCCAACACGGTTCATCATACGGACATGGGACGACTGCTATTTGAGAAAGATATCTGGAACGATATCTGGGAGCAGAACTGGTTCTGCCTGAACCCGGAGGATGACCGGGATGATTGGAAAGACACCTGGAAACCGTGGTTTTATGCCGTGGCAGGTCATCACGGAAAACCCCCGGTAAAACCTGAAGCCCCGATCTCCTCACTCTTTGAGAACGAAAACCGGCAATCCGTGATTCAGTTCGCTCGAGCCTGTGCGGCTCTCTTTCTGACGACAAACGGCGTATCCCCCCAAACATTTGATGAAACATTTATCCCGTCATTTGCACGGGTTTCGTGGTTGCTTGCCGGACTGACCGTGCTCTGTGATTGGATCGGTTCTGACAGCGTTCATTTCACGTTTTGCTCAACACCCATGCCTCTTGAGACGTACTGGAACGAGTATGCGTTGCCGCACGCGGAAACAGCAGTCCAGAAGTTCGGGATACTTCCCGGCACCGCATCACAAGAAACCGGGATGCATGCGTTGTTCCCGGCGATTTCGTTGCCCACGCCCCTTCAATCCTTTGTGGAGACCTGCGATATCCCGGCGACGCCCCAGTTGTTTATCATCGAAGAAGCCACGGGCAGCGGAAAGACCGAAGCCGCACTTGTGCTGGCACACCGGCTCATGCAGCAGGGTCTGGGGGAGGGCTTGTATTTCGGACTGCCGACAATGGCAACGGCAAATGCGATGTACGACCGGATGAGTCAAGCTTATGGTCGGATGTTTTCTCCGGATCCTCGCCCATCACTTGTGCTGGCACATAGTGGCAGCAAGTTTTCAGAAAGATTCCAGCAATCGATCGGATATCCTGACCGGACTGTGGCGGAAGAGGGCTACCCTGATGAGAGGAGTGCGTCGGCGCAATGTACCGAATGGCTCTCGGATAACCGGAAAAAGGCGCTGCTTGCCCAGGTGGGGGTCGGGACGATCGATCAGGCGCTTATTGCCGTGCTCCCGCTGCATCACCAGTGCCTCCGGCTTCTGGGACTGTCACGGAATGTCCTGATTGTGGATGAAGTCCATGCATATGATTCCTACGTCGAGCGGGTCCTTGAAAATCTTTTACAATTCCATGCGGCGCTCGGGGGGAGTGCGATTCTGCTCTCCGCTACGCTTCCCCATGCGATGCGGCAGGCACTCGTCTCGGCATACTCGTCCGGAGCAGGTATTGGTACAGTGGAGATCCAGCGATCAGATTACCCGATGGTGACGCATGTTACCTCCCATACTGAAGAGCCGAAAGAGTATGCCATCCCCCGCTGTGAGATGACCCATCGTACGATCGAGGTCGAGTGTACTGAAGATCCCGCTCGCGTGATGCAGTATCTGTCAGCTGCCCAAGAGGACGGGAAATGTGCCTGCTGGGTGAGAAACACCGTTGATGATGCGATCAGCAGTTACCAGACATTATCGCAACGCTTTGGAACGGATCGCGTCCGGTTGTTTCACGCCCGGTTCACGATGGGGGATCGGATCAGGATCGAGACTGATGTGCTGAACCTGTTCGGAAAGGACAGCACGCCGGAGATCCGGAAGGGGCAGATCCTGGTGGCTACGCAGGTCGTTGAGCAGTCTCTCGATCTCGACTTTGATCTCATGGTGACAGATCTTGCTCCGATGGATCTGGTTATCCAGCGGGCAGGGCGTCTGCACCGGCATACTGATCCCATAAGACGGGGGATCCGGGGCATCCCGAAACTTGTCGTGTTCTCTCCATCCGTTTCAGCAAACCCGTCGATTGACTGGTACACCTCCCTGTTCCCGAAAGGGGCGTATGTGTACCAGAATCACGGGCAACTCTGGCTTACCGCCCGGCTACTCTCCGAGCGAAAACAGATAACGATGCCGGACGATGCCCGGTTCCTGATCGAGGGGACATTTGGGGGAGATGCACAGCAGGAAATTCCGGAACAGTTGATGGATCTGGCGATTCGAGCGGATGGGACAAATATGGCGAATTCCGCCATTGCCCAATTGAACATCCTCAACCTGGATGACGGCTACAAAAGTACGCCAACCCAGTGGCAGGATGATGCCCGGACACCTACCCGGCTGGGAGATGTCCGGGTGACCGTTCTTCTTCTCGCATGGGATGGTTCTGCCCTACGGTTCTTCTATCCGGATCCAAAATTTGCCGCTGATCTCAGTCAGGTGAATATCTCGGACAATAAAATTTCCAAAGAGTGTTCCTATACCGGAGAGCTGGCAACTGCATTACTGAAGTTCAAAGCGCAGTTGCCCGACAAAGGGCGCTGGCGTATCCTTGTGCCCCTTACCCAAGTGAATGATGAATGGCATGGCAGAGCGCTGGACAAGAACGACAACGAGGTAGCGATTCTGTATGATTCCCGGCTGGGGCTTCGGACAAACAAACCGTAACCATTATGGTGCTGTAATGCATTCATAGCGTATGGGATCTGTTCTATCAGCCGGCATTTATTCAAACTTTTTTGTCGATAGTGAACGTCTTCACAGAAGAATCCACACAGATCTTTCGGGATGATCGTATGTTCAATCTCATTAAAGACCCGTGGATTCCGGTGACAACGAAATCCGGGGAGCGAACGATCATTGCACCCACCGCTCTCGTTGATCGTTACGCGGAAGATCCGGTGATCGCCCTTGATGCAGCACGCCCGGACTTCAACGGCGCTTTGGTACAATTTCTCATCGGGCTTGTGCAGACCACATGCCCCCCGTCAAGTGCCAGCGAATGGCGGAAGAAGTTCAGCAAACCTCCGACACGGGATGAGCTGAACACCGCATTCGAACGATATGCCCATGCCTTCAACCTCGATGGGGATGGGGCACGGTTCATGCAGGACCTGGATCTCACCGCTGCTGAGGGGGAGAAGAACCAGATCGATCACCTGCTCATGGAGATGCCCGGCGCACAGACGATCGATAAGAATACCGATCATTTTCTGAAACGGAATACCGTGCAGCAGATCTGTCTGCCCTGTTGTGCGATGGCTCTCTTTACCATTCAGACAAACGCTCCAGCCGGGGGGAGAGGACATCGGACTTCGCTGCGGGGCGGGGGTCCGCTCACAACCATTGTGATGGGCAGGACCTTGTGGGAGACCGTGTGGCTGAACGTTCTTCCGGCAGAGGTGCTCTCACATTACGGCAATGCCGGCAAAGGCACTGATCCGGATATCTTCCCTTGGATGGGACATACGCGCACGAGCGAGAAGCCGGGGACTGACACGACCTCCCAGCATGTCAACCCGGCTCAGATGTTCTGGGGGATGCCCCGGAGGATCCGGCTCCTGTCGGAACCTGGCACAAACAAGATCCCGTGTGATCTGTGTGGATGTGTGACGTCCGAACCTGTGACGGAATACTATGACAAGAGTTATGGTATTAATTACAAAGGTGGCTGGCATCATACTCTGACGCCATATTCTGTGGATGAAACGACCGGAGAACATCAACCAAAGCTCGGACGGGCTGGAGGGATCTATTACCGGAACTGGCTGGGATTTGTGCAGAACAGTCAAGAGAAAAATTCCCGAAATGAACCTGCTGTTGTTGTTCATACATTCCGCCAAGAGAGGCAGGATGCTCTCTCTGAAAACCATGAAATTCCTTTCCGGCTCTGGGCATGTGGTTATCACGTGGACAAGATGAAAGCCTGCGGGTGGTACGAAGGCACAATGCCGCTCATCCATGTGGAGACAGGGATTAGACCGGATTACGAGCAGATCGTCAGCCAGATGATCAAAACGGCGGCGTTGGTCGGGTTTAATGTTCGCAACTGCGTCAAGAAAGCATTGTTCAGTCCCAACGCCACCATTTCAGGCAACAAATCATTTTTTGATTCGATTGATTCGCAGTTCTGGCAGGACACCGAACCGCTGTTCTATCAGGTATTAAGCGAACTGAAGAGCGCCCTCCAGACCAGACAACCAATACTTGACCTGAAATTGCGCTGGCTCGCCCTCCTGTCAAAGGAGGGGGAGACGCTGTTTGATCGCTACTCCCAAGTCAACCTGATCTCTGTTGCCGATCCAAAACGGATCGCAATCGCCCGCCGGGATTTTGTGGTCTTTTCCTCGCGCTACAACAAAAAGATCATCGAACTTCTCGATCTGCCGGCGCCTGAGAAGACGAAGAAACCAAAACCGGGAAGTAAAAAGGACAAACAGGGGACAAAAAAATGAGGTAAGATGATGGAACAAAAACACTATCTGACATTCACCAATCCTGACACGCGCGATGTGTTGCTGGGATGGTGGAGGACACTGGATTTGGCACGCGGAGACCGGGCTGAGTTGCGACGGTGTCATTCACCGCTGAACGTGGCGTTCACCCCATCCTACCATCGGTTGAGGATGGCTCTGATGAAGTACGGTTCTGTGAAAAATGAGGATCTGGCACTGGTCGCCGGGGTACTGGCACATGTCAAAATCAATACTCCCGGTTCGTTTCCGCTTCAGTTGGCAGGCGCTGGATCTTCCGATGCAAAGAAGGCTGCATTGAGCGGACTCCGGTTCCGGCGCATACTCGCAATCGATGACCGGGACAAATTGTTTGAGACCATTATCCGGGTGGTGCACCTGCTTGGGGATACCGTTGACATCCCAAGCCTTGCCAATGGGATCTACTGGTGGAATGAACGTACGAAGAAAGAGTGGGCGTTTGCCTACTATGAACATGCTCCGAGTGAGGAGAAGTGAGGAGTGAGACTGATGACTGATTTTATTCAACTGCATATGCTGGTATCGTATCCCCCGTCGAATCTGAACCGTGACGATCTCGGAAGACCGAAAACTGCGGTCATGGGAGGGACGCAGCGCCTGCGGATCTCATCCCAGAGCCTGAAGAGAGCGTGGAGGACATCGGACATATTCGCAAAAAATCTGGAGGGTCACATTGGAATCCGGACCAAGGACATGGGTGTGAAAATCCAGGATGCTCTTTTGAGCGGGATTCCATTGATTGAACTATTGGAGGGCAAAGAACCCGATGGAAAATCCCCGGCAATAATTACGGAGAAAGATGCAAAAGCCTGGGCTTTTAAGATTGCATCCGTCTTTGTCGATAAACTGCCAAAAAGTGACAGTAAAACAAAAGAAGAAAATTCCACTGACAATACCGATGGGGAAAAAACAGAATCGAAGAAGAAAGAAAAAGCGAGCAACATCAATAAAGACACGTTAAAAGGCGAACAACTGGTCTTCTATTCCAACAATGAAATTTCCGCCATCCAGACACTCCTCGCAACGATCATCAGAGAGAAACGGGAGCCCAAACTTCAGGAATTGTCAGAGTTGTTGAAAGAGGATCTCTCATCAGTTGATGTTGCTATGTTCGGGAGAATGCTGGCGAATGCGACGCAGTATAATGTTGAAGCCGCCGTCCAGGTTGCCCATGCGGTCACCGTCCATGAGGTTGCTGTGGAAGACGATTATTTCACGGCGGTGGATGACCTGAACAAGGGTGAAGAGGATGCCGGTGCGGCACATCTCGGAGAGACCGAGTTTGCGTCCGGTCTTTTCTACACCTATGTCTGCATCGACAAAACGCTCCTGAAAAAGAACCTTGGAAACGATGAAAAGCTCGCGAACGATGCAATCCGGGCGCTGGTTGAAGCGGCAACGAAAGTGGCACCGACGGGCAAACAGAACTCGTTTGCGTCCCGGGCGTATGCCTCATACCTGCTCGCAGAAAAGGGTGAGAAACAACCCCGGTCGCTGTCCGTTGCATATCTCTCGGCAATCCGGGATCCAAAGGATCTTCTTGGTTCCTCGATTACCGCACTGAAGGAGACCCGTGAGAAGATGGATACGGTGTATGGGGCGTGCAGTAGTGAGGCAATGGAGATGAACGCTTATACCGGCACCGGTTCACTCGATGAAATCCTGAAATTCTGCTGCTGATTGTTATGAGAGACTATCTCATTTTCCGTCTGTACGGGATGATGGCGTCCTGGGGCGATATTGCAG
>Ga0247842_10007988_pt1 | contig 11253 bp, 7 predicted proteins | sample LaCruzMarch2015__3_FD_192411 | JGI IMG/M metagenome (GOLD analysis project Ga0247842, IMG submission 192411) | Freshwater microbial communities from meromictic Lake La Cruz, Castile-La Mancha, Spain - LaCruzMarch2015_19m | ecosystem: Environmental > Aquatic > Freshwater > Lake | place: Spain...
CCAGAAAGACATTATATTTTCCAGGATTTATGAACCTAAGAATTGGAGCCCTGGCTTATCAAAGAGCAGGAATAGTATGATGCTATGCCTTGAAATATTCTGTTCTTATAACGATAATATCTGGAACACGCAGGACCAGCTTATTTTAAAACAGGTAGAGGACGGTTTAAATAAGCTTAATTTTTGCAAAGGGATAAAGGTTTTAGACGGGATTATAAAGAGGTTTACTTATGTTTATCCGCTATATCAGGTGGATTATAAGGAATGCCAGGATAAAGTTTTAGCTTATTTTAGCAAATTCAGGAATGTATATTTAACAGGAAGAAGCGGTAGCCATTCTTATCTTGATATGGAAGAATGTATTATAAAAGGGAAAGAGACGATAAGCCTGATTTTAAACAAATGAAATTTTTATCCCGTATAAGAGAAGAAAATCTTTATTTCATCGCCATAATCATTCTATCTATCGTTGTCAATATTTACATCCATTTCCCGGAAATTACGAATAAATATTCTATTTATCCGGATGTGGGCGAACATTATTATTTATATCAATTAAATGATAGTACAGTTTTTCAGAACGATTTGCTGTCTGAGTGCAGGCTTTCTGTATACAGCACAGCAAGCGGGTATCAATACCTGGTAAAGATATTCACAAGGTACTTTCCCTTGCTGCCTTTTTTAAAAATTTTACCGATATTACTCTCAATAGTTTCAACGATTTATATTTTTAAAATTGGGAAATATTTAAAAGACGGAGCATTCGGTTTCCTGGTTTCCTATATCTTCTTGCTATATGTCCCTACCATGGATACATTTTTTGGCGGCCTGCAAAGAAGTTTTGGGCTCACTATTTGTTGTATTTTTCTTTATTTTATTATTAAAAATAATGTTAGGGCCTCAGTATTTTTTGTTTTGATATCAGCGCTTTTTTATCCTACACTGCTGCCTCAAGTCAGCTTGACTTGTGTATTTTCTTCGTTATTTAAAGGAGGGCTGCCCTTAAAAGTGAAATTATATTATATTGTATTAATTTTCGGGCTTACCTATTCTATTTTTTTTCTATTTTATTCAATGCTGGCTAAGGGCGCTGTTTCACTGGGGGGGCCTTTAAGTTTTCAGGATTATAATTTTATGCTTCTAAATGGGCTGGATAAGACATATTCTTTTTTGGTTACTAATACCTGCTTTTTTAACCGTTTCTTTAATATTCTTGAACACAGTGATGGGTACAGGTATTTTACGTTTTTATTATTGCCGCTTTCATTGTTTTCCTTTTTTATTATAAATAAAGAAGAATGGAAGAGGCTCAGGATGTTTTTTATTTTTATAGCTGTATCTGTTTTTTTATTCTTTCTGCTGGAAATCCTATTCCCCTGGATAGGTTTCAAATTTCGCTATCCCTCCAGGCAAATAATTTTTTCTATACCTCTACTGATCATATTCACCTCGTCTTATGCAATCTATAAAATTATCAATAAATTTAAATCATCAAGGGTTTTAAGGAAGTCCATTTATCTGCTGTTGTTCGTGCTGTTTATTTTTTTATTTAAATCTGATTGCGTCAACGTGGTCAAGCAGGATGCCCTTTTCGATTATGTAGGATCCCTGCCGGTAAATTCAATGATTGCAGGCGAGCCGAATGATTTAAGGTTTATCCCGCTTTTTACCAAAAGAAAAGTCCTGGTTATATCGGGCGGTATAGATGAAGTTTTTCATAAAAGATATTTCAGCGATGCGATAAAAAGGACGCAGGATTTATTCCGCGCGCTATACTCGGATTCTATGGCTGAAGTTAAGGCTTTTTGCGAAAAATATAAAATAACGCACTTTATTATTAACGAAAATTGCTATACAGAGGGGTTTTTTAATAATGACCGATATTCTAAATATGAAAATCTTCTTGGATTTGCGCCTGCTTTTGTAAAGGATAAAAATTATGTCTTACTGGATTTTTCAAAAGATAACTATATTTTTAAATATGGGAAGTGGTATGTGATTGATGTTTCTGCCTTTAGATAAGGGCTTAAGTTTTATGGAGGTTCTAAAATGTTGTTGGCTGGACAGGGTTATAAAAAAGTTATATTAATGAGGTTGGCTTCGGGAATAATCAGCGAAGTCGGGCATCCCCGGAATATCCGTCCGCCATATACGCTTAAATATATGGAATCACTTTTGAAGAAATATGGTTATTCTAGTATGTTGATGGATTGCTGTATACGGCCGTTAAATTTAAGTAAAGCGATCAATGAATCTTTAAAGTTTGAGCCGGATATGATTGTAATATTAATTACGACTCCGGATGCAAAAGAGGCGATGGATTATGCGATGGGGATTAGGAGCATTGACAGAAGGGTGGTTATTGTTGCGGTAGGCCAGGAACCGACAGCTATTCCGGAGAAATATATATTTAAGGGGGCGCCTGTAGATTTTGTTTTAAAGGGGGAAAGCGAGCTTTCTTTGATCCAGCTATTGAAAGAATTAAATAGCGGCAGGGATTTTGCGAGTGTCAGGGGGCTCTATTCATTAGATTATCGCGATAGCAGTACGGCGTTTATAGATGACCTTAACATGCTTCCTTATCCCCGGTATTCTAGGGAGGATTTTAAGAAATACAGCTTTTTCTATCCTATAAAAATAAAGAAAAAGGTGATATGGGGGCATATATTGACAAGCAGGGGCTGCCCCTATGATTGTATATTTTGCTCCCAGACTATAAGAGAAAGTTATGGGAAGGAAGTCAGAATAAGGAATGTGGATAATATTTTAGAAGAGATGGCTTATTTAACCGGAATGGGTGCGAATGTTATATCTATAGATGACGATAATTTTACTACTTCCAGGCAGCATGTATACGCTATCTGCGATGGCCTGAAAAAAATGCGTGCAGGGATTAAATGGACCGCCCATGCAAGGATAGATAATGTTGATTTGGATATGCTGAAAATAATGAAAGAGTCTGGTTGTGTCCTCCTGAGATTTGGGGTCGAATCAGGCTCTGACAGGGTAATCAAGGTTATTAAAAAAGCCGGTGAAAATATATCCGATTGGGCAAAACGCAGTAAAAATGTTTTTTCATTGATGAAAAAGGTAGGAATCGAAGCAGGGGCGCTTTTTTTATTTGGTAATCCTTCCGAAACAAGGCCAGAGATAGAAGCAACGATAAGGCTTGCCAGGGAATTAAAACCCAGCTTTGCGCAAGTTTGTTTTTTCACCGCTTTCCCCGGTTCTTCGGCGCATGAAAAATTTAAGGATAAAATAGGGATTTCGGAAGATAATCCGATGTATCATTATGCTAAGCCGGCTGTCAATTTAAGCGAGGTGCCTTCAGAAGACCTTATAAAACTGCAAAACCGGTTTTATGCCGGTGTTTTCTTGAATCCCGGGTTCCTGGTTAAGCATTTTTTTGATTATTTCTTTTTTTATATTTTCAATTTGAATGTGGCGGCAAGGTTAAGCAATCTGCTGGGGTATTCTTTTAATAGAAAGTTATAAATGATTCCAAGAAGAAAACCACGTTTTTACCGGGGGCAACTATTTGATATAGCCAGGTTTTTTCTCTCAAGCAAAGCCTGCCAAGGAGAATATATAGAGGCATTTGAAAAGAGGTTCGCTGAATATATTGGTTGCAAGTTTGCGATTGCCACGCCTTCCGGGAAGAAGGGGATGGAGCTGTTATTAGAAGCTTGTAACCTGCAAAAGGGGGATGAGATAATCATCCCCGCTTATACACTGAAGGCTTTAGTCGATTTAATCAAAAGAAAAGGATTTGCCGCTAAGCTTGCCGATATCGATGAGGGTTCGTTTAATATCAGCCCCCAGTCTATAGAAGCCCTTATCAGCCCCGGGACAAAAGTTATATTGGCCACACATCTTTTTGGCTTACCATGTAACCTGCGCGATATTGAACGTATTGCTGAGAAATATAACCTGAAAGTTATCGAAGATTGCGCCCATGCTGCAGGCAGTAAATATGAAAATAAAAAAGTAGGGTCGGGTAACGATAGTTTTTTCAGCCTAGAGTTTATTAAGAACCTAAACACCTTTGGCGGAGGTGTGGTCACTACTAATGATGGACAAACAGCGGATTTCATAAGAAAGAAAATAAGCAAGTTGCCGTTTTCCAGGGCCTCTTTATTCAAGAGGGTGTTATTTTGTTATCTGGAGTATTTTTTAACAGTGACTCCTTTTTTCTATTTATTTACTTTCCTTTTTTCCTTTAAGGCCAGCGCAGACCTCATAGACAGATTTTATTTATTTTTATCACATAAAGCCAGGGCAGGCGAATACAGGTTTACTAATCTGCAGGCTTTTATCGGTTTAAAATTATTGGCTCGCCTGGATAAGGCGAATGAGATGCGTAGAAAAAATGCAGGTTCGTTAAGTAAATATTTAAAAGGTAGTAAGTATCTGGCGCTTCAGGATGACGCTTTGGCCAACAGTGGCAGGACTTACTATTATTATGTGATAAGGATTCTGAGTAATAGTGTAAATTTATATAGGTTACGCAGGAGGCTTATGTTTCAAGGGGTAGATTGCGGGATTTATTCGGAAATCACTAATAATTGTGCAATAGGATTAAACGGCAATTACCTTAGTGTTAATAAAGTATACGCGAATGCTATGCAACTGCCTATTTTTGATAATATGCGCGAATCCCATATTAAAAAAATTTCCCGTGCGCTTTCTGAGTTATCAGATGTATTAGAAAGATAAAAATATGAGTATCCATTTGTCTATATCCAAAGGTAAATTCATTTTTTTGATTGTATTGCCCGTGCTGTTGACATTCTGCAATAACGATTTAGTTTTTTCATATGACGAAGCCCGGGTTCAGGCTTATTTGAGCCAAAGTAAATACGATGAGGCAATAAAATATCTGAAAGATTCACTTTCGGCTGACCATAAAGATAGTAATTTATGTTATGCCCTTGGCAATATCTACAGGAGGCAGCAGAAAATCAATGAGGCCATAAAGTGGTATAAAGAGTTAATTAAGATAGACCCCCGTGATGTCCGCGGTTACTATGGCCTGGGCAGTGTTTATAATGATATGGATAACTTTGCGGAGGCAACAAGATTATTCGAAGAGGCAATTAAGGTAGCTCCCGGTGATAGTTATGGCTACAGAGGCCTGGGCTTGGTTAACGCCGATGCCGGCAATTACGCCGAAGCAATAAAATATTATAAAGAAGCGATCCGGTTGGATCCGCGAGACAGTAGTATTTATGTGGATATAGGCAATGTCTACGCGAACATGTCCGATTATAGTGAAGCTCTAAAATGGATCAGGGAAGCAGCCAGGATTGAGCCTGATAGAAGTTACATTTATGCGAATATGGGAAGAGTTTATGAGAATATGGGCAGTTATGAGGAAGCAATAAAAAGGTATGAAGAATCGCTCAGGATGAATGTTTATAATTCCGAAAGCTATCTTGGCCTTGGTAATGTATATAGCAAACAGCGTAAATTTGATAAGGCAATAAAGATGTATAAAGAGGCGATCAGGATAGAGCCTTATGTCCCCGAAAGCTATTATGGTTTGGGCATTATATATAGAAAACAGCGCAATTATTCTGAAGCGATAAAATGTTACAAAGAGGCGATCAGGATAAATCCTACTTACAGCAATATTTATGTTTATATAGGCGATGTTTATGGCGAGCAGGGTAATTACTCTGAAGCGATGAGATGGTACAAAGAATCGATAAAAAAAATCCCTCCTAACCGGTTTTTTTGCCCCTATGAAGGCCTTGGCCTGGTGTATAGGAAGCTAGGGAATGCATCTCAAGCAGAAGAAAATTTTCTGACTATGGTCAAAAGGCAGCCTTTTAATTACGAAAGCTACTACAATCTCGCCAGGTACTATTACCAGGTCGGTAAAATAGACAAAGCAAACTATAATGTAGAAAAAGCTTTGTCTTTTCATAGCATTGTTGAAGATAAGGCGCGGATTTTACGGCTAAAAGGCTTTATTTTACTCATACAGGAAAACTACGCTGCAGCAGAGGTTATATTTAACAATCTAATAAGGGATTATGGCGCTAATTCTTCTTCGCTGATAGGCCTGGGCCACATTTCTAACGCAAAAAAAGAATACAAATCAGCAAAGAAATATTTCGAAGATGCTTTAAAGCTTACTCAGGGCAACACAGAAGATGAAGACAGGACTATGGCAATGTTAGGGCTGGGTTGGGTAAGCGCCAATGAGGGCAGGTATCAAGATGCTATCGGATGGTATAAAAAGATTTTAAAGGGAGAGCCCTTGCAGATACTTGCTTTAACGAGTATGGGCAATGCCTACATCGGGTTGGGGGAGTATGGCGCGGCGGAGAGGTATTTTAAATTAGGGTTGGATATAGACAAGGATAACGAATATATTTTGGCAGGCTTAGGGATGGTCTATCTTAATAAAGGATACGATAAGAGCTCGGAAGAATTATTATTCCGCTCTTTGAAGGTGAATAGCGCTTCATATTCCTGCCCTTATGAAGGATTGGGGTTGCTTTATCTAAAACAGGGTAAATTAAAGGACGCAGAAGATAATTTCAGGAAAGCCATCGAGATTAATCCCGATATCGAATATAAGAAATACACCGGCCTGGCAAAGATTTACATAAAATACGGTAAATATAGGGAAGCAGAGGGGCTCCTTGAAAAGTCAATCCATAACTACCCTTATGATGCCGAGGCAAAGGCATTGTTGAAGGAGGTAAAAGACAGGATAACAAGAACAGATAAGGTAGCGAGATAGGGTGTCCATATTTAGCTTGAAATATCCCGCAAAAAGAGTTAAAATAAATTCAAAGAAGAATTTGACAAAAGGAGGGGAATAAAATGAAACTGAACAAGTTGATCTTAAGGGGATTTAATATTTTAGCCTGCGCAACGGGAGCATTATTTCTGTTTACGGGCGTGCTTTTGGCGTATGATTTACAAGAATATCTTCCTCTGGCTGAAGGAAATACTTGGGTATACAGAATGAAGAATGGGGAGAATGGTGTAGAAACTAATGACCAGGAGATAAATAAAGTAAAAGGTACGGAGAAAATCGGAGAAGTTGAGACTGTAAAAGTAATCTCTAATAAAACAATCAGTAAATGCATAGCTATTGATGACGAAGGGGTCAAGCTTTATAAATACTGGGGATGGTCTGGCGGTGAATATGAGGTTTGTAACCCGCCTAAGATGCTTTTTCCGAATATTGGTTTAGGAGAGAGCAGGGCATATCCGATTAAGAGTGCCCAGTCTAATATTGATGATGTTGTGGCTGAGGGGACCATGGAAGAGGGGACGTTAACCATAACGTTGGATTCAGTAGAAGACGTAGAAACCCCGATTGGAAAATTCAAAGATTGCCTTAAGTTTAGTTCGGTCTATGAGTTTAAAAAAGTGAATAGGCCGGAATCCGGTAAAGAAACAATGACTATATGGCTTGCGCCAGGCGTGGGAAAAGTAAAATCCGATGAGGCTTTTTCTGAGTATAATGCTGAGACTAAAAAAGAAGCGAAAAGCACTGAATTGCTTATTCTTGAAGATGCAACAATCAACGGGAATAAAGTAAGCATAGAAAAAGAATCGCCCGCGACAGAGACGCCTCCTCAGGTACAAGAAGGCCAGAGCTAATAACGCGGCCTTAAGAGGTTTTTATTTCAGATGACGCAGGATTTGTACTCCTGCGTCATCGTTTGCGATGTAAATATAAGTATAATTTGCTTTATCTTGGAAAGTTAAATTGCGTATGCGATCCGGCAGGCGATAGCAGGCAGGAGCCTTTGCCGGAATAGATACGATACTTGAGATATCCAGGATACAAAGATTCCTGTTGTCGCCCGCCGAAGCATCACTTACCCAATAAGCATAATTATCATGTATGAAAATAGCTTCGATGCTTTTGTCAAGCCCATCGAAGCCAGCTATCTCCTTGGGGCTTTTAGGATTGGAAATATCCAGGATATAGAGTTCTGTTTTTACCTTTTTGCAGGTAAAATAAGCGTATTTACCCTGGATACTCAGGCCTTTAGTTTTTCCGTCCCTGCTAAACCTGGATGCCTCTTTAGGCCTTAAAGGATCAGAGATATCTAAGATATGGAGCCCTGCTTCGTCAGTGGCCACATAGGCATAATTTCCCTGGAGGCAGATATATACGGCAGGGCCGTCAGTGTTGAACCGCGACACTTCCTTAGGCATCTTGGGATCGGAGATGTCCAGGATATAGAATCCCGCTTCGCCTCCCGCAACATAAGCGTAGTTATTATGGATGTATATATCCATGGCCTTGTAAATTGTTTTAAGCTGGGATACTTCTTTAGGTTTTTCAGGGTTAGAAATATCAAGAATATAGAGGCCAGCATTGCCGCATGCAAGATAGGCGTATTTATCTTGCAGGGATACCTTTTTGGTAAAACCAGGGGTATTAAGCCGAACGGTTTCTTTGGGTTTTTCAGGATCAGATATGTCTAGAATATAAAGCCCTGCTTCGCCGCAAGCCAGATAAGCGTATTCGTCTCTTATGGCCAAGCTATTGATTTTAGCATCAACAGTGTATAGAGATACTTCTTTGGGGTAGGAAGGATCAGATATGTCTAGGGTATAGAGGCGCGCATCTTCGTAAGCAACATAAGCATACTTGCCTTGAATGGATATATGCTTAGTATTACCGCCAGCGCCGAAATGAGAGATTTCTTTGGGGTTAGAGGGAGTAGAGATATCCATAACATAGAACCCTGCTTCTCCGCAAGCCTGGTAAGCGTAGTTACCGCGGACAAAGATATCATTAGCATGGCCGCTGATACCAGTACGGGAAATTTTTTTTGGCATTGAAGGATCGGAAACGTCTAGAATGTAAAGGCCTGGTTCATCATGAGCCAGATAAGCGTAGGTATCCTTAAGATATATTCCCCTGGTCTGGTAGCCAGTGGTAAGAAATCTAAGTGCCTCCTTAGGCTTAAAAGGATTAGATATGTCTAGGATATAAAGCCCTGCTTCGCCTCCCGCAACATAAGCGTATTTGTCTCGGAGAGATATGTCTTCAGTCGTGTCTCCCGGACTGAACCTGGAAACCTCACTGGGCCTTAAAGGGTCAGTGATGTCTAAAACGTGGATTCCCTCTTCTTTGCAAGCCAGATAAGCGTAGTTGTCTTTAATAAAGATGTATCTCGGGTAACCGCCTTTAGTATTAAAACGGGATACTTCCTTGGGGTTTTTAGGATCGGAGATATCCAGGATATAGAGCCCTGTTTCCGTTTCTTTACAGACAAGGAAAGCGTATTTATCCTTGATGCTTAAACATTTGATTTTGCCGTCAGTGCTGAACGTAGATATTTCTTTAGGCTTAAAAGGATTAGAGATATCTAGGATATAAAGCCCCGCTTCGCCGCCGGCAACATAAGCGTATTTGCCCTGGAGGAATATATATTCAGTAGGGCTATCAGTATTGAACCGTGACACTTCCTTAGGTATTTTGGGATCGGAGATGTCCAGGATATAGAGGCCTTTGGCGGTTGCAAGATATGCGTATTTATCTTGTACGAATATATGTTTAACAGGACTGTCTGCATTGAACCGGGAAACTTCTTTGGGATCCTTAGGGTCAGAGATATCAAAGATATACAGGCCTGCGTCATCATCGCATACAAAGATATAGTTTTCAAAAACTGGCGCCGAGGAAACCCAATCTTTGGAAGGGATGGAAGATATCTTTTGCGGGCGTCTTGAATCCGAAATATCAAAAATAAGTACCCCATCACAACCAGCAGCAGCAAACAGAAGGTTATCCCGCATGGCAAAATCCATAATGATGCCCTGCGTAGTGATAGTGTTTAACTTTAATGGCTGGCCTGGATTAGAAATATCCCAGATGTCTATGTTTCCGCCGGCGCCCACATAACAAGTAATGTTTTTTATTATACAGGAATTTGCGCTGCCATGCGCCCAGGCCCCTACCCATTCGATGCCCTTTTCTGCAGCACTGTTCTTAAGCGGGCATACTGTGAGTAAACAGGTTAAAACAAATAACATAACTATCGCACAGAGAATCTTATTATTCTTCATATGTTATACAGATGGGTTTTATTTTCGATGCCGTAAAATCTGTAACCCTGCGTTATCGTTTACGATGTAGATGTAGGCATAATCTCCTTTATCCTGGAAAGCCATCCCAAGCACGCGTCTTGGCAAGGAATAGACTTTTTTTGGGATAACCCCGCACGGTTCATTAGAAAATATACTTTGGATATCTAGAGCATAAAGTTTTCCTTCGTTATCCGTTAAATTATTGCTTACCAGGTAAGCGTAGTCATTATGAATAAAAGCAGCCCTGATGTTTTTATCTACCTCATCAAAGCGAAGTATCTTTCTAGCCCTTGTAGGGTCAGAAAGATCAATAATGAACAGGGAGTCTTCCCGGATAAGATAAGCATATTTTCCATGGAAAGATGCATCTTTAACATGTCCGCCGATAATAAAGCAAGACACTTCTTTGGGTTTTATCGGGTCAGAGATATCCAGTACATAGAGGCCCCTCTCGGTGGCAAAATAAGCGTATCTGTCTTTAAGAAATATGCCTTTAGTTTCACCGCCCTCATTAAACAAAGATACTTTTTTTGGTTTTGTCAGGTCAGAGATATCGAGTATATGAAGATTAGCATAGTCGGCAGAAATATAAGCATATTTATCGCGAATAGATATATTTTTGACATAGCCTGGAGCGCCAAATTGGGACACTTCTTTGGGGTTTGTATTGTCAGTGATATCTAAAATATAGCAGGTTGCGTTGTTATTGGCAAGATAAGCATAATTGCCATGAAAAGACATATCCATAGTTTTTCCGACAGTATTAAATTGGGATACTTCTTTATGCTTTTGAGAGTTGGATATATCCAGTATGTATAGATGTCCATCATCAGTAGAGAAATAGGCATATTTATTTTGTAAGAATACTTTCTTAGCATAGCCGGGCGTATTAAACCTGGATACTTCTTTGGGCTTCTTGGGATCAGAGATATCCAGCGTATAAAATCCTGCCTCGTTACACGCCAGATAAGCGTATTTATCCTGCAGGCAAACATCCATGACTTTGCCGGTTGTCTTAAAGCGGGATATTTCTTTGGGCTTCTTGGGATCAGAGATATCCAGCGTATAAAATCCTGCCTCGTTACACGCCAGATAAGCGTATTTATCCTGCAGGCAAACATCCATGACTTTGCCGGTTGTCTTAAAGCGTGATACCTCTTTTGGCGTCCTGGGGTCAGA
>Ga0247842_10007992_pt1 | contig 11249 bp, 11 predicted proteins | sample LaCruzMarch2015__3_FD_192411 | JGI IMG/M metagenome (GOLD analysis project Ga0247842, IMG submission 192411) | Freshwater microbial communities from meromictic Lake La Cruz, Castile-La Mancha, Spain - LaCruzMarch2015_19m | ecosystem: Environmental > Aquatic > Freshwater > Lake | place: Spain...
TGCTGAGTATCCAGGGCATAGGTGGCGGCACGGCCGTGCCCGTGAGTGGAACGTTTGCATTGGAGAGCGGAGGAAATCTAGCTACGTTGGCGACGGTTGTTTCCGCCGGCCGGCTGTTGACCACTCCCAACACGACGCGAGGAAGCGGCGCTATCGACGGAACTACCGAGCGTGTAGTGTTGGCAACGGACAGCCCTGGTGTGGTTGGTATGACGGCCATCGGCGCCTTGACTGATGCTCCAGTCAGCGATTCAACAACGAAGGAGTCAGCGACATCTCGTAGCGGAGTAAGTCTTTGGAAGAGGCTTATCAACGTGCTGATTGATTCCTTGGCGGCTTTCGTGGCGGTGAATCAATCCATTGTGCGGGCATCGAGTGGGCTTACGACTATCGTTACGACAACGAATGCGGTGGCGGAGGTTCTAGCCGCGAATGGTAGCGCTACTTACTATCACGTACGAATTGCCAATGAGGGCTCTGTGGCAGGTTTCTATTCTATTGATGGTGGAACAACATGGGGCAGGCTTCCGGCCAACACCGTCATCAAAAACGACGGTGTGAAAATCGAAAACGTTGCTGTACAGGTAAAGCGAGTACCAGACGGAGCAAACTTGACGGGTGTGTACGGCGAAGCCTGGTAGCTTTGATGTGGAACGCTACGTAGCCCAGCAACTACGACTGTAGCTAGGAAGATTGAACGAGGAAGAAAAAGCCATGACACTACGCGAATTGCTCGTAAGCGATACTTACGCCGGGTTGTCCGACCAAGAGGCAGCGGACGCCATCAATGCCCTAACGGAGCCAGTAACGCTTGTTCCGCGTTGGCAGATCAAGAGCTACCTGTATGGCCAGGGCGTCTACGGAACAATGACGGCCTACCTCGATTCAACGGAGATTCCCGCGAATTTACGCGGACTGATTCGGACGGCGCTGGCCTACTTGAACGATCCAGATTTTGAGAATCTCGACCTCGGACTCGCTGACGTGCAAACAATGCTGGGGATGTTGGTATCGGCGGGGTTGCTCACTACAGTCCAGCTCGCGGAGATCAAAGCAATGCAGAGCGTCAGAGCAGCATGGCCGCTTGTAGATGCCTCTGAAATTGCCGTTGTTCGCGGAACAAGGTCATTGATTCAACGGGAGACGGAGAATGCCTAAGACAATCCTATGGAATGCCCGGCCAAGTGCGGAGGAATTGATTGCGGCTGCTGGGTCGCTGAAGAATCTCGCCAATAACGGGATAGCCATTTCCGGCGAGTGTGCGAACGGAACGGGGCTATTCACAACGGCCGATTTTCTTTTGTACCTTCATGACTTCGCCGCGGCTCCGACGGCTGGCGGCTACTTTGAGTTGCACATCGTCTATCAGTTCGGCGCGATCATGGGCGACGGCGAAGACGGCGATCTGGCCGGTACGCCAAACCTCACCGGCTCAACGCTGATGGGAATTTTCCCAGTCAAGGCGTCGGACGAGGACCAATACATCCAACTTGTCGGCGTACCAATCGGCCCCCACGATTTCCAGGTTTGCCTTATCAACAAGTGCGGCCAGGCTATTCCGAATGCGGACGGATCGACGCTCAACGTTTTTCGCTATTGCTTAGAGGTTCAGTAATGCTTTGTCGGCCCGCATTTTCCCGAATCAACCGCAACGCACCGCTCGCCAAGGGCCTGGTGTTTGCCGGTCTTGGCGGCGGGGCATCGACAATCCACTACTCCGATGCGAGTGGGTATGGGAACCACGGAACACTAACCGGATTTGCCGGGGACGGCAATCTGCCTGCCGACCAGTGGAAATGGGACTCGACGCTGGGCCGGATGGTGTTGGGGCTTAACGGCAGCACCGATTACGTCCAATGCGAGGCGGCTGGCAACACGGCAGGAACCGTCTCGGTCAGTTTATGGATATTGCTGGGGCGTGTGAATGTCGCGCATCAGATTCCCTTTGGATCAACGTCCGCTCTGCAACAGTGGATTATCCAGATTCGCACGAATGCTGCGATTGATTTCCAGTCTTCCGCCAACAGTTACACACACGCGACTTTTGCTACGACGCTTGTCACCAGCCGTTGGTATCACGTTTTAGGGACTTACAATAGTGTCACGAAGCTGCGGAGGATTTTTGTGGATGGCGTAGAGGGTACGCCGTTACAAAACACGGCCGATCCTCCCGCGAATGCAGGGCAGAAAACGACGCTGGGTGCATTGTGGACCGGCTCGGCTTGTGCGGATCACGCCATGGGATCGGTTGCCGACCCCTTGATTGCCTTTGCCGATTGGTCGATGTACGCAGGTCAACTCGCCGACCCGTCGAACGTGATGATTTCCGGTTTGGTGTTGCCACCTCGGCGAAGGGTGTTTGCGTCGGCTGGTTCCGGTTTACGGCGGCGAATCCTTTGTGGAGAATCGTAATGCACTTGCTCAAAAAAGACGCAACGGCGACCGTGCTTGTAGGCCCCGTCCTCGACGCGGACGGGCTGGCAGTTGCCACTGCGGTAATTGGCGATTTTAATCTCACGAAGAACGGAACAACGGCGGCTCTTGCATCAGCGGCCACGGCAACGCACTCGCACAACGGGAATTACCTCATCGCTCTGACGACCGGAAACACGGACACACTGGGGCGATTGGTTATCAGTGTGAACAACGCGGCGATGGCTATGTCCTCGATCCACTATGAGGTGTTGGCCGGTGCTACGTTCGATGCCCTGGTCACGAACGTGGCCGGTGCGGCGGGCGGTCTTCAGATCCTCGACGCTTCCGCACACGCACAAGTCTACGTTGCTGGCATAAAGGATACCGCCCTGCCGGCCGAGTCAGTAGCCGGTCGAGACGCTGCGGCATTCGGAAAACTGTTCGACGTTGCCACGCCAGTACTTACAGCGGCGAGCGTCAACCAGACAGGCGATGCTTACAACGATACGCACACGGCTGGTGTGAAATTAGCATCTGGTGCGATTGTCACGGCATCGTTTGGAATATGCGTCGTACCAGAAACAGCTAAAACAGCCTTCTTACCGGCAGTAGCGGCAGGCGCACCTGGGGGTTTGTCTATACTTTCCGCTGTAGGCGGATTTTTGGTTGGTGCCAATCTTCCACAGGCCGCTTGTGCCGGGGCTGGAGGACTTCCAACGGTTGGGACAAACGCAGGCCAAATCATGGTATCAGGCGGAGTAGTAAACGCAAACGTCAAAACGTGGCTGGACAGTATTCCCGCCGCTACGGCACCAGCAACTCTCGACGTTACCGGTACGACGGACCCCGAAATGATAGGCACGTATGTTGTTTCTGGGTCGTATGATGGCATTCCGTACTTTTTCTGCGATGGCAATGGCTATATTTACTGGGACGGCGCAGGGCCGGGCTCATGGATATTGTCTACGCGGGAACGGGGGGCTGGGCTTGACGAACAATTTGACGAACAATTTGACGCATGGTGGACGAGCGACAGTATGACAGGGGCGTACACACCAGCAGGACTAGCTACGGGAACCGCAACCGTAACCGTTTCGTCCGTTTTGCCGTCAGTAAACGCACAAGCAATCAAGGGCAATGACGCGGATGTCGCCATCGCCGCACGTACGTTGTCAACCAGCTCCTACGCCACAGCATCGCTTCAGCCAGACTACAAGCCAAGCGTGGACGACGAAGGCAAGACAGCGGCCAAGCTCGATTGGGAGAGCGACGTGAGCAGTAAGCCGACGACAGGAATAATTGAAGTAGACCCGATTCGACAGGACGTATAGCATGAAAAAGAATCGAAACCAGCAATCCAGCAATGTTCTGAAACTTCGGGAACAAGTTGAATCTCGTCGCCTGCAAATTGAATCACTCCGGCTTGAGCAGCAAGTTAAACTACTTGAATCCGTTACCGATTCCGTCATGGGGACGCCTGTCAACTTCGAGGAAATCTATGGATTTCGCGGCCAGCCGTTGATGCCGATTTTCTATCGCGACCTCTATCAGTCGAAGACTACCACGCTTCGTGTTTTGCAGGACTACGACCGTGCCCGCAATCTCGCTAGGTACGCTTACGAAACGAATCCGAACGCTCAGGCAGTAATCAACGGATTTCGGTCCTACGTTGTCGCCGGCGGGTATGACGTTGCTGTGACGCCGAAAAAAAAGAAGAGTAAGACAGCCGCTGCCGACGAATCCGCGATTGACGACACCGCCCAGCAAGAATCCGAGAGTGCCCAAAACATCATTGATGAGTTCATTGAGGCCAATGAACTGATTCAAGCTCGTGACGGCTGCCCAGTCTACCGCGAGACGTTCACGCGAGCCCACAAAGAGGGCGACGTGTTCTTGCGGCTGTTTCCGCAAGAGTTCGGACCGACTAAGGTCCGCTTCGTTGAGCCCGACAATATCAGACCGCCGCAGGGTGCCAATTGGGAAGGGCCGTGGTCGTTTGGGATACTAACAGCAGGCGATCCGAACAGCTACGGCGACAATATCGCGTGGGACACCCAAGACCCACGCGGGTACAATCTCAATTATCCGCTGGTCAATCGGGATGAGGTCGTACCGCCGCAATTCATCTTTCATCTGAAGATGAACGTGAACAAGAACCAGAAACGCGGCGTTTCTTCGTTGTATGCCGTGGATGAGGACTTGCGGGGAACGCAAAAACTTCGGTACGCGGCCCGCGAGGGGGCGAAGATTCGCGCGTCGATTCCCTACGTTCGCGAACATGCACAAGCTGACCAGTCGGCTATCCAAACGTTGCAAGCGGGCGTCCAGACGGCTGCCGCAAAACGAAACGACAGCAACGGCGGTTCGTATGAGGTAAGTGTGCAACAGATTGAGCCGGGCAGCGTCCACGACATTCCCGAGTCGCTACAAATGAAGCCGCCGCCGGCCGATCCGAACGCGGACGCCGTCGAGCGAAATCTCAAGCACGGCTTGGAAACCATCGCGGCCAGGTTCAACGCCCCCGCGTGGCTTGTGGGTGGTGCATCGAACGATTCAAGCTACTCATCCAGCCTCACGAGCGAATCGCCGTTTTTGCGAACTGTGCTGGAACAACAGGCGATTCAAACCGGATACTGGTCGGCCGTGTTCCGAGCGATTTTGGAAATTGCCATCGAACAGGGACGGCTAGGAGAAGGGGCCCTCGAACGGTTGCATGTTGTGGTTAAGGCTCAAAATCCGCAGGCACGAAACAAGAAAGAAGAGGCCGACACCAATAAGGTGTTGCATGACGAGAAGGTTATCAGCCTCCAAACCTGGACGGCCGACGCCGGTCATGATTTCGACGAAGAGCAGGCCCGGATTACGGAAGAGGATGAGCAGGGACTTGGCAAGCAACTACCGGTCTTGGGCAAGGGCGACAATCCTGACAATGACGATAGCATCGACGGCCAGAAGCAGCCTGAGACAACGGGAGGTATGCGGCAACGCGAGGAAGGCTATGCCGAGGCGGCTGTGGCCGGGTACGCGATTGGGTTGGCCGAGGCGGCGACAATACTGGAAACAGAAACCGCACTGAATGTCTGACCATGCAGCCACTCACCCTTAAAGCCCTGAAAATCACAGGCCGTATCGGCAAGTCGGGAACCAGCCGGTTCAAGCATCCGATTCTGACCGGTCGAACTGGCGTTGCCAAGCCGCCAACGATCCCCGAAGGAGGATTTGGTGGAGGATCCCGCACTATTTGGGGCCATGCGGCCGTCGAGGGCCGGTTGAATGCCGGCAGCCTTTTGGAGTTCGGGGCTAAGACGATCTTCGGTGCTTTGCAGGCGGCGGCCAAGCGGGGTGGCAGGGGCGACGTACTGGAAGTGATGGCTAAATCTGTTGCTCAATCGCTCGTCTCGGCGTTCGAACGGGAATTGAAACGGGCTACGATTGCTGCGTATCAGGAAGGCTATCGAGCGGGCATGGCGGAAGGAATCGCGAGAGAGCGGGCAGCTCAACGGGCAGCGGAAGGGGCCGCAACGATCTTCCCGCAGGCAGAACACTACCTTCGCAAACGAGATCAAGCATCAGGCATGGCGCTGGCCACGTCACTGCAAGAATATCACGGCACAAAAACGGCCGACCTGCTGGACCTTCGCGACATTCCCCCGCAGCCGGTAACGTCAATCAGTGGATGGGTGCAAGCGGCGGGGTTGGTCGGTGGACAATTGGCAATCCAATTCCGTGGCGGAAAGGCCGGTCCCGTGGTGTGCATCTACCAGGGCTCCGGTTATGGCGCTCTCGAAGACTTACTTGCGGCATCTTCCGCCGGGAAGTGGGTTCATTCGCACGTCTATGGCGCTCAGTATATGCAAGGCGGATTTTCACGTTAATCTTCTCGTATTTCCGCAAAAACTTGCATTAGCGGCAATGCAGCCGGATTCATATTGCCAACCGCTAAAGCGTTCGCTACGTTGGCCGGCATGCAACAGCACATTCACCTTGTCGAGTTCGTCGAAAACGACAACGCCAGTACGCAAGAAGACGGCGTGATTCGTGACGTTCTTATTCTTGGATCGAAATCTCGCAATTTCCGGGAATACACCGCACCGGCCATCCACAAGGCTGTGCCGCTCTATGAGGGCGTGGCCGTGTTTACGGATCATCCGACGGCCACAGATCGGGACCGTAAGGGGCGTTCTGCATCCGATCGGTTCGGCGTGTTGCGTTCCGTGCGGTGTGTTGAGTCAGCCGCCGGTCCGCAGATTCGCGGCGACCTCCACTATCTGACCACTCATCCGCTGTCTACGCGTGTTGCGGAAGATCAGCTTCGTAAATTGAACTTCTTTGGCCTATCGCATCTTGCCGATGGTACAGGCCGAACTGAGAAAGGGATAACGATGGTCGAATCAATCGACAAAGTGACAGAGGTAGACCTGGTGACGAATCCGGCCACGGCCATGAGCTTGCGAGAGCAGGCGGAAATGGTCTCGCTTGAATCTCCGCCGGAAAAGACGCCGGAAGAGCAGGCCCGGGAGGATTCGGAACGAATGGCTCGCCAAGCGTTCAGTACGGGCGTCGAGTCAATCCTTGTCGATCCCGATTTGGATCATCCGGCCAAGCTCAACAAGATCACCGAGCTTTTCAAGAGTTCCTTCGCCGTTCTGGACGACGAATCCGAAGAGCCAAAGGCCGAGCAAGAGGCCGAGGGCGAAACAGCCGAGGCTGCCAAAATTGCAGAGCAAACCACCGCACTGGCCAGCGCCATCAATGCCGCGTTGCTGCCCTTGACCGAGCAGGTCACGACGTTGGCTACCGAATTGGCCGCGATGAAGAAGGCAGCCAAACCGGGGAAGTACATCAACCCGGCAACGCAGCCACCAGCAGTAGATCAACTCGCCTTGGCTGAGCAGGCGCAGACGATTCCCGAAGATCCCAAGGAAAAGGCCCGCTGGCTTCACGGTCGGCGCTAATTCCGTTTTCCTGTTTCCAATTTCGACACTCAACACCAGCAACCATACACGAAAGGTTCCGAACATGACCGCACGATTGATTGAAGGCGATTCCAAAGCCATCAAAGTGGACGTGAAGGGCGGCGTCGTTATTCACCAGGGTGACGAAATTTGGCTGCACAGCGATGGCTATTGCTATCCGGCCAGCGCCGCCGAACTGTGGAACACGAACATTGCGACCACGTTGGCCGACTTGCATACCGCATTTGTCGGCATTTCGATGGATCAGCGCATGGCCAGCCAGACCGCCGACGGGAAAATTCTCGTCGCCACCGACGGCGTTTTCCAGATGACCTTTTCTGCCACGACTCAGCAAGAGATTGGCACGATGGTTAAGGGTGTGCAAGATGGAGCCAACGTGTATCTGCTCAGCTCGCAGGTACAGGTTGCCGCCGCGGCGAATCTCGCCATCGGCCGACTTGCCGAGCGTGTGTTGGCCGGCGCAACCACCGCCAAGGTCCGAATCGAATCCACCATCATCACCGGAGGCGTCCAGGCGGCTGCCAGCTAGCGCTGATGGCCTTCCTGAGTGCTAACACAGAAAAACAACGTTCCTCGAAAGGATACAGAAAATGATTCAGGGCGTTCGACTCAAAAAACTATTGGCCCAGCACGTCGAAAAAGGCAGTGGTCCCGCCGGTTATCGCCAAGAGGTTCGAAAACTTCTTGGTATCAGCGAAAGCGTTGAGACCGGCGAGCCGACAATCGACCGTTCTGCCCGGGCGATCCATCCGAAGGATTTTTCGTTTCAGGAAGTGGCTCACACATTCCTGGGGTCGGATTACGCTGGCCGTATTTCCGAAGCGCTGTCGATGGGTGGTAGCCTGCGATTGCAGGAAGCCGAGGGCGGAGTTGTGCTGCCAAGCCACTTCGCCAATATTTCGGCATTCTCCGATACCGTCGGCGGCTTGATCGACGTGATGATTCTCGAAGCCTACAACTCGCCCGAATTCATCGGCGACGAGTTTTTCGAGGTCAAGGAAGCCCGCGTCCAGGGCGGAAAAATCATCGGCGTCCGAAACGATGGCAACGTGTCGGACAACTTGCTCGATGGCGAGCCGTACCCGACCGTTGGCCTCGGCGAGACCTACGTTCACATTCCCGACAATCAGCGATTCGGGAACACTGTCCAATTGAACAAGAAAGTGTTCATCTACGACCGAACGGACCAAATCCAGGCGGCAGCCGAGGCGGCTGGCTACGCTGTCCGTCGAAATCGTGAAATCCGGCAGGCCGATTGCGTGTTGGGTCGCACCAACACCTACAGTCGCGACGGAGTGGACACCAACACGTACCGTACGGCTGTGTTGGGGACAAAATCGACCGTCAACGACACGTTGCCGAACGATTTTGTCAACGCCAAGACAGGCTTGACCCTGAACGACTGGCAAGACCTGAACGAAGCCTTACAGATTCTCGGTGCCAACAAAGACCCGGCGACGGGCTTTGAAATTTCCATCGACCCGAGCCAGGCGGTAATGTTTGTGTCGCCGCATCGGCTGCTCAACACCAAAACGATCCTGGGGGCGACGGAAACTCAGATTCGTACTCCCGCCGCGAACGCGGCGATCATTGCGTACCCCGAACGGCTGCGAAACAGCCCGAACCCGATTGCCGAGTATGGAATGCGGGTGGTGTCTTCTCGCATCTGGTACAACCGGCTCTTGCTGGCTGGCACCAATATCGCAGCCGGCGCAACGGGGGCTCTCAATGCCACCACCGCACTCGGCGACGAGGCGACGAAGGCACAAACGTTCTGGCAGGTCGGCATGTTTAAGAGGGCGTTCATCTATCGTCAGATTTTGCCTTTCTCGACCGTGCAAGCACCGTTGTCGAGCGAAGACGTTCGCCGCGACATTGTCGCCGTGTACGTCGCCAGCGAGCATGGCGTTCCGTTCTGCCGCGAACCGCGTTACGTGTTCACGGGTTGCGGAACCTATTCGGCGTAATGGCCCATGACGGCGTTCCTCCGCCGCCGTCAAACGAAACCCTCTCGCCGTATCATCTTCAGTACGGCGAGAGGGGATTTTTTTAGGGTTTCGCATCCATGACCGAACTTTGCATTTCAGGACAAATCATCAAGCTGGCCAGTCCGTTCGCGGCCGGCAAACACTGGTTCAACGCCGGAATTGCGAAATTTCACGGGAAGACCGTGCTCATGTCTCGCGTGGCCCGAGTTCCGAGCATGATGGCGCTGTCGGAGTTGGGCGATGACTATCAGCCGCGCGAAACGCAGTTGATTCCACGCATGGGCGGCGATTGCATTCCAGAAGATCCTCGATTGGTTTCGATCAACGGCCATTTGAGCGTGTTCTACGTTGGTATTTTGGACGGTGCAAACTGCGCCACGTTTCACGCTGATATTGACCAAGACTATCGCGTACTGCGGAAAGAGCGGCTGAACGTTGCCGGCATTCCCGATGCACCCGTAAGCGACGGAGCCGCCCCCGGTTTGAAACAACAGAAAAACTGGGTTCCGTTTTTCAAGGGCGGTCGCCTCCACGCTGTCTACTCGCACGATCCGTTCATTGTGATAGCGAAGTCCAACAGCGGCCGCTGGGGACTCGTTTACCGGGGCGACGGGCTTAAGTGGGACTTTGGACTGATTCGCGGCGGAACGCCTCCAGTGAAGCGTGGCGACCTCTGGTATTCGTTCTTTCACTCGGCACGATTTGAGCAATCCGAAGGGGGCGAAACCGTCAAGGTCTATCACTGCGGTTGCTGCACTTTTGACGATTCGTTTCACGTTTTGAGTATGACACGTCGGCCGATTTTATCAGCAGACCCCGATCGGCATAGCCACCCGTGGTACGGCGGCGGTTCGATTGCTGCCTTGTTCCCCTGCGGAGCCCTGCTGTCGGGCGACAATTGGCTAATCTCCTACGGATGGCTCGATACGCAAAACAGAATCGCCGAGATTCCTTGTTCGGCCTTGGATGAATACCTTTCTCCTCTGGTCGGTGAATCAAAATGCTGAAATACCTCAACCAATTCGACGCGAGCCAGTGTGCCGGGCACGAACACCGGTACGCGCTTTCGGTCGAGTGGATTGAGCCGCTCTTGATACCAGGGGCTGTAGTCTACGACTGCGGACGTGGAGAGTACCCATTTGCGACGATGCTTCGCCAATCGTTTCCTCTTGTCGATCTTCGCACAACCGGCGAAGCTGACCTTCGCTATCCGCTGCCAATCGAATCAGACGCGGCCGACTGTATCTGTTGCATGGAAGTCCTGGAGCACATGAAGGATCGGACCGAAGACGATCCTGCGACCTTCACTTATTCAGGCTTGCGGAATCTCTTGGCGGAGAGCTTTCGCATACTGAAGCCTGGAGGCTGGCTGTTTCTGACGACGCCCAATGTTTCATCTTACGGCTGTCTGTGGAGTCAGATTAAGGGCGAGTCTCCGCAATGGTTCTTACCTCACGTTCGCGAACTTGGCTTTGCAGAAACGAAACGATTCTTGGTTGAAGCCGGTTTCCATGTTGACCGATTCGATGGTGTAGACGTTTGGGCGGCGACTGAATGCCCGTCGGACCTTGTGGAGTTGGTTGAACGTCTACGGCCGAATGCGCCACGCGAACAATGCCTATTCACCTTGTCACACAAGCCGCAATGATCGACTGCACACCGAAAAATCTGAAAGCCGAATGGCACTTGACGTACCGCTGTGACCTGGCGTGTGTCAACTGCAATCGACTTTGCTTTCTGCCTCCGCAGACACCGGATATGACGCTGGCCGACGCGGAAGAATTTTGCTGGCAGGCTGACGAACTGGATTGGCATCCGCGAATCGTGATTATTGGTGGCGAGCCGACCTTGCATCCCGACTTCTTCAAGT
>Ga0247842_10007994_pt1 | contig 11245 bp, 10 predicted proteins | sample LaCruzMarch2015__3_FD_192411 | JGI IMG/M metagenome (GOLD analysis project Ga0247842, IMG submission 192411) | Freshwater microbial communities from meromictic Lake La Cruz, Castile-La Mancha, Spain - LaCruzMarch2015_19m | ecosystem: Environmental > Aquatic > Freshwater > Lake | place: Spain...
CCAATTTAATGCCTCCTCCATAAAGAAAAGCCGCTCTGGCTGATAGATCTTCCGTGACGGCCTTGGTGTCTCGCACAACAACATCCCCCTTGATGTTATAATCCGCCACTCCTAATTTTGCATATATATCCAGAGCGTCAAAAACGCCATACGTAATCTTGCCCAAAATATTGTTCCCTCCGTCTATCCTGAAATTTTCAGGTTTATCATTTTCATGATTGGGAGGACGGGTCGCGCTTTGAAATTTCAGGTCCCTACGGAAGATATAAGACCATTCCGCCGCCGCCGCGATCTTTCCCTGCCCCTGCGTTTTCGGACTTCCGACACCGGCGGACTTGGCAATAACCGAGGTCACAAATACCATGCCTGCCATGATAAGTATTACATGATTCTTCATAAGCCCGTGCGTAAAATGCTTAAAATCCAAACCGATCCGGGTACTACCATGGATATTTTGTCCTCCTGCCAAGGAAATGATAAAAAAGGATATGAATTCCGGCTCTAGCCAACCTGCCCCGCCACAATGCCCTGCTTTGGGCGGGGTGGGCTAATCGCCCGCAAGAGAATAAATGCATAATACAATCTTTGCTCACCCTGTCAAATTGTTTAGCAATTAAGGTTATTTCCGCCTGAAACGGATCAGCCTAAGGCTGAAGACTGTTAGGGCAGCGGCATCTGCTCCCAACCCTGAACGCAGAATCAGGAACCCTGAACTGGGCTCTTTTGCAAGAGCCCCCCCCCAAAAAAAACATCCGACGCTCAAAAATGTGAAACTCTTGGCGGAACCCTCCATAGCCATTCGGCAGTGAAGGAGGGTGACCTGCCCGCCACAATGCTGAGCAACGCAGAGCTTTGGGCGAGGCCCGCCCGCAGTGCTACAGCATTGCAGGCGGGTCGTGTGGGTGGACAAAATATAACGGGGCATTTGGGGATTTTTTTTTGTTTCAGATTAAACCAAGAAATGCCTGATTGCGGGGATTTTGAAACTCCCAAGTTTTGGAACATAAAAATTGACTCGAAATTGACAGTGCAGTATACTACTCAAACTTAGACAAAGGAGTTTTGCTATTAACTTGCAATGTTTCGTCCTGCCAATGCATGGGAAAATCAGTAAAATCAAGAGAACCATGAAAACATCAAGGATGGCGCAAATGAAAAATGGATTGGGGCTGGTACTTTTGCGGACGCGAATCGTCAGGGCGTGGTGGTTGCCTGTGCTTTGCTTACTGGCAACCGCAGTAACAGTAAAGGCCAATGATTTCACTTACACGATAAATTTCGATGGCACGATCACCATCACCGGATACACCGGTTCTGGCGGTGCGGTTGTCATTCCATCCGCCATAGAGGGAAAGACCGTCACCAGCATCGGGGCATTGGCGTTCGATAACTGCACTAACCTGACCGCGATCACGGTGGACACAGGTAATTCCGTCTATAGCAGCGTGGCCGGGGTCTTGTTCAACAAGAGCCAGACCACGCTCATCCAATGTCCGGTTGGCAAAACCGGAAGCTATACGATCCCAAACAGCGTCACCACCATCGGGTACAAGGCGTTCCAGTGCTGTACCAGCCTGACCAGCGTAACGATCCCCAACAGCGTCACCAGAATCGGGGCCTATGCCTTCCAGTGCTGCACCAGCCTGACCAGCGTAACGATCCCCTACAGCGTTACCACCATCGGGGCCTTGGCGTTCGATAACTGCACCAGACTGACCGCGATCACGGTGGACACAGGTAATTCCGTCTATAGCAGCGTGGCCGGGGTCTTATTCAACAAGAGCCAGACCACGCTCATCCAATGTCCGGTGGGCAAAGCCGGAAGCTATACGATCCCAAACGGCGTCACCACCATCGGAAACTATGCGTTCAGTTCCTGCACCAGCCTGACCAGCGTGACGATCCCCTCCAGCGTTACCACCATCGGGGACTTGGCATTCGATAACTGCACCATGCTGACCGCGATCACGGTGGACACAGGTAATTCCGTCTATAGCAGTGTGGACAGCGTATTGTTCAACAAGAACCAGACAACCCTCATCCAATGTCCGGTGGGCAAAGCCGGAAGCTATACGATCCCAAACGGCGTCACCAACATCGGGGACAAGGCGTTCCAGCACTGCATCAACCTGACCGGCGTGACGATCCCTTCCGGCGTCACCACCATCGGGGACTATGCGTTTGATCGTTGCACCAGCCTGACCGGCGTGACTATTCCATCCAGCGTCAGCAACATAGGAGACTATGCGTTTGATAACTGCACCAGACTGGCCACATTCACAGTGGACTCTGGCAATTCCGCTTATTACAGCGTGGCCGGGGTCTTGTTCAACAAGAGCCAGACCACGCTCATCCAATACCCGGCCGGTAAATCCGGAATCTATACGATCCCCAACAGCGTAACCGCCATCGGGGACAGAGCGTTCCAGTTCTGCACCAACCTGACCAGCGTGACGATTCCCTACAGCGTAATCACGATCGGGAATTATGCGTTTGATAAATGCATAAGCTTAACCGGAGTGACAATTCCTTACAGCGTAACCAGCATCGGAAATTATGCATTTTATCGCTGTACCAGCCTGGCCGCGATCACGATGGACACGGGAAATTCCACCTATAGCAGCGTGAACGGCGTATTGTTCAACAAGAACCAGACAACCCTCGTCCAATACCCAGCCGGTAAATCCGGAAGCTATACGATCCCCAACGGCGTCACCAACATCGGGGACTATGCATTCCAGTGCTGCACCAACCTGACAGACGTGATGATCCCCTACAGCGTCACCACCATCGGAAACTATGCGTTCAGTTCCTGCACCAGCCTGACCAGCGTGACGATCCCCTCCAGCGTTACCACCATCGGGGCCTTGGCGTTCGATAATTGCACCAGCCTAGCCACGATCACGGTGGACGCGGGAAATTCCGCCTATAGCAGTGTGGACAGCGTATTGTTCAACAAGAACCAGACAACCATCATCCAATACCCGGCCGGCAAATCCGGAACTTATACGATCCCTAACAATGTAACCGGCATTGGAAACTCGGCCTTTGATAACTGTATCCGCCTGGCCGGGATAACAATCCCTTCCAGCACCACCACCATCGGAAACTCGGTGTTCAATAACTGCACCAGCCTGATCAGCGTCACGATCCCCGACAGTGTCAGCAGCATCGGCGATTGGGCGTTCAGATCCTGCAGCAGCCTGATCAGCGTCACAATTGGCAACGGCGTCAGCAGCATCGGCGACTATGCGTTCTCCCTTTGCGCCAGCCTGATGGGAATCTATTTTGAGGGTAATGTTCCCGGCATTGGTTCAAGCGTGTTCGACGCTGACAACAATGCAACCGTCTATTACTTGCCGGGAACCACTGGCTGGGGACAGACGTTTGGCGGCCGCCCGACCGCGCTATGGAACAACGCAATCGGGCCAACAATCAAGGCCAATGGCACAGCGGGGGAAATCATTATCAATTATCCCGAGACTGTGTCCGTCACAATAGAAATTAATGCGGGGGATTATGCGGGAGTACCTGTTGACTGGTGGGTTGTTGCTCTTGCTGGATCGTCTTGGTATTACCTGAACAATTCCATTCAGTGGACACAGTTTGACGGCAATCTTTTAAATTGTCATCCGGTATACCAAGGCGCCGTGTTCAATCTGCCAGCCACGGAAGTGTCGAACATGATTGGTTTGCCAATTGATTCATATACGTTCTGGTTTGCTATTGATTATCCGATGGATGGGATTTTGGACATTAACAGAACGATTTTGCTTGATTCGGTGAATGTTACCGTACAATAGCTTGTTATATCCGACCGTAAAAGGGGACTCTGACCGAACAAGTTGGAGTCCTTTTTTATTTTCCCTCCTTAACCTCTCTCTTCTCATAGGTTGTAATCATCTCTTTTGAATCAGCCAATGTGCCCTTAAGAAAAATTCTCAATTCAATGACTGTTTCGGTGGGGAATCCAAACTTGACTTTAAGAAGGTCTTTTGCCATGATGACAAACAATTAACCCCGAGGCTCATAATTCCGACCTCGCAATGTGCGCTCGGCCTTTCAGCAGGCTCAGGACAAGGCCCTTCGGGCCGATTTTGCCAAATGCAAAACCAGGGATAAAATTAGACATTTTGAACCATAGCCACAAACCGGCGGAAGCATGGCGGAATTAACAAACATTAAACAACAGGAAATAATTTGAAAAGCAGCCTGTCCGTTACCAGGTTGATTAAGCATTACAAATAATCCGCATGAATATTTCTTCTAAAAACCTGAGCGAAATTCGCCTTGTCATCATCTTTGTGCTGATCAGCATCGTCTTGGGCAGCGCCTTGTCCTCCTTAACCAATGGACATGTTTCTCTGAAATCGATCGTTACCGGCGGGCTTATGGGATTTTTCATATCGTCCATTTGTGCCGTTGGCCCTTACGCTTTCCTTTATCGACTCCGGTATCTTCCGTTTACTACCCATCTGCTTCTCAGCACCGCCTATTACACGTTCGTGGCATCAGCAGTTATGGCAGTTAAATTTCTCCTTTTTGATCATGTCCATGACATAACCAAATGGACACACGACCTTTTTCCCGCGACCCTCTTGACCCTGGCGCTCAGTTTTACCGGCGCTTTTGTTTTGATGCTTCGTCGCATGCTGGGACCCAACGTATTGTTGAATTTTTTTACCGGCCGCTACCACACGCCGGTTGAGGAAGAACGCATCTTCATGTTTGTGGATATCGTCTCGTCCACGACAATTGCCGAAAAGATCGGCCACCTGAACTTTCACGTTTTCCTGAATGATTATTTTTATGACATTACCGATGCTATCCTGTCTGCAGAAGGTGAAATCTACAAGTATGTCGGCGATGAAATCATCGTCAGCTGGAGGGTTTCCGACAACATCAGCAACACCCGATGTATTCAATCATTTTTTGAAATCATGAAGAGCATCGAAAAGAAAAAACAAACGTACATGAATAAATTCGGATTCTTTCCCTATTGCAGAGCCGGCCTGCACTGCGGCCCTGTCATTGTCGGCGAAATGGGGGATTTCAAGCAGGAAATTGCTTTTCTCGGGGATACGGTGAATACTACCGCCAGGATTCAGCAAGCCTGCAAGGAATACGGAGCCGATTTGCTGGTGTCCTCGGAATTGCTTAACAAGCTCCAGTTACCCCGTGATTATAAAGTGACAAGCCTGGGAGAAATTCGGTTAAAAGGCAAAGATAAACCGATGGAATTATTCGGCATCATTAAATCACAAGCGGCATTCCCGCAATGACCTTTCCGCGCGGCCAGAACTTTGTCGCCAACATATCTTTAAAATTTCGCCTTTCCCGCAGTTAATCCGAACTTGCCTTTAAGAAGGCTTTTTGTCATCATAAAAATAATGGACACAAAGTCTATACGTAACCTGATAACAATAATCTTTTGTGCTTTGTTTTCTATCATTTCCGGGCGCGACGCCTTTGCCCAATCGGCCAGCAAAGAAGGTGTGGCGATAAAGTCGCTGGAAATAACAAAAACTAAACCGCCTGATTTCAGTTATGGCGGCATTGTTCCTGAGGCAAACATCATCTCCGCTGATTGGGCAAAATTACTGGTACGGTTTGACACAGATGCGGATTGGACCGATCAGCTAGAAATGCGGTTTTATATCGTCGTCAAAAATTCCAAAACCGCAACTTTCACAATGTTCACCGGCAAATACGTCTATTCCGATATTTCCAAGGGGTATAATCATTTGGTGGCCGTCTATCTGCGTCCGCGGACAATGGAACGTTATGGGAATATGGTCGAACAGGTGGCGGTGGAAATATATTACAAGGGCGAGGTTGTCTCAGTGAAAAGTTTTCCGGCAAGCAATAATCCATGGTGGCGGACGGCCAACGTGCGTTCGGTGGAAGGCTACGTGCTGGATCGTTCACAGACTCCGTTTGCCAATATTGCCTCGTATAATTACGAGTTGCCGAGAGGAAAATGAATGGGAAGAAGTTTTTTTGGGAAATCCGGTATGCGTCGCACAGTGAATGTTTCATGATAATGGAATCTATCTTTACAAGATTCATAGCGTAAAAACATTCTTTCCCCCTCTCCCTTTATTTTCCTCTCGCTTTACGGATCAAATTGGTCTTCAAGACCTGGAGAGACTTTTCAATTCCTACTGGAAACCGGCTTGGATTAACAAGAAGCTTGATCCCTGCTCGAAAACAATCGAAATTTTGCCGTGCGTTTTCTTTTACCTTTTCTATCGTAATATTTGGATATATTCTTTTGCCCTTCCGGAAGACCGGAACAAGCAAATCTTTGGAATCATGCTTTGCCGACAGGGATTGCCGACGTTTTATGTTGAAGGGATCAACCATGATACAACCATTGCTTAAGTCAGTTTTTTGGTCATAAATAACATCGGCTATCGCTTTATTGCCTTTTGAATAGCGGCGTACCTGAAGAATTCCGGGATTGGAAACTTTTTCTTCCTCCTCGGAAAGCTTTACCTTATACTTCCATTCTCCGTTCGGTTCGCGGATGGCCGAGAGCTTATAAACTCCTCCCAAGGCCGGCTGGTCATACGCAGTAATCAATTTTGTCCCGACCCCCCACACGGCTATTTTTGCCCCCTGTTTTTTTAAACCGGCAATTGTTTCCTCATCCAATTCATTGCTCGCGACAATTATTGCTTTAGGAAATCCTTTCGCATCCAGAATTCTTCTGGCTTCTATGCTTAAATGCGCCAAATCGCCGGAATCAAGGCGAATTCCTATCATCTCATGCCCTTGTTGACGAAGCCATTTGCCGATCTCGACCGCCCGCTTAACGCCTTTGAGAGTATCAAATGTGTCCACCAAAAAAATGCAGTTATTTGGCATAGCCTTGGCGTATGCCTTAAAGGCTTCAGCTTCATTATCAAAAGTCATCACCCAGCTGTGCGCTTGCGTGCCGCGCACCGGTATGCCAAATAATTTTCCGGCCAGAACGTTTGAGGTTGCTGCGCATCCGCCGATATAAGCTGCCCGGCTCGCGGCAAGCGCTCCATCAATCCCCTGCGCCCTCCTCAGTCCGAATTCCAAAACAGGAGTGCCCTGAGAGGCGACAAGCATTCGGGCGGCCTTTGTGGCAATAAGCGTTTGAAAATTCAGAATATTGAGTAAGGCCGTTTCTAATATTTGAGCTTGAATAATGGGACCTTGAATGCGGATGAGCGGTTCGTGCGGAAAGACGACAGTTCCTTCCGGCATGGCGTCAACATCGCATTCAAACTTGAGGCTTCCCAGATAATCCAGGAATGCTTTTTCAAATATAAGTTTATTGTCATTTCCCCGAAATGACGAGAGATAGTCAATGTCCGTTTTATCAAATCTAAAGTTTTCTAAATAATCAATTGCGTACTCTAATCCGCATGCGACCGCAAAACCGCCCTTAAATGGATTTTTACGGAAGAACAGGTGGAAAACAGCTTCTTTTCTGTCTGATTTCGACTTCCAATAACCGTAAGCCATAGAAATCTCATAAAAATCGGTCAAAAGTGAAAGCGACTGGTTATACGTTAACGCTTTATAATTCATACTCATCATTTAAAAAGCCATTCAAATATGGCTTGTTTTGTGGTGGTATTGGGTCGGGGCGATGAGATTTGAACTCATGACCTTTTGCACCCCAATCGTATTTAGGCCGTTGATTGACGTTTTTCAAAACCACAAAATATGCGGCCTGTATGCGTTTCTATGCCCGTCATCATTGGCTTAAATACGCTTTTTGCCTTCGCGCGCCACACTGCTCAACACTGCTCCACACGGCTCCCCAAATCCAACCAAACCACCAACACAAATCGCTCATAATGATCCGCGGCGACGCGGACTGTCGGTGAACCGCGTCGGCGCGGTACATCGAACATGTCCAGCGGCTTGTTCGGCGTTCATTGTTTGGGTCGTTTGTATTGCATCTGTCTCAGCCATGTTGCCGGCAATGCCAAAACATTCGTCGCATCTCCTGACGCAACGTCGAGGTACAGACGGATCAATCCATCGTCGAAATCATTCGTTGAACAATAACCGATGAAGTATTCATTCGTAAGCTGGACTTTTAGAATTCCAAGGTCCATGGGAAATACTTTCGCCGATGATAATCCGTTCGTTATTGCATTGATGAAACCGAATCCAAACGTCCCAGGATCGCTATAGCCAAGCGTTTTCTCGGGCAATTCAGAAAGTCGTATGTGTTCTTCGTTCGTGGTAATCAATCTGGCGTCATAGTGGGCGAGAAGATTTGAGATCGAGTCGAATAGAAGCACTCTACCCTTCCCGTTAATAGCTATGTCGATATAGTGTCGTTTGCTTTCGTCTGGAGGAAATTCAGGTAGAGTGACCGTCATTGCGATGTGATGAACCCACTCACCATTTTCAAATTCGTAACGCCATTTAGTGCTTTTGGCTTCGTGATTGTCTAGCCATACGGTGGTGACATCGCACGGCTTCATCTTGTCACCGTCCATTGCATGATCGAGCCATATCGACCAAAAAGTCATCCACTGCTCGTATGTCGCTTTCCGTCGGAGCTGCCTGGCGTCAAATTCCACGGGCAACATCCATTGGGAATTAAGATGCACCGGCTTGGTCATTGCGTCTTGAAAATACCAGTCTGACATATCGTCATTGCCGAGTTCGGCATACACCAGAGATAGATAGAACGGCGCATACGGATTTTCTGGCGAGGCTTGAGATACCTCCTTGAGTTGCTGAATTGCCTCTTCAAATGACTGGCGTGCTTCATCCTCTTGGCGAAATCGCCGCTTGAGAATGCATCCCCACAGCCAATTAACGTAACCAAAGCGTGGATTAACCTTCAAAATTCTATCGCGATACTGACGCAACACCCCATAAGTGTCTGCCTGCCGTCCTTTGTAAATGAGTTGAATAAGCTCAAATATCCCATTGGGCATTGCGGAACCGATCCCCGCTCTGAAGTCGATTCCGATAGGTGACAAGTAACGCATTTCTACGATCCATGTAGCTGCAAGTGGTAGGTCATTCGGAGTGGAGACTGAATCTCCGGACACGTTCACAGTGATTTGTTGCCCGCTCGCAACTACGTTGCGAGTCCCAGATACGGACTGAGTGACGCCTTGAGGCTGTTTTGTGCATGCACGATTTATGATCGATGCAGCAATGGTTCCACCAACAACTACAATCGCAGCGATGACGGCTCCTCGGAAGCCTATCTTAGCTGACTTTACACCTACTGGTTCTGTAGCCATTTATTCTGCCTGCTGAAAATAGTATTATGCATCAAAATAGCAACCCCTGATACCAAACCGAAGGATGCTATGCGTCAAACGCCCAGATACCGCATCACAATCAGGATATGGAGAAGCCTCGCGGCCACTCCCCACACACCACTGACAGGTCATGTATCCGGTGGTTCTGCGAACACATAGCTTTTATTCAGTGTGCCGCGAGCATACAACGGCGCCTGAGGCGAGACAAGCGCAAATCGAGCGGCATAATGGACGGCGGGGAGCAACTGGGGCTTGGTATGGGGCAAGGTGCGATAAGCGCGGGAGTGGCAATCATATCGGCCCTTTAGCCAGATTTCTGTCCGGACTCAATGGATTGTTACTCCAGGGGGGCCGCCACGCGGATCGATCCCCCCCCCCGCCTACCTGCAAGCTCGCGCATATGACGGACTTCTTATGGCTGGCGCCTTGGTTTTCGCTCTACGGTGGCAGGCATCCTTGGTCAATCTTTCTTGGGAGCGATCTGGACCTTGCCGGCCAAGTATGTACGGACAAGTTTTTCAACGGCTCCAGCAATCGGCAGACCGTCCATCGCACACTTCGCTTTCAGTTTTCGATGAAGATGCTCTGGGAGCCGGATGTTCAACTGTTTCGGCTGGGTTCCGTGTTGGGCAGGTGTCTTCGTCATGGCTTCCGTCCCTTCTTTAGATACGCAATGGTCCGTTCACGGCTCACTGCGCCGGCTTCAATCATCCTGGACAGCTCCTTCATGGCGGGGTGATTTGCCAGCTTCCCGGCCTTGCGCTGGGTCTTCTTGTCATGCTTCGTCCGATGTATGACAGCCGGCTTGTTCTCCATGGCCTTCTTTTGTTCGAAACTTAGCGCTTTAAGCTCCTTAGAGAACCCCCATTGACGTACCAGTTTGTCGGCCGCAGCCTCGTTAGCCAGATGGTTGTCCTCCATCGCAATAGAATGGGCGAGTTCATGAGCCAGTAGTCCGACAAGTGCAGCGTACGGATAGGTCAGCGCTCCATGAAACACTACTATCGTATCGATTTTGACTTCATGGTCTCTCGTACAAGGTGGATACAAGCGATTGAATGGGACATTGAGCGCAGCGAAGCGCAGGTCCTCAACAACGAAGTAAACTTTGGCAGCTATCATAGAGTATGCTTCATCTGGAATGCGCGAAAGAACCTCCTTAAGTGCCCTTGTAAAACTCACATGGGCAGGACCAAGAGGCCAAATCCTATCGCCTTCGAGAAAGTCGTAAGCTATGTCTTCCTGCCGTGTCATGCCGCTTGTCTTTCAAGTATTTGCTTCACGCTCTGCGGGTGCCAGTGTGTCCGACCAGTCTTCGTCCGATAGCCACGTGCTTCCAGTTTCCGCGCAATTTGCCGGAGGGAATTGCCTGCCTTGTGAAGCATACGGATCAAGGCAATGGCCTTCTGTTCGCCTGCGTCCTTGATCAGGCGCCCATCTTCCAGCTGGTAGCCATAGGGAACATCACCGCCGGTTTTCTCGCCGCTCGCTCGTTTGTGGGCCAGGGCAAAGCGGGTCCGTTCGCTCACTTGGTCACGCTCAAACTCGGATAGGACCGCCAGCATACGAAAGACCATCTTGCCGGCGGCGGTCGTAGTGTCAATCTTCTCCGATAGGCTCACCAAGTCCGCTTCCCTCTTCGCCAGCAGTTCGGAAATGGCGATAGTGTCCTTTGTGGACCGGGCCAGCCGGGATAAGGAATAGACAATCAAGGCATCGCCCTTCCCAACAGCGTTTAAGGCTTCCTGAAGGCCAGGACGATTGTCTGCGCGCTTCCCGGATAGTCCGGCATCCCGATATATGGTCACACTCTCTGCACCGTTCAGGTCCGCCCAGGCCCGAAGTTTCGCTTCCTGCGCTTCCAGTGAAACACCGTCTTGCGCTTGTCCATCCGTGCTCACTCTTACATACCCGATTATTTTCATGGTAGCCCCCTTTCTTTTGGGTTTGATAGCAAGCTATCATACTAC
>Ga0247842_10007997_pt1 | contig 11242 bp, 4 predicted proteins | sample LaCruzMarch2015__3_FD_192411 | JGI IMG/M metagenome (GOLD analysis project Ga0247842, IMG submission 192411) | Freshwater microbial communities from meromictic Lake La Cruz, Castile-La Mancha, Spain - LaCruzMarch2015_19m | ecosystem: Environmental > Aquatic > Freshwater > Lake | place: Spain...
TTGTATATTAAGGAAAATAATTACGACGAGGCAATCAAGTGGCTTAAGGAAGGCTTAAAGATAGCTCCTCATGAAAGTGATGTATATGTTGGCCTAGGGACAGTCTATAGAAAAATAGCTAATTACGACGAGGCAATTAAGTGGTTCAAACAAGGCTTAAAGATAGCTCCTCATGAAAGTGATGTATATGTTGGCCTAGGGACAGTCTATAGAAAAATGGCTAATTACAACGAAGCAATAAAATGGTTTAAAGAAGGACTTAAAATAGACCCTAGTAATATTAATATTTATAAAGAGCTTGGTTGGGTTTATAGGGAAATAGCAAATTACGATGAGGCTATAAGATGTTTTAAAACAGGGCTTGAGATTAGTCCAAATGATATAAGAATGATTGAAGGCCTAGGGAGAGTCTACGAGCGCATGGCTAATTACGATGAGGCAATTAAGTGGTTCAAGGAAGGCTTAAAGATAGCTCCGAACAAAAGTATTGTCTATGAGTGTTTAGGATGGGTCTACGAGCGCATGGCTAATTACGATGAGGCAATTAAGTGGCTTAAGGAAGGTTTGAAAGTAAGCCCAGATGATAGTAGATTATCTAGAGGGTTAGGGTGGGTTTATGAAGCTTTGTATGAATATGATGAAGCCATAAAATGGTTTAAGAAAGCATTGAAAAATAATCATTATGAAAGTGATGTATATGTTGGTCTAGGGACAGTTTATAGAAAAATGACTAACTACAACGAATCAATAAAATGGCTTAAAGAAGGAGTAAAAACTAATCCTAGCTATGTTAGATTTTATGAAGAATTTGCTTGGAATTATAAAGCAATGGGTAACTATGTCGAAGCAATAAGGTGGATTCAGAAAGGTTTGAAGATTTGTGTAAATTGCGGAGTATTAAATGAAATTCTTGGTCGTGTTTATATTGAATGTGGTGAATTTAATAAAGCAGAGTTGGTGCTGAATTCAATTGTAGAGGGAAAAAGCTTGGAATCCTTTGAATATTGGGGCTGTCCTTACCAGGCTCTAGGCGAGCTTTACTCACATATGTCAATTAATAATAAAAAGAAAAAGGTTATAGATTCTTATACAAAAGTAGCTGAAATTGAGATCTACAAACCTTATTCTCAATTTCAGGCAGCTAAGGTATCTTATGAATATGGAGATTATAATAATGCAATGAAATATATTGAGCGAGCAATTGAACTTGGTAAAGTTAATCCTGTTAGTATAAACGATTACTCTTTATTAAAGGGGTACATCTTAATAAATATGCAAAAATATAATGAAGCTAAAAGTGTCTTTAATAAATTATCTGCTGATGCTAAATACGGCCCTCAGGCAAAAGTCGGTATAGGCCATATAGAAATAATTAGAAAAAATTATGAACTTGCAAAGCAATATTTCGAAGAAATGCTTAATATAGATAAAAATGATACAATGGCTAATCTTGGTATGGCCTGGGTAAGTTCTAATCGTAGCGATAATCAAAAAGCAATCTATTATTACGAAAATATTTTGAAAAATAATCCTTCTTATATTCTAGCCTTACTTGGTAAGGGGAATGCACTAATGGGCCTAAAAAGGATAGATGAAGCTGAAGAGATATTTAAGAATGTTTTAAGGATCGATCCGGAGAACGAATACGCCTTAACTGAGTTAGGCATGGTGGCTTATAATAAGAAAGAAGACAGTAAAGCAGAAAGACTATTTACCGATACACTTAAGATCAACAACTCCACCTATACCTGCCCCTACGAAGGCCTAGGTTTAGTGTATCTTAAACAAGGCAAGACTAAAGAAGCCGAAGAAAGCTTTAAGAAAGCTATCCAGATTAACCCGGACATAGAATACAAGAAATACAATGGCCTAGCTAAAATCTATATCAAACAAGGAAAACTAAAAGAAGCCAAAGAACTCCTTAAGAAATCAATCCAGAACTATCCTTATGACAATGAGGCTAAGGAGATGCTCAAGCAAATAGAAGGTAATATTTAAATATTATGGTTAAACAAACAAAATATATTATAGCTGTTGTTATCTTAACGCTATCTTTATTCTTAGTACCAGCATTCGCTCAATCTGATAATAATCAGAATAATAGAGATGTTTATATAAATAAGGCCATGGCATATTTTGATAAAAACGAATATGTTGAAGCCATAAAGTGGTTTAAGGAGGGGGTAAAAGCTTATCCCCATGATTCTAGATGTTATGAGGTTTTAGGTTGGTCCTATAAAGAATTAGGCAACTACCCTGAGGCTATCAAATGGTTTAAGGAAGGAGTAAAAGCGTATCCTCGTGATTCCAATTGTTGTGATGGTTTAGGTAGGGTTTATTTGGATATACACAAATCCACCGAAGCCATAAAATGGTTTGAGCAAGGGATAAAAGTTGATCCTGGTAATCCCAGGTGTTATGATGGTTTAGGTAGGGTTTATATGGATATGCAAAAATACTCCGAAGCCATAAAATGGTTTGAGCAAGGGATAAGAGTCGATCCTGGTGATTCCATTTGTTATGATGGTTTAGGCAGGGTTTATATGAAAATTGGTAACTATAGCGAGGCAATAAAATGGCTTGAGGCTTCTGCCAAGGAAAATCCATACTACGGCTGTCCTTACCAGGCTCTAGGCGAGCTTTACTCACATAAGGGTATAAGTGGAGAGAAGATAAAAGTAATAGAGAATTATATTAAAGTTGCTGATCTTGAAGTATATAAGCCTAGGTCGCAATTTGAAACAGCCAGGATTTGCTATGAATATGGAGATTATAATAATGCAATGAAATATATTGAGCGAGCAATTGAACTTGGTAAAGTTAATCCTGTTAGTATAAACGATTACTCTTTATTAAAGGGGTACATCTTAATAAATATGCAAAAATATAATGAAGCTAAAAGTGTCTTTAATAAATTATCTGCTGATGCTAAATACGGCCCTCAGGCAAAAGTCGGTATAGGCCATATAGAAATAATTAGAAAAAATTATGAACTTGCAAAGCAATATTTCGAAGAAATGCTTAATATAGATAAAAATGATACAATGGCTAATCTTGGTATGGCCTGGGTAAGTTCTAATCGTAGCGATAATCAAAAAGCAATCTATTATTACGAAAATATTTTGAAAAATAATCCTTCTTATATTCTAGCCTTACTTGGTAAGGGGAATGCACTAATGGGCCTAAAAAGGATAGATGAAGCTGAAGAGATATTTAAGAATGTTTTAAGGATCGATCCGGAGAACGAATACGCCTTAACTGAGTTAGGCATGGTGGCTTATAATAAGAAAGAAGACAGTAAAGCAGAAAGACTATTTACCGATACACTTAAGATCAACAACTCCACCTATACCTGCCCCTACGAAGGCCTAGGTTTAGTGTATCTTAAACAAGGCAAGACTAAAGAAGCCGAAGAAAGCTTTAAGAAAGCTATCCAGATTAACCCGGACATAGAATACAAGAAATACAATGGCCTAGCTAAAATCTATATCAAACAAGGAAAACTAAAAGAAGCCAAAGAACTCCTTAAGAAATCAATCCAGAACTATCCTTATGACAATGAGGCTAAGGAGATGCTCAAGCAAATAGAAGGTAATATTTAAATATTATGGTTAAACAAACAAAATATATTATAGCTGTTGTTATCTTAACGCTATCTTTATTCTTAGTACCAGCATTCGCTCAATCTGATAATAATCAGAATAATAGAGATGTTTATATAAATAAGGCCATGGCATATTTTGATAAAAACGAATATGTTGAAGCCATAAAGTGGTTTGAGCAAGGGATAAAAGTCGATCCTGGTAATCCTAAGTATTATGAAGGTTTAGGCTCAGTTTATATGAATATAAATAACTATCCTGAAGCCATAAAGTGGTTTGAGCAAGGGATAAAAGTCGATCCTGCTAATCCCAGGTGTTATGATGGTTTAGGTTGGTCCTATAAAGAATTAGGCAACTATCCTGAAGCCATAAAGTGGTTTAAAGAAGGAATAAAAGTCGATCCTAGTAATCCTAAGTGTTATGAAGGTTTAGGTTGGTCCTATAAAGAATTAGGCAACTATTCTGAAGCCATAAAGTGGTTTAAGGAGGGGATAAAGATTAATTCTCGAGCTGCTCAGTTATATAGTGGTCTTGGCAGCGTTTATTTAAATATGCATAATAATGATGAAGCCATAAAATGGCTTAAGCAAGGGATAAAAGTCGATCCTAGTAATCCCAATTGTTATGATGGTTTAGGCAGGGTTTATCTAGAAATGCATAATAATAATGAAGCCATAAAGTTATTTGAGAAATCTACTCAGCTATCAACTTTATCTCATTATGGTTGTCCGTATCAAGGTTTAGGTATTGTTTATAAGAAGATCGGTATGCCTAGTTTAGCGGAAAATAACTTTCTTCAGGTGATTCGAGTAGAGCCGTTCGTTTTTAAAGGATATTATGACCTGGCGCAATATTATTTTGAAATTGGTGAATTAGATAAAGCGAATTATTATACAGAAAAGGCATTATCATTTGCAGTCAATAATCTTGATAAGCGCAAGACCTTGGAATTAAAAGGGTTTATTCTTGTTCTGCGCAGGGAATATGATGCGGCAGAACAGATGTTTAAAGATATACAGAAAAAATACGGGGTCAGTTCTTCTTCTTTAGCAGGATTAGGACATATTCAAATTGCCAGAAAAGATTATCCTCGCGCAAGGGCTTATTTTGAAGATGCCATCAAGGCAGAACATAAGGAAATAGGAAATATCAATTTAAAGATGATTTCTTTAGGCTTAGGTTGGGTAAATGCTAATGAACATAAGCATAAAGAGTCAATTAAATACTACGAAGAGGTGCTGGAATCTGACCCGATTAATATGCTTGCCCTCTTAGGTATGGGCAATGCCTATAACTGGCTTAATGATTACAATAAGGCAGAGTATTACTTTAAGCGTGTGCTAGAGATAGATAAGCATAATGAATACGCGCTAGCCGAATTAGGCACGGTTTATCTAAACAAGGGGGAAGATAATAAGTCGGAGGCCTTGTTGACAGAATCACTTAAGATCAACAACTCCACCTATACCTGCCCCTACGAAGGCCTAGGTTTAGTGTATCTTAAACAAGGCAAGACTAAAGAAGCTGAAGAAAGCTTTAAGAAAGCTATTCAGATTAACCCGGACATAGAATACAAGAAATACAATGGCCTAGCTAAAATCTATATCAAACAAGGAAAACTAAAAGAAGCCAAAGAACTCCTTAAGAAATCAATCCAGAATTATCCTTATGACAATGAGGCTAAGGAATTACTTATAAGCATTGACAGCAATCCATAGATTCATAATCTAAATTTTCAAACATAATTTTATTAAAAAAAGATCAAAATTATGTAATACTTTCCTTTAGTTAAGGTTCTTATATTGAACTAGCTTTTTGTTAAGGCGTTGGGTTATAAATATTGCGGGTGGGATAAATGATAGGAGGAAATTTGGATGTTTCAAATTATTTTATAAAAGAATTTTTTGGTTCAATTGATAAGATACATCAAGTACGGTTTACTTTTGCAACTCTATATATTGATATTGAGTTAGTCGGTGCAACTTTAGAGGAGCATGCAAGAGAATTTGTCAATCAGGTTTTTAAAGAATTAAGATTGAAGGGTAAATCCCCAATTTTTTCAATGAGTATTTTTAGCTTACCCAATAGCGCTACTTGCAGAGTAGAAAATGTTAAAACTTTTCTAAATATTCTTGTTGAAGAGACTGATAAATTAGGAGTTCCCATTGTCGGCGGGCATACGGTTGAGAGTAAGGATTTTATTTATACCCTTGTTTTTGTTGAGATAAGTCATGATGAGATACAGTTCCTGGGATTTAAAGAAAACAAATCATTTTTCACCGGCTTAATAAATTATTCGCTTTTACCGTTTTTGAAAGATAGACTAATTTTTCCCGGAGAAGCTCAAGGATGTACTGCTAAATGTTCTCCGGATAAATTTGCAGAAATTATTAATTGTGCCATTACAAAGCTTGACGTACAAAAATTCTCTAATTTACATGTAAATGAAGATGTCGTTGTTTATAATCTGGATAACGATTGTTCCGTAGCCTTTACCGTAGATATTATTAAACCAATTTCTAATTCTGCGCCTTTGTTTGGAGAGATTGCGATAAATCACGCGGCTAATGATTTGTATGCTAAAGGTATTTTTCCAAAAGGAGCGGTTGGAGTTCTTTACTCTAACCACGCTATTCAGCCTAATGTTTTAGAGAAGATTAAAAATGGAGGCAAAAAAAAAGTTAAAAAGCTTTCTGCAAAATATTTAGGGATTTATGGAATTGAGGCTAGGGAGTTGTTTTATGGGGGGGTTTTTTATGGCGTATTACGGAGAAAAGAATTTATTGAGAATTCTAGCGTAAAAGAGGGCGATTTACTTATTCTTACCAAGCCAATAGGAACAGGAGTTGTTTCACGTTATTTAACTCTAAAATCATTTGATTTATCAAAAAAAGAGAATATGGCTTATTCTCACATGATTAAGAATATGCTTTTATCTGGAAGTAGAATGGCCAGGATTATTAAAAAATTTAAGGTTAGTGCATGTACGGATGTCTCAGGTTTTGGTTTAATTGGACACTTGAAAGAGATGATTCAGCCTGTTAATTTAAGTGCGCGAATTTGGTTAAAAAATGTATTATTTCTATCGCATGCTTTTGATTTTTATTCTAGTTCTGTTTATTGCAGCGTTGAGCGTAATAGGAACTATTTTTCCAAAGATGTTTTTATCACAGGTTCACTTAATACTAATTTATCGGAAATGAAGTTGGCTTTACTTTATGACGCCCAGACTGCGGGCGGGATGATGATAGCTGCTCCAAAAGTTGAGGCAAGAAAGATATTGAGATTATCAGAAAAATTCTGTATTGAATCTACTATTATTGGGGAAATTATTAAGAAAAAGCAATTTCCTATAGAAGTTGATTGTAGAGATACTTAGAGTTTTAAATAAATATCTGTGATAAAAATTAGATAGGGAAACCATATTATTATGAAAAACGAAACCGTAACAATTATTTCTGTGATTCTTGCTCTCGTCATGACGATAATCACAGCCAGTTCGAATATTATCCTAAAGAAGGCTTTTAAAAAGATAAACCCTTTTGTGGGTGTCTATCTTTCTGTATTAATAAGCTCAATATTTCTTTGGATAGCTACATTTTTATTGGTCCCAAACAGAAATTTACTCAGTAGCCAAGCCGTTATGATTTTTATTGTTATAGGCTGTTTTGCTCCCACAATTGTCAGAACTTTGACATATTTTGGGATAGATAAACTTGGGGCGGGGCGCGCCGCTCCTTTGAGAGCATTAACTCCCTTTTTTGCGGTCATAATTGCAATGATTTTTTTAAAAGAGTCTCCCCATGTTACAATATTTATTGCGATTTTTCTTATTATCTCCGGAATTACACTTCTTTCGAAGAAAAACAATAAAGATTTATCGCATCCTAAGCCGATGCATTATTTGTATCCAATAGGAGCCGCTATATTAGCTGGCCTGGCAGCCAATATGCGTAAATATGGCTTAGATCTTATGCCTCATCCTATCTATGCTTCTGCGATAGCAGCTACGAGCTCTTTGGTAGTGCTAACATTTTACATGTTTTTTAAACATAGAAAAGAACTCATAGATAATCTGGCACATCATCCAGAGTTAAAATTAATTTTTTTAGCTGCTCTTTTGACTTCTGTGGGTGAAATTGTAGATTTGTCAGCTTTACTATATGGTAAAGTTAGCCTAGTTGTGCCCATATTTGCAGCCACGCCTTTAGTAATTGTTATTTTAAGCCGATTTTTTCTAAAAGATCAAGAGGTAATTAATAATAAGGTGATATTTGCAGCTATTCTTATAATCTTTGGTTTATATTTTACAATTAAGAGCATGTAGCAATTTTAATTTTTCCAGCGGCGTCTTTTTCTTTTTATATGCTCGCTTTATCAATTAGTATGGTTTTTGGCGGTAGCTTTAGCCAGAAGCGCAGAAAAAGACAATAGACTTTTATCCAGGAATATAACCGACGCTAATATAAAAGAATGCGTTAATAAATAGGAATTTACTAAATAATGAGAATAAGCAGGTATTTCTGTATTCTAGCAGCATTATTCATCTGTCAAATTTTGTTTAGCTTTTATATTTTAGAAAATAGTAAAGTACTAAGAATTTATGATGAACAAGAGAATATAGTTTCGGGAATAAATTACTATAGATTAATCTTTTTAAGTAAAGATAGTATTGGTGGTAAGGTCAATTCATTTAAGCAATTAGTTAAAGGAAGCAACCACCCGCCATTTTATAAATTACTAGAATCTGCATCTTTTAAAATTGTCGATTACTTTAAGCCGTTTGATTTGGATATGGTGATTTTACTAACTAATTCATTTTTTATACTTGTTTTGTTATTTAGTATTTATGGTATTGGTTCGAATATTTACAATCGCCAAGTTGGTTTACTAGCGGCATTTCTTACATTAATGTTTCCGCTTGTTTTTGGGCATACGCGGATAGCAATGCTGGATTTACCTTTAGCATGTATTGTTGCATTCGTTTTTTACGTTCTTATTAGAACGAATAAGTTTAGTTCAACAATAAATTGTATTTTTTTAGGTCTAATCATTGGATTGGCAGAAATTACTAAAGAGACAGCAATTATTTTTATTATACTGCCAATCACTTATTATTTTTATGAATATGTAGCTAAAAACAAGCCAAAGGCCATATTTAATCTTCTGGTTACTTTGGCTTTTTCCTTATTAGTTTCTATTCCGGTATATGGATTAATGAACCATTTTAATACGCTAAAGGTATACTTACTAAAAAGTAACATAATTAATCATTCAACACCATTATATTATATAAGCCATGCTGGTAATATGGTTGGACCGATAATTTTAATCCTTTGTTTACCATTCTTTATTGTTTTTTTATTAAATATTAAAAAACGAGACAAATTATTATCAATTTGGTTTTTTATGCCTTTATTTATTTTTAGCATTTTTCCTAATAAAACTATTCGGTTTTTATTACCTATTTTACCGGCTTTCGCGTTAATAATTGCTAATGAAGCATGCAAAGATAACTTTCCAAAATGGATTAAAAAGATTTATTGCCCCATTTTAATTGTAGTTTCCATCATTCAATTTGTATTTATCAATTACGGTTTAATTGAGATTAGATCTTATGTTGGTAAAAATGCAGATAAATCAATGAGTTATTTAGATCAGGGTTTGCTAAGCATATCAAGAAGCCGGTACTCTACAGTTGTGTCAAGATTATTGGAGGTTTTTAATAAGGAATCAAGCAGTAGTTTTGAAACAAAACGAGTACTTTTGCTCAGTGAATTCGGAGAAATCACAGATTCTCTGAGCATGTTGTTTATTATTAATGATCTACCTTTTAATGCGGTTAGCTACTTAACCATGGGTCCTGTAGATATTCGTTTATATGAAATTAAAAAATGGAGTGATGAAATATTAAATGCAGATTATATTGTCGACCAATCACCATATGTTAATTTCCGTCCTTACAATAAATTCGTAGCTGATATTTTAAAATATACATTATCGAAATATAAAAACAATTATAGTATTATTGCTGAAGTTAATGTTTTTGATAGTTCCACAGTTAAGGTGTATAAAAAAATAACTCCTTTTTTAGTGTCATTTCAAGATCTGGGAGATTATGATAAAAAAATAAAGCGGTTGAAGAAGGCATTAAGTGGGGATGCTAATAATAGTGCTATATATGTTGATTTAGCCTTGGTTTATGTTGATATGGGTAATAACAATGAAGCCCTTAAGTGGATTAAGGAAGGTTTGAAGATAAAAATTAATGATAGTAATGTAGCTAATGCTTTTGGCAAGATTTATTTTAAACTTACTAACTATGATGAAGCCTTAAGATTATTTAATAAAGCGTTAGAGATCAATCCGAATAACTTCGATATTTATGATAGTATAAGCCGGATATATACAGAGCAGAAAAGATACGATAATGCTATTAGAATGTATACGACAGCTATTAAGAAAAATCCTAATATAAGCAGTTTGTATATAGGTTTAGGCCATGTTTATTTGGATAAGCTGCAAAAGGAAGGTTCAGTTAGTTTAGCAGTTAAATATTTTAAAACAGGATTTAAAATTGATCCTAGCAATGATAAAGCGTGTGATGGCCTTGGTAGAGTTTATGCAAAGATGCGTAGATACGAAGAAGCTTTAAAGTGGTATAAGCTTGGTTTACGATTAAATCCCGAGAGTTTGCAAATACGTGAAGGCATTGGTCGGGTTTATGTGAGCTTGGGCCAATATAGTGAAGCCGTAAAGTGGTTAAAATTGGCAATAGAAAAAGATTCCTCATACGCTTGTCCCTATCAGGGCCTGGGGAGTGTCTATAAAAAGCTAGGTAAGACAACTCAAGCAGAGAAGAGCTTATTGGAAGTAGTAAAATTTGAACCAAATAGCTCAAGAGCGCACTATGACCTAGCGGAGTATTATTATGAGATAGGTAGTTTAGATAAGGCAAAGCTAAACATAGAAAAGGCCATATCTCTTGCAGTCAACCCTGTGCATAAGCGCAGGGCCTTAGGATTAGAAGGTTTTATTCTGATCCTTAATCAGGAATATAATAAGGCTGAAGCCGTATTTAAGGGTATGATTAAAGAATATGGTCTTAATTCCAATACCACCTGTGGCCTAGGCCATCTCTATAATGCCAGGAAAGACTTTGCCACCGCTAGGAAATATTTTGAGGAAGCCGTTAAACTGGCAAAGAATGAAAAAGACAACACGATGACCTTTATCTTTCTTGGCCTTGGGTGGGTTAATGCCAACGAAAACAAGCATGAAGAAGCGATTTCCTGCTATAAGAATGTGCTCAAAGAAGAGCCATTAAATACTTTAGCCCTCTTAGGTATGGGCAATGCCTATAACTGGCTTAATGATTACAATAAGGCAGAGTATTACTTTAAGCGTGTGCTAGAGATAGATAAGCATAATGAATACGCGCTTGCGCAATTAGGCACGGTTTATCTAAATAAGGGGGAAGATAATAAGTCGGAGGCCTTGTTGACAGAATCACTTAAAATCAACAATTCCACCTACACCTGCCCCTACGAAGGCCTAGGTTTAGTGTATCTTAAACAAGGCAAGACTAAAGAAGCTGAAGAAAGCTTTAAGAAAGCTATTCAGATTAACCCGGACATAGA
>Ga0247842_10007998_pt1 | contig 11242 bp, 6 predicted proteins | sample LaCruzMarch2015__3_FD_192411 | JGI IMG/M metagenome (GOLD analysis project Ga0247842, IMG submission 192411) | Freshwater microbial communities from meromictic Lake La Cruz, Castile-La Mancha, Spain - LaCruzMarch2015_19m | ecosystem: Environmental > Aquatic > Freshwater > Lake | place: Spain...
CCGGGATCGAGCGTCGGCACATTAACCATCGGTAATTCGCTGACGCTGAACGCGAATGCCACCAACGTGTTTGAGAAGGGCCCGGCCGGCACGGCCGACAAAGTTGTCTGCGGCGCGCTGACGATCGGCAGCCCGGTGGTCATTCAGCTGGTCAACGACGGCGGCTCTGCCGGCGCGTATGACGTGACCAACACGATCTTCGACGCGACTTCCTTCAGCGGTCTGGCGAATCTGCAGCTCGATCTGAGCCAGACGCCCGGCTGGACCGGCGGCGAGTTCGTCGATTTGGGCAACAGCGACATCGGCTTGACCGGCTTGATACCGGAACCGGCGCTGTTGGCGTTGCTGGCGCTGCCGCTCCTCTGGCTGCGCCGCGCATGAGTGCAGTGGTGAGTGGTGAGACCGCAAGGCCGCACGCGAGTGCGGCCTTGCCAAATCCATCTCGGCCATGCTGCGTTTCTTATTGATAACCTAGAACACTGGATCCCACAATGAAACACTTTCTTTGCCTTGTCGTTGCGTTGCTTGCGCTCCCCGGCTTCGCCGCGAGTAACTGCTGGACCGGCGCCGGCGCCGACAACAAATGGGGCACCGCCGCCAATTGGAGTGCCGGCGCACCGCCCGCCGCCAATGACGTCGCTTGGTTTGCCTCGGGCGGCAGCAGCGCCAATCTTGACGGCAACCGCACGGTCGATTGGTTCATCTTCACCAATACGTTTGATTTGGACAGCGTTGCCACGCGCGGCAGCAACACCTTGACCACCAGCAACCTGAATTCCGGCTTGGACCAGGCGCGCGCCATCGTCTTGACCGGCAGCAATTACGGCGCGCGCCGCGTCTACTGCAACATCAGCCTCCCGCCCTTCAATGGCGCCAATTGGGCGTTGGATCGGATTGTCAGCCGCGAAGGCAGTGGCGGCGCCTATGGCGATGCCAGTTTGTACCTGTACGGCCGTCTTACTGTGCCGGCACGCGTCAATGGCCGCTACTACTATTTGGTGCATTCTGGCGACGCTTGGTTTGCCAACAACTATCGGATCGAATTCAACGGCACCGTCTTTTTCACCAATATCGTCAACGCGTACGGCGTGTACCTCTTTGGTGCGGCCGGCGCGACCTTCGCGCTGAATGCCTCGAACGCCTTCAACAACACCGTCCAAGCGACGCCGATCCGCTTCGACCAGAACTGGAACGGCAACAACAATGTGCTTGAACTCGGCCACAGTTCATGCCTCGACGGCCAGAACGTCAAGGCCCTCGAACTCGGCGGCGGCACTACTTTTGGCGGCGCGGATCAGGCCACGCCCTACAGCGGCACGCTCAGCGCGTTCATCAGCCAAGGCGGCGTGACCATCGGCCGGCCGGTCACCGTCTTCAATTACTTCAACACCATGGTGCTGGGCGGCAATAACACCAGCGGCATCGGCACGTGGACCGGCGATGTCACGCTCAATGTCGGGCCGACCACGGCCGGCACGGTCGAGCTGGCCGCCAAGACCGCCGGCGCCGTGACGCGCTTCGCCGGCGTGATCAAAGACAGCGTCAGCGGCAATGCTCGTCCGGTTAAGATCACCGGCAGCGGCACCGTGCTGCTCGACGGCCAGAACACCTATCTCGGCGCGACGACCGTCAACGGCGGCGCGCTGCTGGGTGGCACCGGTGTGGTGGCCAGCGCCACGACCGTGGCCAGCGGCGCGACGATCAAGCCGGGCGCCAGCATCGGCACCCTCACCTTTGGCAACAGCTTGGCGCTGAACGCCGGCGCACTCTACGAGTTGGAGAAAGGCCCGGCCAACACGGCCGACAAGATTGTTTGTGGCGCGCTGACGATCGACAATGCCGTCACCGTGCGCGTGGTCAATGCCAGCGGTACGCCGGGTGGCTACACGGTGACCAACACGATTGTCAACGCAACCGCGGTTACCGGTCTGGCCAATCTGACCTTAGACTTGAGCCAGACGCCCTCGTGGATCGGCGGCACCTTCGTCGATTTGGGCAACGGCGACATCGGCTTGACGGGCCTGGCGCCCGAACCGTCGCTCCTGGCCTTGCTGGCGCTGCCCCTGCTGTGGCTGCGCCGCGCATGACTTGTGGTGAGTGAGTGCAAGGCCGCTCGTGGTGGGCGGCCTTGCACAATCTTTCGCCACCAGAACTGTGCTATAATTAACTACTTCACCCACATATTGCCGTTATGAAACTCCTTGCCCGCGTTTGCTCCAGCATTGCCCTTCTGGCCTTGCCTGTCGCCGCCATCAGCAATTGTTGGACGGGCGCCGGCAGTGATACCAAATGGGGCACCAGCGCCAATTGGAGCGCCGGCGCGCCACCGGCCGCCAACGACGTCGCCTGGTTTTCGTCGGGCGGTTCGAGCGCCGGTCTCGATGGCAATCGCACCGTCGACTGGTTCATCTTCACCAATACCTTTGACTTGGACAGCGACGCCACGCGCGGCAACAATACCCTAACCACCAGCAATCTGAATTCCGGCTCGGACCAGGCGCGCGCCATCGTCTTGACCGGCAGCAATTACGGCGCGCGCCGCGTCTACTGCAACATCAGCACCGCGCCCTTCAATGGCGCCAACTGGGCCTGGGATCGCATTGTCAGCCGCGAAGGCAGCGCCGGCGCCCATGGCGATGCCAGTTTGTACCTGTACGGCCGCGTCACCGTGCCCGCGCGCGTCAACGGCCGTTTTTACTATTTGGTGCATGCCGGCGACGCGTGGTTTGCCAAGGATTATCGAATCGAGTTCAACGACACCGTCTTTTTCACCAATATCGTCAACGCGTACGGTGTGTACCTCTTTGGTGCGGCCGGCGCCACCTTCGCGCTGAATGCGTCGAACGCCTTCAACAACACCGTCCAAGCGACGCCGATCCGCTTCGACCAGAACTGGAACGGCAACAATAATGTGCTCGAACTCGGCCATAGTTCGTGCCTCGACGGCCAGAACGTCAAGGCCCTCGAACTGGGCGGCGGCAATACCTTTGCCGGCGTGGATCAGCCCACGCCGTATGCCGGCGCCCTCAGTGCGTTCATCAGCCAAGACGGCGTCACGATCAGCCGCCCGGTCACCGTCTTCAATTACTTCAACACCATGACGCTGGGCGGCAATAACACCAGCGGCACCGCCACATGGATCGGCGATGTCACGCTCAATGTCGGGCCGACCACGCCCGGCACGGTCGAGCTGGCCGCCAAGAACGCGGGCAGCGTGACGCGCTTTGCCGGCGTGATCAAGGACAACACCAGCGGCAACTATCGGCCGGTCACCATTACCGGTGCCGGCACGATCGCCCTCGACGGCCAGAACACCTATCTCGGCGCGACGACCGTGAACAGCGGCGCGCTGCTGGGTGGCACCGGCGTGGTGGCCAGCGCCACGACCGTCGCCGGTGGCGCAACGCTCGCGCCGGGCGCCAGCATCGGCACGCTCACCTTCGGCAATAGCCTGACGCTCAACGCCGGCGCCGTCTATGCCTGGGAGAAAGGGCCCGACAGCACCGCCGACCAAATCATTGCGGGCGCGCTGACGATTGACAACGCCGTCACCGTCCGCGTGTTCAATGTCGGCGGCATACCGAGTTATGTCATCACCAATACGATCTTCGCCGCAACGTCGTTCACCGGCCTCGAAAACCTGCAGCTCGACCTGAGCCAGGTACCCTCGTGGGTCGGCGGCTCCTTCGTGGACTTGGGCGACGGCGACATTGGCCTGATCTGTATCACGCCCGAGCCATCACTGATGGCCTTGCTGGCGCTGCCCCTGCTGCTGCGGCGCCGCGCCTGACGCTGCCACCCCGATCTTTGTGCTATAGTATCGTTCATCATCTTACCCGACCGCACCCCATGAAAAACGCCACGCTGCTGACCGTCACCACTGTCCTTCTGTTGGGCGCCCTCGCCCTCACCGCCGCCATCAAGCCATGGTCGGGCGCCGGCACCGACGATAATTGGAGCACCGCCGCCAACTGGGCCAGCGGCATCCCCGGCGCGAGCGATGAAGCTTGCTTTCAAAACGGCGGCAGCACCGCCACGCTCGATGTCAATCCCGTCATCCTGATGTCCAGCATCTCCAACGGCAGCTTCACGATCAATTCGCCCGCCGGCACCACCGGCACCATCAGCTTCACCGGCAACGTCAATCCGCAGCGCTACATCGTGCAGCGCGCCGGCGACAATACCCACAGCAACAGTGGCGACCGCATCTTCAACTGCCGCATCACCCTGCCGGCTGTCTCGGCTGCATGGTGCGATCGGCAACTCATGATGTTCGAATATGCAACGCCCAACCTGAAGGCCAACAATGTCGGGCCCGAAAACTTCATTTTCAACGGCGACGTGATTCTGGGCGCGCGCAGCTTGTCCGGCGCCGGCCGCGAATGGGTTGATTTTCAGGCGTACATCGGCACCGAGCCGCCCAATTGCATCTTTAACGGCCACATCTTCTCGTCCAACAGTCTCAATCGCGCGTTTGTGTTCAATGCCGGCATGGATGTCGTCTTTGCGCTCAACAACTCGAACTACCTCAACGCCGGCTATTTTGAATTGCGCACGCAATATGATTGGAAAAACGGCACGCTGCTCGTCAATCATGATCACGCCCTGGATTCATCGCGCAACGAGTTTGACATCAACAACGACGACGGCGAGCCGGCCAGTCCGCGCATCCTGCGCGCCTACCTCGGCAAGAGCGGCCTGACCGTCAAGCCCAATGTCATGATCCGTAACGGCCAGTACACCTACTTCGGCAGCGCCTTTGAGGGCGGTACCTCGACCTGGGCCGGTTATGTCTACCTCCACACGGTCGATACCATTACCAACGCCTTGCCGGTCTACTTCGAAAACGTGTCCAACTGCGTCACGCGCTTTGACGGGCCGATCCGCGACTATATCGAGCAGCCCAATCTGCGGCCGGTCGTCGTCCGGGGTCTTGGCACCATCATCTGGTCAGGCCTCAATCGGGTCATGGGCGCCATCAATGTTGAGCCGCCGATGACACTTCTGGTCAACTCGCCGGACCTCGGCACGAACGCGTTTGGCTATGGCAACATTACGGTCAAGACATCCGTGGCGGATCCGGCGCGCCTCGGCGGCACCGGCGTGATCGGCAATAACTTTACCAGTCCGACGGTCGTCTCGATCGAGGACGGCTCGACGCTCGTGCCCGGCGCCAGTGTCGGCACGTTGACGTTGACCAATGCCACGCTCGCGTTCTCGCCGACGGCCATGCTCGATGTCGAGCTCGGTGCGCTGAGCAGCGGTGCGTTTGATCGCGTCTCGGTCTTTGGCGATGTCACGCTGGACGGCATCGTGAATGTCACCGGCTTGCCCGACGTGGAAGGCGGGCTGTATCCCATCCTTAGCTACAGCGGGATTGCCACCGACAACGAGATGGTGCTCGGCACGGTGTCGCTGCCGCCGGGCTATCTGGCCACGCTGGTGCATAGCAATGCCGTGCAGCAAGTATTTCTGGATGTGGTGGTACCGGAGCCGGGTTTGATGGGGCTGGCCATCCTGGCCATGCTGGGCGTGCGCCGGCGCTGAATGTGCTGTGGTTAGTGAGTGAGTCATGCTTCCGGGATGAAAGCGGCAGTCACGCCAGCGGCGCATGCGCGTCAACTTTAGTTGCGTTTGTCGTAGAAGCGGCGGGATCGTGGGGGTCTCAACACAACCACCCGCAGAACACGTGCATGCGCCATCCGCGTCCCGTCCTGGCGAAATAAAGCGGACATTTTTGAACACCGTATGTCAGGAGTTCTGAACTTGGCGACATTGAGAAGGCATCCAACCACCGGCGGCACCGTACGTCGCTAACGCGCCGCTGGTGCGCCGAGGGGCGGCAACGTACTGGTTGGAAACAGCAGTTGAACTTGCCGAGAACCACGGCATAGCGCTGCGCCGCATGGACACATTGGCGTGCATTTGCATTGGTCCGGACTGGATGTGGATGTGGAACTGGCGGCCCTTGCGTGTCCGAGCCTATATCCACTGAAATACCAATAATCGAACCAGCAGGTGGAACCGATCCCGCAAGGCGGGCCGCCTCATCTGCGACGTTCGGCGCGGGTCGCCTTGGAATTGCGTTGATCGCCGCAAGATGCTATAATTGACCATGCGATTTGAATGGGATCCAGACAAGGCGGCAGCGAATTTCAGAAAGCACGGTGTCTCGTTCTCCGACGCGGCAACCGGGTTTGGCGATCCGCTGTCCCACACATTTTTCGATCCAGACCACTCAGCAACCGAAGAGCGTTGCATCACAATTGGCATAGCGCGTTCAGGAATCCTGTTGGTCGTTGCCCATACGGAGCAGGCCGAGCGGGTGCGGATCATCAATACGACTTCACGCAACTGAAGTCGCGCGGAAGGGGCAGATATGCCAAGCACTACCGTGAAGGAACGAATCTTGTCTTGCTTGCGTCAGATGTGGCGGATGTGTTTCCCGATGATGCATCGGTCAACAAGGCGTTGCGGACGTTGATGCGCGTGGGCCAACTGCACGTGCGATGAAAGAAATCGAACCACCAAAACCAGCAGGGGGAGGTGAACCCGCCTAACGGGCCGTCTCATCTGCGGTGTTAGCGAAGCCGTTAAAGTATTTACGAGACACGACACATAGGCTATGCACACGATAAACCTGCATCCGTGGACACACCGGCACGAGTTCGTCAGCGTCGACCAAAGCAAGGAACGGCGCACGATCATTGTCGTGAGCATTACCGCATTGATGATGATCGCCGAGATCCTGGCCGGCTATGTCTACGGCTCCATGGCCTTGCTGGCCGATGGCTGGCATATGGCCACGCATGCCGTCGCCCTCGGCATCGCCGTGTTTGCCTATCGCTATGCGCGCCACCATGCCACGGATCCGCGCTTCACGTTTGGCACTGGCAAGGTCGGCGTGCTGGGCGGCTTTGCCAGCGCCATTACGCTGGCGATCGTCGCACTGCTCATGGTGGGCGAATCCGCCGTGCGGTTCTACACCCACGCCGCGATTCGCTTCGATGAGGCCATTGTTGTGGCGGTCATTGGTTTGGCGGTTAATGTCGTCTGTGCCGTCGTGCTGGGCACCGGCCATGCCCATGCCGAGCACGAGCACGAGCACGACGAGCACACGCATGCGCACCGCCATGCCCACGCCCACGACCACAATTTTCGCGCCGCGTATCTGCATGTCCTGGCGGATGCCGTGACGTCTGTTCTGGCCATCATGGCGTTGACGGCGGGCAAGGTGTGGGGCCTCGTGTGGTTGGATCCGTTGATGGGCTTGGTGGGTGGCGCTTTGATCGCGCGCTGGTCGTACGGGCTCATCCGCGAGACCGGGCAGATATTGCTGGATGCGGTCGGCGAAACATCATTGCTGCACGCCATTCGCACGGCGATTGAGGCACGCGGGACGGATCGCGTGGCCGATTTGCACGTCTGGAAAGTCGGGCCGCAGACGTGTGCGGCCATTGTGTCGGTTGTCACCGACCATCCCCAAGCACCCGAACGCTACAAGGATTTGCTCGGCCACATCGAGGGGCTTGCACACGTGACCGTCGAAGTGCAGCGCTGCTCCACGCCGGCTGCGTGACCTGGATACTGGATGCTGGATACTGGATGCTACACTGAACACCGAACACCTCTATAATGGGATCGGTCACCGCGCCGTGATTTGGCCTCGGCCGTCCCCCATTTTATTGTTTATACTATTAGGCTAAGGACACGGGTCACAGCGCGCCGGCAGTCGCAGCAGTTCTTGCGCCGCGCGAATCAGTTGGCAGTTGCTTTTTTGCGTTTTGTATCATCATGGTATAAAGATGGTTGTATGAAGCTCATGTGCGGATCACTTTTTCTTGGAATTCTGTTCGCAGCCAGCAGGCTGCCGCGTATGACACGGACGGGCACTTTCATGCGATGTACCTGATCGCCCGGGACAGCGGGTTCAGCACCACGGACGCGCTCGAACTCGCCACCCTGGACGAGTATACCGACTGGGATCCGGATACCGATGCGACGCATGTGGTGCGGGATGAGCAGCGGCGGCTCTACCACTTCCCCTGCGCCCTCGCGCACCGCGCAAAAATGACCAAGCGCAACAGCCCCTTCGCGAAGCACAACATCAACGAGGCCCTCACGGCCAACGACCGCGTCAAACTTGGCATCGCGCTCCACGTCTACATGGACAGCTTCTCGCACGAAGGCTTCGGGCAGGAGATCGGGCACATTCACTACACGCCTTTTGTCCACTACCCCGACGAACCGTTCATCGACCCCCAGAAGTTCAAGGCGATGACGGACTTTGTCTACCTCATCTTAAAGCAGTACCGGACGAACAACTTCCTGCCCGTCCCGCTGCGCAAGCTGTCTTCCGCCAACTATTATAGCTTCGCGTCCTATGCCCCGGACTATTGGCAGCTTCACCAATTATTCACCTACAATAGCGGCAACCTGGCGCCCCGCATGGCCAAGTGGCTGACGCACATCCAGACTGCGTTTGCCGGTGACAATCCCGCCTATGCGGCGCCCACGGGCGATGCATTGACAAAGTTCAATGCGGTGGTGGACACGTATGGGCTTCCACCAATCGAGTCGGAGTGCAACAACCGTGAATGGGCCACGCGGGGCAGCAGTGGCTATGCGCGCGCATCGACGCTTTCTGTCCGGCGCGCGGCCGCCAGGGCGGCCGTCTCCGACGAGAAGCTCATCGGCCGGATCGTGAAGATGCCGGTCAAAAAGGCCGCCCGCTTTCTTGTGTTCAAGGCACCCCAGCTCATCACCGACGCGCGTGTCCAAGCGCACCTTGTGAACAACGAGGGGCTTGGCACGATCCTGGACTTGGCCCGCGCATACAAGAATCCCTTGCGCCTCTTCGGTATCCTCACCGCCTGCGACTGGAGCTCGACCGACTATGTCGGGCAGTGGGAGGCCCGCCTCAATGCCAAGTCTTTCAGGACGCGCATGTTTTGCGCCAACCTGTTCTTCGGCTATCCGGCCATTGCGGACGCCACGGCGGAGAAGCTGCGCGCACTCTATCAGTCCGTCGCCAACCGCAAGCTCAGTGCCGCCCAACGGCACTACCTCACGCAAGTGCTCCCCAACGACGCCGCCCTCGTCGCCGCCTATGCCCCGGCGGTCGTCAACCTGTATCAAGGGCTGCTTCGGGATCCCAAGCTCACCAGTCAAGCGGCGGCCGCGCTCTACCTGATTGGCGCCGAAAAGCATGTCTATGGGGTAGCCCTGCCCGCCGCGCTCATAGATGCCACCCGCTTGGAGGCCATCACCGCCCTGCGTGAATGGCAGGATGACCACGGTGACTTGGACATCGCCCGCGAGGTGCAATACTGGACAATTCGCAGCTATGAGGATTTTGACGGCGTCGTCCACAACTCGGCGCTCGACCAGGAAAATCTAAGCCGCCTCGCCGCGCTGTGGACGGTGGCGGACACCGCCAACGACAGGGCCGTGCTCCAGAGCGCCGCCATTGCCCTCTCCACTTACGACAAACTCGATGTCGTGCCGGCGGCCCTCGTCACCGCGCTGGAGGCCACCTCTGCCAAATCCGCCAATGCGGACATCGCCATGGACATCAACTACGCCGTCGAGCAAGTGCTTGGCGACCCCATGGAATGAACCGTGCATTCCAGTTCCGCTGAATTTGTTTGCAGCGGCGCGGCGCTCAGGCCACCGGCGCGGCGGCGCGGCTGGTGCATGAGGGCGACTTGATTATCGTGCTGGCCTTCGGCATGTTTGACGAGCGCGAGGTGGCGGCGCACAAGCCGGCGATTGTGTTTGTCGACGAGCGCAATCGGCCGGTCCGCACCGGGACCGTTGGATAAGGCGCAGCATTGCGCGAGTGCCGCAGTTGTTTTGGCGGGGCAGGATTTTGCCGCCGCTGCTCTTCGCGCCACCGAATATCCCGCCGCTGGCGGGACTCCAAGCAGCCGATTACCGATTACTGACGCACCGCCGCACCTATGCAATGGGAGCGGCCTCCGCGCCGCGCATCTGCCGTAGCGCCGGCGTCCCGCCGGCAGAATTGCTGCATGTTTATCCGCAGATGACGCAGATTGCGCAGATGCTACAGAGATATAATTCAACAAGTCAACTAAAAACGATCATTGAATACTTTTACCGCAAAAGAACGCATAGATCGCAAAGATGATGGCATGTAGGCCACGTGCTCCGCGCGTGGCATGCTTCTCCAGGGTGGAAGCAATCTCCGTGCCGCGAATCTACCGCAGAACTGAATGCCGCAGATGCATCTTTGTTTACTCGTTTTTGGTGTGCAAAACGGCAATTTAACGGGCATATTTGCCCATTATTATGATGCAATATAATGCACGGCAATGGTTTGTTCAGGTCCGACCCCAACAGAACCCCAACAGACGCCCCGAACATGTACGCCACGCGCTCCGCACGGGGCATGCTTCGCCAGAGTGGTAGCGGCCTCCGTGCTGGCTTGGCTAGCTAAGGCAATTGCCAGTCCCGCCACCGGCGTGGATCGTGAATCTGCCGCGCCGTAGCGCCGGCGTCTCGCCGGCAGAATTGCTGCCACGAGGAAGCTCGCAGCAATTGGCTGTAACCACACCACGACCCACAGCGGCCATCGGCCACCCCTAAATTATCGCGCCGCGCGAGAATTTACATTTGACTTTTCCGCTCCTTTTCTGCTATGCTGTCCCAACCCGATCTGAGGTTTGGCATGACGACCAGCGCAGAAAACAACAGTTTGACAGCACCGCCCCCTGGCGTGGCATGGTGATAATTCCCATTGGGAGTTGAATGCGCAATGACCGCCCTACTGGAAAAAGCAATTGACCGGGTTTCTGAGTTGTCCGCCAAGAGACAAAATGTGCTTGCACACCTGCTCTTGGACGAAATCGATGCGAGTTCCGGCGCGAGCAGCCGCTGCGTGCGGTGAAGGAGTATCTTGGGATATTGGACTGTGCGGCGAAGGAGGGCGAGGCGCGGACGAGGGCCGTGCTCGAGACGATGCTGGCGGCCGGCGTGGCGGTGAGTGCGACGGCGGTACGGGCGCGCGTGGCGGCGGGAGCCGCGCTGCCCGAGGTGACGCTGGGAGTCGTGGCGCCGGTGAACCTTGCGGTCTACGACGTGCTGCTGGAACGGACTGCGGGACAGGAGGCGGGCCATGAGTGCGCGGCGTAACAAGGATCCCCACGGCGCAGAGATGCGCACGAGTATCGAGATGATGCTGGCGGCGCTGCATCTGCCCGGCATGCGTGCGGCATACGAC
>Ga0247842_10008000_pt1 | contig 11240 bp, 10 predicted proteins | sample LaCruzMarch2015__3_FD_192411 | JGI IMG/M metagenome (GOLD analysis project Ga0247842, IMG submission 192411) | Freshwater microbial communities from meromictic Lake La Cruz, Castile-La Mancha, Spain - LaCruzMarch2015_19m | ecosystem: Environmental > Aquatic > Freshwater > Lake | place: Spain...
TTAAAGTAAAAGTTATCAATTCTGACAGTCATCTTGTTTGCGGTTGTTTTACTGTTGATTTTATCCATGTCACTCATTCTGTTCCTGATGCTTGCCATTTGCTTATTACGACTCCTAATGGTTTGGTTTATCACGGTAGTGATTTCAAATTTGACTGGACACCGGTTTCTGGTCGCCAAAGTGAAGTTGATAAAATTGCTTTTTTAAGTCGTCGAGGGATAAGTTTACTTTTATCTGATTGCTTGCGCAGCGAAAAAAGTGGCTACACTCTTTCTGAAGCGATGATTGAAGAATCTTTTGAAAGGGAAATTCATAATTGCCGAGGTAAATTCTTTGTCACCACCATGTCTTCCAATGTTTCTCGTTGGCAACAAGCTTTAAATGTGATTGCCGAACATCGTAGGAAAGTTATTTTCTTGGGTCGTTCAGTAGAAAAGGTAATTAAAATTGCCATTAAGCTAGGTTATTTACATGTGCCGAAAGGAATCGAAATTCCTATATCTAAAGTCAGATATTATCAACCACATCAGCTGGCCTTTTTAATTACTGGCAGTCAAGCTCAGGCTGGTTCAGCCCTTGAAAGAACGGTTTTAGGTCGTAATCCACAGGTAAAAATTCGGCCAGAAGATAAAGTTGTTTTTTCCGCTGACTACATTCCTGGCAGTGAATTAGCGATTCATAATTTAATTGATAGGCTTTCTTATCTAGGGGCTGATGTTTCCTATTCAGACATTTCTGATGATCTACATGTTTCTGGCCATGGGGCTCAAGCTGATCAAGCTTTGCTTATTAGTTTAGTTAAACCTAAATATTTGCTACCTATTGGGGGTGCTTTTCGACAGATGAAACAATATGCCCTACAAGCTGAGAAGATGGGTTATCAAGAAAATCAAATTTTATTACCGGAAAGAGCTCAGACAATTGAAATGTTAGCTAACGGTCAAGTTAGGTTAGGCCCAAAAATTAATCTTCGTTCTGACCGGACCATGTGATAAAATTAGCTTATGCCCAAAGGTCGTCGTCGAAAACCTTTTAAAATAAAATTAAAACAAAGCACGCTTTATACTTTTTCCACGGTAGGTCTTTTTACTATCGCTGGAATTATTATTCTTTCTTTTTCTCGCCAAGGTCCATTTTTAACTAAGCTCTTTCTAGTTTTAACTAGTTATTTTGGTTGGGGAACAATTTTTCTACCTTTTCTGTTGATTGTTGCTGGTTTAATGTTAATTCGCTTACAATGGCGTTTCGCCCATCCTAATGTTTTAGTTGGGGGATTATTACTCATGATCTCTTTAACAGCTTTAACCCGTTCTGGCAGTATTGGTTTTGAAATTTGGCAGAACTTAGCTTTCTTAATTACTCATACTGGTGCTTTTTTAGTTCTTTTTGGTTTTGTTTTTATCGGTTTAGTGGTTGCTTTTAATACTTCTTTAGAAGAAATGTTAATTTTTATTAGTAAAATCTTTTCTTCTTTAAGAAAAATTAGTAACCCTTCTGCTTCTAAAAGGGTTCCTTTTGAAATTCGCCAACAAAAAGAAGAAAAAGTTACAGGAAAAACTAATTTCCGTTTAAGTGGTGAACCGACTAAGCCGATAGTTACTAACGAATTAGATTCAACTAAAAATCCTATGGTGAGCTTATCAGCTGCAGGTCAAGTTTGGGAATATCCGCCTTTATCTTTATTATCAGAAAATATTTCTGGTAAAGCGGATCGAGGAGATATTAAATCTAACGCTGATACTATTGAAAGAACTCTTGATTCTTTTGGCATTTCTGCCACGGTTAAAGAAGTTAATCCTGGACCAGCTGTTACTCAATATGCTTTAGATATTGCCTTAGGAACAAGACTTTCTAAGGTGATGGCTCTTTCTACTGATTTAGCTTTGGCTTTGGCAGCCCCAACTGGGCAAATCAGAATTGAAGCGCCAATTCCTGGCCGTTCTTTAGTTGGAGTTGAAGTTCCCAATCACAGCTTAGAATTTGTAGCCTTAAAAAGAATGTTGATGTCTGAGCAGATGAAAAAGCATAAATCAAAATTGGCAGTAGCCCTCGGATTGAATGTTGCTGGAGAAGCGGTGGTAGCGGATATTGCTAAAATGCCTCATGCTTTGATCGCTGGTTCTACCGGCAGCGGTAAATCGGTTTGTATCCATACCTTTATTGATACTATTCTTTTCCGAGCCTCACCTTTAGAAGTGAAGTTTATTCTTATTGATCCTAAAAGAGTGGAGCTAACTCAATATAATGGTATTCCTCATTTAATGTGTCCAGTAATTGTTGAAGCCAAACAAGTTCTTTCGGCTTTAAATTGGGCCATTCATGAAATGGATGAGCGTTATAAAAAATTTGCCGAAATCGGGGTGAGAAATATTGAAGGATATAATGAAACCGCCGGCTATATTGCCATGAATTATTTGGTAATTGTTATTGATGAATTGGCAGATATTATGCTTTTTGCTCCATCAGATGTTGAAGATGCTATTTGTCGAATTGCTCAAATGGCGCGGGCAACTGGAATTCATTTAATTATTTCTACTCAAAGACCGTCAGTTGATGTTATCACCGGTTTAATTAAAGCTAATATTCCTTGCCGAATTGCCTTTAATGTTTCTTCTCAAATTGATTCTAGAGTTATTATTGATGCACCTGGAGCCGAAAAAATGTTAGGACGTGGAGATATGCTTTTTGTGCCTCCAGATCAATCTAAGCCTTCTCGTATTCAAGGAACTTTTGTTTCCGATTTAGAAATTAAAAAATTGATTGATTTTTTGAAAAAAACAGGGGTGGCTCCACAATACACCGAGGAAGTGACAACTGCACCGACTAAAGCTCAGATGGGGAGAATCGAAGAAAATGAAGCGCAGGATGAGCTTTTTGATGACGCTGTTCGTATTGTCTGTACCACTGATCGAGCATCAGCCTCTTTATTACAAAGGAAATTAAAGATTGGTTATGCTCGGGCGGCTAGAGTTTTAGATCAAATGGAAAAAATTGGGATTGTTGGTCCTGGAGAAGGAGCTAAAGCCAGAGATATTTCTAATGAGAATGCTCAAAAATATTTAGCTTCTAAAATGGGACAAGAATGAACACTGTCGGCCAAATCTTGCAAAAAAATAGGATTGATAAAGGCATTAGTTTAGAACAAGTTGCTTCTCAGACTAAAATTCGGCAGGATATTCTTTTAGCTTTAGAAAATGATGAATTTCAAAAAATTTCTTCTTTAGCCTCAATTAAAGGATTATTGAAAAGTTATGCTAATTTTTTAAATCTTCCTTCGGAACATATTCTGGCAGTTTTTCGAAGAGATTTTGGTCGTCGAGAAAAAAAGAAAATTATTCCGATTGGTCTTTTAAAGCCAATTAGTCAAAAAAGCTTTGATTGGTCACCTAAAAAAACTTTAGTTGTTAGTATTATTTTTTTCTTTTTAGTTTTAGTTGTTTGGCTAATTTTCCAATATCTTTCTTTAGTTAGGCCGCCTTTTTTAAAGGTTGATTCTCCAACAGAAGGGGCTAAAGTTCAAGAAGAGATAGTTGAAGTTTCCGGTCGGGCTGATAAGGATGCTTTAGTGAATGTTAATATGGAAACAGTTTTATTGTCGGCTCAGGGAGAATTTCATTATCAGTTAACTCTTTTCCCAGGAGAAAATAATTTAGTCATTGAAGCTGTTAGTAAAAATGGCCAGAAAAATAAAATTGAAAGAAATGTTTTTTTTCAGGCTAAAGAATAACAAAGATATTGAAAGTTATAGTTGACGGGAAGAGTTGTAAATATTAAATTTAAAACAAGGATATTATCTGCCCATGATTAGTCCAACACAAATTTTACTCATCGTTGTTGTTTCCGCTTTAACTGTTGTTCTGGTGATTATTGGCGTTCAGGTTTTTTATCTTTTCCGCGAATTTCGACGTTCAGTAGAGAAAGTCAATAAAATTCTAGATGATGCCGGCACAGTTTCTGCCGCTATCACTAAACCCATTGCTTCTTTCTCAAGTTCTTTAGGTAGTTTTTCTGGTTTAACCAGTATTTTTAGCTGGCTTTTAAACTTGCGGAAAAAAAAGGAGAAGAATAATGAGTAATGAAAATTCTCAAGGAAATAATTTTATTAGAGGTTTGATTACTGGTGCTGCTATTGGGGCTGGTTTAATTTGGTTTTTAAACTCAACAGAAAAAGGCAGAAAGGTAAAGGAAGAAATAAGAGACAAAAGCGAAGAAGCTTTGGATAATTTAAGTGATTTAGTTCAAGATCTAGAAGAAAAAGGTCAAGATTTTAAAAAGAAAGTAATGAACATTAAGGATGATTTGGAAAAGAAAGTTAAAGATTTTCGTCAAGATATTAAAGAAGAGGGCAAAATGGGGTTGGAAAGAATCGAAGAGATAGAGGAAAAAAGCCATAAAGCTGCTCAGAAATTTTTTACCCGCAAAGGCAAAAAACTTTCTTAATTCTTGCTTCAAGGACTTCTTTCGAGTATCATTAATAAGAAATGGAAACTGCTGATTTAAAGAAAAAATATCTTAAGTTTTTTTTAAAAAACCGTCATCAATTACTTCCCAATGTTTTTTTAGTTCCTGAAAATGATCCATCTGCTCTTTTTATTAACTCCGGTATGCATCCTTTAGTTCCTTATCTTTCTGGAGAAACACATCCTTTAGGTAAAAGATTAACTTCCAATCAGCGTTGTTTAAGAACTCAAGATATAGAAAAAATTGGCGATAGTTCTCATCTGACTTTTTTTGAAATGTTGGGTAATTGGAGTTTAGGTGATTACTGGAAAAAAGAAGCTATTAATTTGTCCTGGGAGTTTTTAACTAAAGAGCTTAATTTAGACCCAGAAAGAATTTCTGTTACTTGTTTTGCTGGCGATAAAGAATTTAATTTACCTAAAGATGAAGAATCAGCCGCTACTTGGCAGTCTTTAGGAATTCCTTCTTCACGTATTTATTTTCTTGGTAAAAAAGATAATTGGTGGTCAGTGGGTGAAAGCGGTTTGTGTGGTTCGGACACAGAGATGTTTTATGACACCGGTAAAAAAAGTTGTGGGCCTGATTGTCATCCTGGTGATAATTGTGGCAAATACTTTGAAATTTGGAATGATGTTTTTATGGAATTCAATCGTCAGGCTGATGGAACTTTGGAAAAATTAAAACAGCGAAACATTGATACTGGAATGGGAGTGGAAAGAACCATAGCGATGTTACAAGGAAAAGATGATGTTTACGAAACAGAAGTTTTTAGTAATTTAATTAATCGCCTTGAAAAAATCTCCGGTAAAAAATACGAAAAAGAAAATAAAAAAGCGATCAGAATTATTGTTGACCATTTAAGGGCCGCCACTTTTGCGATTGGTGATGGCGTTTATCCGACTAATACCGAAGCAGGTTATGTGGTTAGGCGTTTAATTCGAAGAGCTATTCGTTATGGTAAAGAATTAGGTCTTAACCAACCTTTTACTTTTGAAATTGGTCAGGAAGTAATCACACAAAACATTGCTGATTACCCTTATTTGAATCAGAATAAAGAGATTATTTTAAATGAGTTAAAAAAAGAAGAAGAAAAATTCCAAAGAACTTTAGAAAAAGGTTTAAAAGAATTTAATAAAATAATTGCAAGTGGTTTAATTGGTAAAACCAAAAAAATTGATGGCAAAACTGCCTTTTTTTTATATGAGACTTACGGTTTTCCTTTAGAATTAACCCAAGAATTAGCAGAAGAAAAAGGTTTAGAAATTAATCAAAAAGAATTTTTACAATTCCAAAAAGAGCATCAAGAAAAATCACGGGCGAGTTTAGGCAAAAAATTTGCTGGTGGTTTAGCTGATCATTCTCAAGTGGTGACAAAATTGCATACTGCTACTCATCTTTTACATCAAGCTTTAAGACAAATTTTAGGACAACAAGTCCATCAGGTCGGTAGTAATATTACCCCAGAAAGATTAAGGTTTGATTTTACTTATCCAGAAAAATTAACCGCAGAAACATTAAAGAAAATAGAAGAAATTATCAATAAAGAGATTAAAAAAGATTTATCAGTTAAAATGGAAGTAACGAGTTTGGAAGAAGCTCAGAAAAATGGAGCCTTAGCTTTTTTTACTGATAAGTATGGTCAAGAGGTCAAAGTTTATTCCATTGGTGATTTTTCTAAAGAAGTCTGCGGTGGACCGCATGTGTCTTCATTAAAAGAGATTGGGAGTGTTAAAATAATAAAGGAAGAGGCAATTGGGACAGGCAAACGAAGGATTTATGCTCAAATTGAATAATAATGAACCAGAAAAAAAAGAATATTTCTTTGCTTTAGAAATTGATATTCAGCGAGTAAAAAGCGCTGTTTGGACCATCGAGGGTGATCAAAGTAAGTTAATGAGCTTAGGTGAATCGGCTTATTGGGAAAAAGAATCAGAGCTTTTGGAATGCGTTGATAATTCTTTGTCTTCAGCGATTGAAAAATTATCGCCTCAATTAGAAATTAAAGAGCCAGAAAAAGTTATTTTTGGTTTATCTTCTGATTGGATTGAACAGAACAAAATTCTTCCGGAAAAAATAGAAATTTTAAAGAAAATTTCCCAGAAAATGGAATTAACTCCTTTGGGTTTTATTGTAGTTCCGGAAGCGATTGTCCATTGGCTAAAAAAACTGGAAGGGGTTCCGTTAAATGCTGTTTTGATTGGTTTAAGTAAGAAGAAGATTACTGTGAGCTTGATTGAACAAGGTAAAGTTATCCAGACAAATTTAGTTGTAAGAAGCGAAAGTCTTGGGGCTGATTTAACTGAGGGGTTATCAAGAATTAACAGGGAAACGCCTTTTCCAGCTAGAATTCTACTTTATGATAATGAAGAAAATTTAGAAGAAGCTCGACAAGAATTGATTAATTGGTCTTGGACAGGAGAAAAAATTAGCTTTCTTCATTTACCCCGGGTAGAGATTTTAGCTGCTGATTTTGACATTAAATCTATTGTTCTAGCCAGTGCTTCACAAATGGCGGAAATTAAAGGAGTTGAAGAATCACAGGTAAAAGAAGCTCCAATAATTGCTACCTCTCAACCAACCAAAAATTTTGAAGAAGTTGAAGAAACTGCTGATTCCCAAACAGAAATAGAAGAAGAAGGAGAAATAATACCTCCAACAGAAGAGATAGCTAAGCCAGCTTTTGGTTTTATTAAAGATCAGGATATTGCTCAGATGGAGAATCAAATGCCTTTTGTTGAAGCAACTCCTATTAAGAATAAGGAAGGATTAGAGCCTTTAGATTCAAAAGAAAAACAAGAAATTTTAAGTAAGAATAATTTTTTAAACTTAAAACCAAAAAAGATTGCTTTTTCTTTTGGGTTCTTTCAAAATTTTTTGGATGTTTTCAAAAAAATTCGCTGGCCTTTTGCTTCTCATAACTCTAGAGACTTTTATGGTAATAAAAACTTTATGGTTTTAGGTTTGGTTTTGGGAGTAATGGTTCTTTTGATGATTGGTGCTGGTTTAGCTTATTGGTATTTACCTCGAGCAGATATTACCATTTTTGTTAAACCAAAAGTTTTGGAGAAAGATTTTGAAGTAAAACTTGACCCTTCCTTAACAGTGGCTGATAAAACCAATCTTATTTTGCCTGGAGAAAAAGTCGAGGTTACTGTTAGCGGCAGCAAGGAAATTGTGACTACTGGGACTAAATTAATCGGGGAAAAATCTAAAGGAAAAGTAACGATTTATAATCGAACTAGTAAAGAAAAAACCCTACCAAAAGGAACAGAAATAACTGGTCCTGGCAGTCTTAAATTTACTTTAAATGATCAAGTAGCAATAGCTTCGGAAAGTGCCGGTTCTGATTATGTCACAATACCTGGTAAATCAGAAATAGCGGTAACTGCTGTGGCGATTGGTAATGAAGGTAATTTAGCCAGTGGTTCCGAATTTACTATTGGTAATTTAGCTAAGTCTGATTTCGTGGCTAAAAATGATGCTAGTTTCAGTGAAGGCACCTCTCGAGAAATTCAGGTTGTGGCTAAAGCTGATCAAGATAAACTTCTGGCTGATTTACAAAAGGAGCTGGAAGGCAAGGCGATTGATGAGCTTAAAACAAAAATTACCTCTGGTAGAAAATTAGTTGAAGATTCTTTAACAACTCAAGTTCAAGAAAAAAACTTTGATAAAAAAATTAACGATGAAGCCAATCAACTGAGTTTAACATTAGGAATTAAAGCTGAAGCTTTAAGTTTTAGCGAAGGAGAGTTTAAGCAATTGGCTGGAGAGCAGATTAAAAACCTAATTCCTGTTGGTTTTGACTATAATCCTGATAAAACCGAAATGGATTTTAAATTTCAGCCATCTTCAGAAAAAAATATTTTTACTTTTTTAGCTCATTTCAAAGCTAATTTGTCACCACAATTAGATTTAGAAGGTATTAAGAAAAATTTATTAGGTAAAAGACCAATCATTGCTGAAACTTATTTAAATAATTTACCTAATGTTAGTTCTTTTACCGCAAAGGTTACCCCACGCTTACCAGAAAGAATTGCCACTTTCCCTCATACCCTTAAAAAAATTAGTATTAAAGTAGAAACTGAATAAAAATGATTTATAAATATCTTAAGAAAGAACCTAAAATCAGTTGGGTTAAAAAACAAACAAAAATTTGGCAAATTATGCCTTTTGCCTTTTTAGTTTTAGGTGGATTTTTTCTTTTAAGTGTTTTTTGGCCTATTTTAAGCTATGAATTTAAAAGTCAAAGATTCAGTGCTGATAAATTAATCTCTCCGGTTGAGGTTTTAGGTGATTCCGCTACCGTGATTGATTATAGCCAACCAAGTTCTTGGTTTCCAACAGCTCCGAGTTTGTCTGCTCAAACCAGTAAGATTACTCATTATTCTATTTCTATTCCAAAATTAAAAATTGATAAAGCCATTGTCCAAGTCGGTGGTCAGGATTTAATGGAGAGTTTAATTCATTATCCTGGGACTTCTTTGCCAGGTCAGTATGGCAACACTGTTATTTTTGGCCATTCAGTTTTACCTCAATTTTTTAATCCTAAAAACTACAAAACTATTTTTTCTACCTTACCGACAATAAAAAAAGGAGAAGAAATTTTTGTTGATTTTGACGGAATTTTATATCGTTATGAAGTCACTAGTTTGGAAGAGGTGGCTCCTGATAATGTGATGGTTTTGGAACAGCGTTATGATTCAGAATATTTAAGTCTCATCACTTGCGTTCCGCCAGGAACCTATTTAAGAAGATTAGTAGTCAGAGCAAAATTAATTAAGTTTTAAAAATATGAGTAGAGTCTTAGGAATTGATTACGGTTTGAGAAAAATTGGTTTGGCTTTAACTGATGGAGAGCTGGCAGAACCTTTAATGGTTATTGGTAATAAAAAAGAAAAAGTCTTACATAATCTTCAGGTTATTTGCCAAAAAGAAGCCATTGAAAAAATTGTTATTGGCTTGCCGGAAAGTGGTTTAGTTAAAGAAATTCAAAAATTTGGCAGTAATTTAGCAAAGATAACTGGTTTAGCGGTGTTCTATCAGGATGAAAACTTGACGACACAAGATGCGATTGCTAGAATGATAGCAGCAGGCAAAAGCCGCAAGGCTAGGAAAAAAGATGAAGATGCGGTGGCTGCGGCTTTAATTTTACAAAGTTGGCTTGATCAATAAAATGTTTAAAAATATTATTTCCCCAGTTCAATCTTGGCTTTTATCTAGAGGACAATGTGTGGGTTGTGGAAAACTTTTAAGTAAAGGTCGACAGGAAAAAAGAAAAGACGGTAGTCAAAAAATTACCTGTAAATGCGGTCGGATTTTTATTTATGACCAAAAAAACAAAAAATACCGAAGAGCCCTCTTTGAAGAAGTTTAGTTTAGTTTTTATTCCACTTTTATTCTTAATCATCCTTTTAAGCGGAGGTTTTTTTTGGTGGTCTTGGGTTAATAGTGTTACTAACAACCAGTCAACAGCTTCCCAATCTTTTATTGTTAAAAAAGGGGAAAGCATTTCTTCAATTGCTCAAAGATTGGAAGAAAAAAAACTGATTCGCAGCGCTTTAGCTTTTAAAATTAAAGTCCGTTTGGATGGTTTAGAAAATAAAATTCAAGCTGGAACTTTTAGCTTAAAGCCTTCTTTATCACCCCAAGAAATTTTAGTTATTTTAACTCATGGCACAACTGATCTTTGGTTAACTTTTCCTGAGGGTTGGCGCCAAGAAGAATTTGCTCAAAGGTTGAGTGCTAATCTAACTGATTTTAATGCTTCTCAATTTTTAAACTTAGCCGAAAATTATGAAGGAGAGCTTTTCCCAGATACTTATTTATTACCTAAAGAAGCCACCCCAGGAGCGGTTTTAAATTTATTTCTTAATACTTTTCAGAAAAAATTTACTCCTGAAATGGAATCGGTTTTAGCCCAGTCTGGCTTAATCAAAAAAGAAGCTTTGATTTTAGCTTCTTTAGTTGAACGCGAAACCAAAAGTGATCAAGCCCGACCTATTGTGGCTGGTATTTTATTAAATAGATTAAAAGCTGATTGGCCACTGCAAGTTGATGCTACTTTGCAATATGCTTTAGCTAATTTAAGATGTTCTTCGAAAAATAATTGTGATTGGTGGTCAACACCAACAGTAGCTGACAAGAAAATTAATTCGCCTTTTAATACTTACCTTAATAAAGGTTTACCACCAGCGCCAATTTGTAACCCAGGAATAAGTTCCATAAAAGCGGTGGTTAATCCTCAAGAAAATGATTACTGGTTTTATATTTCTGATGATAAAGGTCAGATGCATTATGCCAGAACAGTTGAGGAACACAATGAAAACATCGTTAAATATCTTCAGTAATAAAACTCTTAAAATAATCGGTAGCCTTTTAATTGCTTTAGGAATTATTCTTTTATTTTTGATTTATTTCCCATTGTTAAAACAGGAAATAATTTATCAAGGTCAACAGGTTTTAAAAAATAAAAATCAACAAGAAACATCTAAAGAAATAATTCCAGTTGATAACAATTTTGGTTTAGTTATTCCCAAAATTGAAGTTAATGCTAAAGTTTTTGCTAATGTTGATGCTCAAAATCCCAAAGAATATTTGCCGATTTTGGTTAAAGGAGTGGCTCAAGCTAAAGGGAGTTTTTTACCTGGTCAAGAAGGTAATGTTTTTATTTTTGCTCACTCCAGTGATAATGTTTTTAATGCCGCTCGTTATAATGCTGTTTTTTATTTATTAAACAAAATGGAAAAAGATGATGAGATTTTTATTTATTATCAGCAACA
>Ga0247842_10008003_pt1 | contig 11237 bp, 7 predicted proteins | sample LaCruzMarch2015__3_FD_192411 | JGI IMG/M metagenome (GOLD analysis project Ga0247842, IMG submission 192411) | Freshwater microbial communities from meromictic Lake La Cruz, Castile-La Mancha, Spain - LaCruzMarch2015_19m | ecosystem: Environmental > Aquatic > Freshwater > Lake | place: Spain...
GCGTTGCGGCTGCTCATCGCCACGCCGTCCGGATCGCGCACGGTGTCCACGACGCAGAGCTCGACCGGGAAGTGAAGGTCGCGAATCATGCGGTCGATGACGAGGACTTGCTGAGCGTCCTTCTGGCCGAAGTAGGCGCGCTGGGGCTCGACGATGTGGAAGAGCGCCGCGACCACCGTCGCCACGCCCTGGAAGTGAGTGGGACGCGTGGTCCCCTCGAGGCGGCGAGTCAGGCGGTCCACCATCACCCACGTCTCGTGGTCCTCGGCGTACATCTCCTCGGCCTGCGGCGCGAATACGAGGTCTACTCCCGCTTCCTCGAGGAGACGCACGTCCCGCTCGGCATCGCGGGGATAGTTCGTCAGGTCTTCCGTCGGAGCAAACTGGGTTGGGTTGACGAACAGGCTCACGACCGTGGCGGCGCACTCCTCCTGCGACTGGCGGACGAGCGCGAGGTGTCCCTCGTGGAGAAATCCCATCGTCGGGACCAAACCGACGGGCGCGGGAAGCTCGGAGCGTAATCGACGAAGCTCGGACACGTACTGGGTGACGATCATCGCGTAGGAGGCAACTCCTTTCGCAGCTGCACGAGGACATCGTCCGGAACGGAGAAGCTTTCCTTCGCCGTCGGGAAGCTCCCCGCGGCGACATCCTCCTGGAAACTGCGGAACGCGGCGGCCGCTTCATGAGCGAGCTGCGCGTACGGCCGTGTATGCTTCGGCGTGAAGTCGGGCAGCCAGCCGAGGATGTCGCTCGAGACCTGGATCTCTGCGTCGCAGAACGGGCCGGCACCGATGCCGATCGTGGGGATCGAGAGGCGCTCCGTGATCAGGCGCGCGACCTCCGCGGGGATGCACTCGAGCACGACCGCGAACGCCCCCGCACCCTCGACCGCGTGCGCATCATCGACGAGGCGGCGGGCTGCGTCGAGGGTCTTTCCCTGCACCTTGAACCCGCCGAGTTGGTGCACCGATTGCGGCGTGAGCCCGATGTGACCCAGAACCGGAATGCCGACCGCGACCAGCCGTCCGATGGTCTCGGCCATGACTCGCCCTCCTTCGAGCTTGACCGCCTGGGCGCCGCCTTCCTGGATGCAGCGGCCGGCGTTCTCCAGGGCCTGGTCCATCGAACGGTGGTAGGTCATGAACGGCATGTCGGCCACGATGAGGGCGCGGCGGCTGCCGCGGACGACGGCGCGCGTGTGGTGCAGGATGTCGGCGAGGGTGACCGGGATCGTATTCTCGTACCCGAGCACGACCATTCCCAGGCTGTCGCCGACGAGGAGGAGAGGGACGCCGACTTCGTCGAGGATGCGGGCGGTCACGGCATCGTACGCGGTGAGGGCAGCGAAACGCTTGCCCTCCGTCTTCATCTTCCGGATGTCGGACGTTGTCACGCGCATCCTGCGCCTCCTTCACTCTCGCCAGAGAGCGCGTCCGGGCCGCCGAGCGCCTCTTCCAAACGGCGCGCCTGCTCGGAACCGATCGTGCCCTTGGCCAGAGCCACCGAAACGGCCCGGAGACCGAGTTCCTTGTACACCGGCATGACGTGGGGCGCAAGCGCTTGGAGCGCCTCGAGATGGCGCTTGACGGTCCCCGCGTCGCCGCGGGCGATGGGACCCGTCAGTGCTCCCGGAATGCCGAGAGCATCCATATTCTCGATCGTGCCGCGCACGAGGGGAAGGAGGGCGCGAAGGCCGTCCTCGGGCGTTGCGCCCCACTCCGTCCAGAGGCTGGCGGCGAGATCGAGCAGTGCCACGAGGTAGTTCGACGCGAGGACCGCGCTCACGTGGTAGAGCGTCGGGTCGGCGCCGAGGACGAAGGGGCGGCCGCCGATGGCGGACGCCATCTCCTCGAGGAGCGCTCGCAGCCGCTCGCTCGACGCTTCGACTCGGAAGCAGCTGCCGCGCATCCGCCGTCCTGCCTGGTCCGCGTTGGCAAACGACTGCAGCGGGTGCAGGACGCCGACCTCGGCGCCGCCATCTGATGCGGCGCGCAGAAGGTCAAGCGACGCCGCGCCGTTGCAGTGCACGGCCGCGCAACCAGGGCGCCATCGTACCGCGGCCGCGACGGACGCCACCGCGTCGTCCGACACGGCCAGAACGACGATGTCGGCAGCGTCGACGACGTCTTGACAGGATGGCGCCAGGATCGCTCCCGGCAGCCCGGCGACCAAAGCCTGAGCGCGACGGCGATTGCGGCCGTGGACCGCGGTGATGGGGTAACCGGCGTCGGTCAGCCCGTGGGCGAGCGCGGTCGCGACGACACCCGTTCCGATGAAGCCAAGCCGCGGCCGACCCGATCGGTCCATGACTCTCCTAGGCGTTTTCGAGCAGTGCGACGACGCGGTCGAGGATGAGGTCGGCGAGCGCCCGCTTCGGCATGCGGGGAGTCGGCGTCGTGTCCGTAGGGCCCACAAGGATGGCCTCGTTCATATCCGAGCCGAAGGGCGAGTTCTCTCCTCCGACGTCGTTCGCGACGACGAGGTCGAGGTTCTTCCTCGTGAGCTTATCGCGCGCGTTGGCGACTAGGTTCTCCGTCTCCGCCGCGAAGCCGACCTTGACTTTGACGGGAACGTCTCGCACGGCCTCCAGGATGTCCGGCGTGCGCCGAAGATCCATGGAGAGCGGAGCTTTCCCCTTCTTCGCTTTCGTCGACACCGCCTCGGCCGGCGCGAAGTCGGCCACGGCCGCAGCCATGATCAGGACGTCGCTTCCAGGAAGAGCCTGCTCGACGGCGGCGAGCATCTCGTCGGCCGTCGTCACGTCGATCACGCGCACGCCGGCCGGGCGATGAATCGTCGCCGGCGCCGAGATGAGCGTGACGCACGCGCCCCGGTCGCGGGCCGCGGCGGCGACCGCATACCCCATCTTCCCTGACGAGCGATTGCCGAGGAATCGGACCGGGTCGATGGCTTCGCGCGTGCCGCCGGCCGTCACGACGACGCGCCGACCCGCAAGGCTTCCGTGCCGGCCGAGCAGCGCGCCGATCTCGTCGAGGAGGTCGTCGACCGGGGCCATGCGGCCGGCGCCGTGGCCGCCGGACGCGAGGCGACCGACGGCGGGACCCGCGAACGCAACGCCGCGTTCGCGCAACGTTTCGACGTTGGCAAGCGTTGCGGGGTTCTCCCACATCGCGGTGTGCATCGCCGGTGCGATGAGGATTGGGGCGCGAGTGGCTAGTGCAGTACAGGTAAGAAGGTCGTCGGCGATTCCGTGCGCCAGCTTGGCAATGACGTTCGCGGTGGCCGGCGCGATCACGAGGGCGTCGGCGATCTCAGCCAGTGAGACATGCTCGATCGAGAATGGAGTGGAAAGGTCGAACATCTCGGTCGCCACCGGCCATCCGGTGAGGGCGCGGAACGTGGCCGGAGTGACGAGTTTCGTGGCGCTTTCGGTCATCACCGTGTGCACGGAGACGCCGGCCTGCGTGAGGCGGCTGGCGAGATCGGCCGCCTTGTAGGCAGCGATCGAGCCCGTGACGCCAAGGACAACGTTTCGTTGCGACATCGTCTCTCCCCAGAACGCCAACGGATTGTAGCTTGGCTCTTCTCGAGCGTACAAGACGCGGGCCTCGTCGACCGGGACCCGCGTCCATCGAGAACGGATGCAGACTAGTCGTCGAGCGCAGCCTGCGCTGCGGCGAGGCGCGCGACAGGGACTCGATAAGGGCTGCAGCTCACGTAGTTGAGTCCCGTCTTGTGGCAGAAATGAATCGACGCCGGGTCTCCGCCGTGCTCGCCGCAGATGCCGAGCTTGATCGTCGGTCGTGCCTTCCTGCCGAGCTCGCACGCCATCGCGACGAGCTTTCCGACTCCACCCTGATCGAGGGTTTGGAAGGGATCCCTCTCGTAGATGCCCTTGGCCACGTACTCCTTGAGGAATCGCGCGGCATCGTCGCGCGAGAAGCCACAACCCATCTGAGTCAGGTCGTTCGTCCCGAAGCTGAAGAACTCGGCCTCCGACGCGATCTCGTCGGCGGTCACCGCAGCGCGGGGGACCTCGATCATCGTTCCGATGAGGTACGGGATCTCCTTCTTGGACAATCCGTTTCGCTTCAGAACGTCTTGCGCGACCTTCTCGACGAGGTCGCGCTGCAGCTTGAATTCCTTCGCGTGGCCGACAAGCGGGATCATGATCTCCGGTCGGACCTTGGTGCCGCTCTGGTGAACGGCGCACGCTGCCTCCATGACGGCCTGTGCCTGCATCTCCGAGATTTCGGGATACGTGATGCCGAGGCGGCATCCGCGATGGCCGAGCATGGGATTGAACTCGTGCAGCGAGTCGACCTTGCGGCGGATGACGTCCACCGACACGCGCATGACTTCGGCGACTTCTTCTTGGCCGGCCACGTCGTGCGGCAGGAACTCGTGTAGCGGGGGATCGAGGAGGCGGATCGTCGCCGGCCGCCCACCGAGGGCGCGGAAGATGCCCTCGAAGTCACTGCGTTGCATGGGCAAGAGCTTGGCGAGCGCGGCGCGCCGCCCCGCCTCGTCCTCCGCCAGGATCATCTCGCGCACGGCGATGATGCGATCTCCCTCGAAGAACATGTGCTCGGTGCGGCACAGGCCGATGCCTTCGGCGCCGAAGCGCACAGCGGTCGCCGCGTCGTTCGGCGTGTCGGCGTTCGTGCGCACGCCGAGGCGCCGCACTTCGTCGGCCCAGCCGAGCAGCGTGCCGAACGTGCCCGAGAGCTCGGCCGCGACCGTCGGGATCTCCCCCTTGTAGACGGCGCCCGTCGTGCCGTTCAGGCTGATCCACTCCCCGGCCTTGACTGTGTGCTTGCCGACCGTGAAGTAGCCCTTGGCGTAGTGGATGGACAGGTCGCCGGCTCCGGCGACGCAGCACTTGCCCATGCCTCGGGCGACCACGGCGGCGTGGCTCGTCATGCCGCCCCGCGCCGTGAGAATCCCCTGCGCGGCGTCCATGCCGCCGATGTCCTCCGGCGAGGTCTCGATGCGAACAAGGATGACCCGCCTCTTCTCTGTCGCCGCCGCTTCGGCCGCCTCGGCGGAGAACACGACGGCGCCGCTTGCGGCGCCCGGACTCGCCGGGAGGCCCTTCGTGAGAATCATGGCCTTCTTCTCTTCGGCCGTATCGAACGTCGGGTGAAGGAGCTGGTCGATCTGATCCGGAGTGACGCGGCGGAGGGCCTGCTTCTTATCGATCATCCCTTCGCTCGCCATCTCGACGGCAGCGCGGACGGCGGCCGCCGCGGTGCGCTTGCCGTTTCGCGTTTGGAGCATGTAGAGCTTCCCACGCTCGATCGTGAACTCGACGTCCTGCATGTCCGAGTAGTGCAGCTCAAGCTTCTGACGGATCGCGAGGAGCTCTCGATAGCAGTCGGGCATGTCCTTCTCGAGCTCGGAGATCGGATGCGGCGTGCGGATTCCGGCCACGACGTCCTCACCCTGCGCGTTCATGAGGTACTCGCCGTAGAAGACGTTCTCGCCCGTCGCGGGGCTCCGCGTGAACGCGACCCCGGTGCCGCACGCGTCGCCCATGTTGCCGAACACCATCGCTTGGACGGTGACGGCCGTGCCGCGCAGGCCGCGGATGTTGTAGAGCTCGCGGTACTTGGCCGCGCGCGGATTGTTCCACGATCGGAACACGGCGAAGATCGCGCCCCAGAGTTGTTCTTTCGGATCCTGAGGGAAGGCCTTCCCCGTCTTCTTCTGGATGGCAGCCTTGAACCGCTCGATGAGCGTCTTGAGGTCCTCAGCGGAGAGGTCGGTATCGAGCTTCGCCTTCTTCTCCTTCTTCAGCTCGTCGAGGATCTCCTCGAACGGATCGAGGTCGGCGTCGGTCTCCGGTTTGAGGCCCATGACGACGTCGCCGTACATTTGGACCAGGCGGCGGTACGAGTCGTAGGCGAACCGCTCGTTCCCCGAGGCGGTCGCGAGGCCGCGCACCGTCTCGTCCGTCAGCCCAAGGTTGAGGATCGTGTCCATCATCCCCGGCATCGACGCGGCGGCTCCAGATCGGACCGAGACCAGGAGGGGGTTCTTCGCGTCGCCGAACCGCTTCCCGGCGCTCTTCTCGAGTTTCCTTAGGTTCTCTTCGACCTCGGCATCGAGCCCTTGCGGCGCGGCGCCGTCGTGCTCCTGGTAGGATGCGCAGACTTCGGTCGTGATCGTGAACCCGGGCGGGACCGGAATGCCCAGCTTGGCCATGTCGGCCAAGTTGGCGCCCTTCCCGCCGAGCAGGCTCTTCATCGTCGCGTCGCCGTCTGTCTCTCCCTTGCTGAAGAAGTAGACGCTCTTCATCGTTACGTGCACCTCCATGCTTGGCGAGCCTCGATCAGGGGAACATCGCATCCACGAACTCGCTCGCCGAGAACGCATGCAGATCGTCTGCGGTTTCTCCGACGCCGACGAACAAGATGGGTAGCTTGAGGGTCTCGCGGATCGCGAGGACGACGCCGCCCTTTGCCGTCGAGTCGAGCTTCGTCAGAATGAGCCCGGTGAGCCCGATGGCGGCGTGAAACCGCTCCGCCTGCGCAATGCCATTCTGCCCGGTGGTTGCGTCGATCACAAGGAGTCGCTCGTCCGGTTCGCGTCCGAGCTTCTTCGCTACCGTGCGCTCGATTTTCTTCAGCTCCTCCATCAGGTTGTGTTTCGTGTGCAGCCGGCCGGCCGTATCGACGAACAGGACGCCGCCGGTGCGCGTCGCGTGGTCAAGGGCGTCGAAGACGACGGCTGCGGGGTCGGCGCCAGGTTGCTGGCGCACGAGGTCCGCCCCGATGCGATCGGCCCAGACGGCCAGCTGTTCGACGGCGGCCGCGCGGAACGTGTCCGCGGCGGCGAACGTGATCGGCAGGCGGGGATTCTCCTCGCGGAGGTGGGCGGCGACCTTGGCGATCGTCGTCGTCTTACCGGCGCCGTTCACTCCGGCGACGAGGATGACCGTCGGCGACCCGTCGGTTCGCAGGGCGAGAGCGCGCTCGCTGCCCGCGAATCGGGCGAGCAGGATGTGGCGCAACGCTGCGAGGGCGTCCGTCTTCTCCCGTCGGCACGTCTCCGCAAGCTCGGCCACGAGATCCGCCGCGAGCCGTCCGCCGACGTCGCCGGCAATGAGCAACTCCTCGAGCTCCTCGATTTGTGCCGCGTCGAGACTCGACCGCCCGCGGAGGACGCTCGACACGGACTCGCTGAGCGAGGCGCGCGTCCGCTTCAACCCGGATTTCAGGCGATCGAACCAGGCCATCACATCTCCTCTGGCGCCGTCATGCCCAGAACGCGCAGCGACCGCGCGAGCACGATGCGCACCGCGTGGAGGAGCGCAAGGCGCGCCGCGATGACCCCTTCCGCTTCGCCGAGGACGCGGAACCTATCGTAGTAGGCGTGGAAAGATCGAGCGACGTCGAGCGCATACTCGGCAACGAGGTGCGGCGCAAACGAGATCGCCGCAGTTTCGAGCACCTCGGGGAAGAGGTCGAGCTTCTTGATGAGCTCGAGCTCCTCCCGCGCCTCGAGCGGAGCCAGGTCGACGTCGGCCGAGATCGTCTCGACGCCCGCCTTACGGAAGAGGGAGGCGATGCGCGTGTGGGCGTATTGGATGGTCGTCGCCGGGTTGTCGAGCGACTGGCTCTTCGCGAGGTCGAGATCGAAATCCAGGTGCGCTTCGGGCTTGCGCGAGATCATGAAGTAGCGCACGACGTCCGCGCCGACCTCGTCGAGCAAGTCGCGCAGCGTGACGAACCGACCCGCCCGCGTCGACATGCGCTGCACCGCGCCGCCCTGCTTCAGGCTGACGAACTGGTGTACGGCATAACTGAGGAAGGTCTCGGGAACCCCAAGCGCGCGGAGCGCCGCCTTGACGCACGTCTGTTCGACTTGGTGATCGGCGCCCTGGACATCGATGACCCGCTCGAACCCGCGGCTCCGCTTGTCCATATGGTAGGCAATGTCGACCATCATGTAGGTCGGTCGGCCGTCGCTGCGGATGAGCACCGAGTTCTTGGCACCGCCGAAGTCCTCGGCGCGCAGCCACACGGCACCCTCCTCGTCGTAGACAACGTCGTGGGTGCGGAGCTCAGCGAGTGCGTCGACGACCTTCCCGCTGTCGTGCAAGGTGGCCTCACTGAAGAAGTGGTCGAACTGGATCCCGAGCGCGGCGAGATCCTTGCGGATGCCCGCGCTGATCCGATTGACCGCCTCCGCCCGGAAGATCATCAGCGTGTCGGCGTTGAGTTCTGCGTGTCCGTCTCCGACGACGGCGCGCACCTCGACGGCCATGTCCTTGAGGTACTCGCCCTGGTACCCGCCTTCGGGAATCTCTCGCGATTCTCCGAACAGCTCGCGGTAGCGAATCCACAGGGACTCTGCCAGGAGGTCGACTTGTCGCCCCTGGTCGTTGAAGTAGTACTCACGCTGGACGTCGTAGCCGAGGCGCTCGTAGAGCGCGGCGAGGACGTCGCCAAGAACGGCCTGTCGTCCGTGCCCGACGGTCAGCGGGCCGGTGGGATTGGAGCTGACGAATTCGACCTGGAGTCGGACTCCTCCGCCTCTTTGCGAGCTGCCGTACTCGTCCCCATCGGCGAGCAGGCTGCGCAACGCGGACCGGACGCACTCGGGCGACAGGAACAGGTTGACGAATCCCGGCCCCGCCACCTCGGCCTTCGCGATTCCCGCAGCGGACAGTGTCTTGGCGAGCGCCGCCGTCAGCGCCTCGGCCACCTTGCGCGGCACCCTTCCGGATGCCTTCGCTTCGATCATGGCAAGGTTGGTCGAATAGTCGCCGAACTCGGGGCGCTCGCTCGGACGGATCTCGATGGCCGACGTGCCCGCGACGTCGCCAAGGCTCCGTTGCGCGAGAGAGAGTCCCCGGGACACGATATCCTTGAGGTACGTCTTCTCGTACGTGGGCATGGGCGTATCGTATCCGTTGGGTCGCCGTGTCTCGACGACGCTCGATCCGCCCCGGGATCGTGGACTCCTGGTGCCGGCATGCGCGACTCCTCCTCGAGCGGCGCTTGTTCGGCCACACCCGCTGGGGAGAAGAAGGTCCGAGCTGCTCTGCTTGCCGTCCACACGACGGTCGAGCTATAATGGCGCCGCGACACCAGCTTCGAGGTGCTGGAAAAGTTCACAGTCCCTCAGAGGAGAACGTAGAACTCCATGATTCGTGTGCCCCGCCGCGCCATGACAGATTCCCAGACAGCGTTCTGCCGTCGTCATACACGCCCTTCGAAGTCCACTCGAGGAACGCTGGGGTCTCGCGCGCTGTGCCTGCGCCCCGGGTCCCGGCGCCCTCTGGAGGTGGCGGCATGAAGTCCTCGGCGCTGCTCGAGATTCGTGACCTTGAGGTGCACTTCACGATGGAGGATGGGGTCCTCCGTGCGGTGGACGGGGTGACCTACACCATCGAGGCGGAGAAGACGCTCGGCGTGGTGGGAGAGAGCGGCTGTGGCAAGACGGTGACGGCGCTCGCCATCATGGGTCTGGTGCAATCGCCGGGGAGGATCGCGAAGGGGGAGATCCTCTACCACCAAGGGGAGAAGACGACCGACCTGGCCAAGCTTCCACCCAAGGGACGCGCGATGCGTGCGATCCGCGGCGACGAGATCGCGATGATCTTCCAAGAACCGATGACGTCGCTCAACCCGGTGTTCACGATTGGTAACCAGATTATGGAGGCGATCATCCTCCACCAGCGGTTGAAGAAGAAGCACGCGCGGCGAAAGGCGATCGAGATGCTGCGAGCGGTCGGGATTCCGCTTCCCGAGCAGCGAGTCGACGAGTATCCACATCAGTTGTCCGGCGGGATGCGGCAGCGCGCGATGATCGCGATGGCGCTGTCGTGTAACCCGTCGTTGTTGCTCGCCGACGAGCCGACGACGGCGCTCGATGTGACGATCCAGGCGCAGGTGCTCGAGTTGATGAACGCGCTGCGGCGGGAGTTCAAGGCGGCCATCCAGTTCATCACCCACGACCTCGGCGTGATCGCGGGCATGGCCGACGACGTCGCCGTGATGTACCTCGGGCGGATCGTGGAGGCGGCGCCGGTCCGCGAAATCTTCCATACGCCGAAGCACCCGTACACGCAAGGGTTGATGCGATCCATTCCGTCGCTCACGCGGAGCAAGGAACGACTTGTGCCGATCGAGGGCGTCGTTCCGGACCCGCGCGACGCGCCGCCGGGGTGCGGCTTCGAGCCACGCTGTCCTCACAGCATGGAGATGTGCAAGACGACGATGCCGCCGCTCTTGGACGTCGGGCCGCAGCACACGGCGGCATGCTGGCTGTATCAACCGGACAGAGCCTTGATTCGGCGCACAATCCGCGAATGGGAGTGATGACCGTGCCCACGACCGATACGGTACTGCTCGAAGTCAAAGGGCTGACCAAGCACTTTCCGGTGCGCCAGAAGGCGTTCCGTCACAGGAAGGGCATGGTGAGGGCCGTCGACGGGATCGACATGCGGATCCTCGAGGGGGAGACGCTCGGTCTTGTCGGGGAGAGCGGCTGCGGCAAGACGACGGCCGGCCGTTCGATCCTTCGTCTCGTGGAACCGACGAAAGGCGAGATTGTGTTCCGCAGCCGGAGGATGGCACGGAGCGCGGACGAGGGTCCCCAAGCGGTTGACGTCGTGAAGGCGTCGCACGGCGAGATGAAGCTCTTGCGCCGCGACATGCAGATCATCTTCCAGGACCCGTACTCGTCGCTCAATCCGCGAATGACGGTCGGATCGATCATCGGCGAGCCGCTGCTGGTACACCACATGGGACGCACCAACGAGAGAAATGATCGCGTTCGCGACGTCCTCGCCGCCGTGGGCCTCAAGCCGGAGCACATGAAGCGGTACCCGCACGAGTTCTCCGGCGGCCAGCGCCAGCGGATCGGGATCGCGCGCGCCCTCGTGCTGGAGCCGCAACTCATCGTCTGCGACGAACCCGTGTCGGCGCTCGACGTGTCGATCCAGGCGCAGGTGCTGAACCTGCTCGAGAACTTGCAGCACGAGTTCGGACTCACGTACCTGTTCGTTGCCCACAACCTGTCGGTGGTCAAGCACATCAGCAATCGCGTCGCGGTGATGTACCTCGGAAGGATCGTCGAGCTCGCGTCCACGGAGCGACTGTTCGCGGAGCCGAAGCACCCGTACACGGAGGCCCTGGTGTCTGCCGTGCCCGTCCCCGAGCCGGATTACACCGTGAAACGAATGATCCTCGAGGGCGACGTGCCGAGCCCGGTGAATCCGCCGAGCGGCTGTCACTTCCACCCGCGGTGCCGCTACGCAG
>Ga0247842_10008010_pt1 | contig 11230 bp, 5 predicted proteins | sample LaCruzMarch2015__3_FD_192411 | JGI IMG/M metagenome (GOLD analysis project Ga0247842, IMG submission 192411) | Freshwater microbial communities from meromictic Lake La Cruz, Castile-La Mancha, Spain - LaCruzMarch2015_19m | ecosystem: Environmental > Aquatic > Freshwater > Lake | place: Spain...
TCCGAATAATCTCGATCTGGGATATAAGATCATTACCGGATTGGCAGCGATGGGGAGCGTTTTAAATACAACTATACTCCCGACCGCTATTGGCGAATTTGCCAGATATGGTATCTCTTATCTCGGCGATATTACCGGAATAGACCCGCGGATATCCTACTTGTTAGGTTCTGCAGCATCTGCCGGATCTTCGGCATTTTTCAGGAACATAACTATACCTGGCAGCGATATTATCACGTCCATAAGCCGTTCGGTAAATAGCGCCGTTGTGTCCGTAACCGTAAGCTTGCTCAATAATATAAACCCTGCCATATCAACCGTATTGAGATCGACAGGGCTTATGGGTGCTGTAGAGAATATGCTGAATACGGAAGGCCTATTTAACGGAGTATTTACCATTCTTAGTAGAGTGGTTCCAACCGCCTTTAACATGGCCGGCAATATAGTTTCCGGATTATTCGACGGTGCCAAGACTTTTATAGAACTTGTTACTGAAAACGGTCCGCTTGCCGCTATGAATACCGCGTTAAATTCGCTATTTATGAGGGAAACTGTCGAAACGGTTATGGGGGAGGGCGGCCTTGATGATATTCTTTCGCAACCGCCTATGTGGGTAACGTTACCGGATGGAAGGATTGCTCAGGAAATAGTACTATCCAGTAGCGCCGCGATATTTTTGGATGAAACAGGGGAAATCGCTTCAATTATGGAGGATGGTATAACATCCACAGGTTCTTTTGTATGGACCACAGATAATCGCCTTACTATGGAAAATGGTGTGGTCGAAGGCGATACGGAGACCGGTTATAGCATGCATGCTGGGATAGAAGGCGGGCAGACCTGGAATATCACGATAGATGATGAAGATGGAAATGAGGTAGCGAGCATAGATCCGGAACAGCCGAATGACAGAATAAGGATCAATTCGGTACTAAGTTCCATTAACTCAGAGTTTAATTTTGCGTTGACGAATGCCTTGCTTTATTTTGCCAACAGCTACATGGCTAGAATAAACAACGATGCCGTAGAATCAATAACCCAGAAAGTAAACGCCATATCCGCCGGATCGCTATTCAGCAATACGAACGAGTTTCTTTACGCGCTTGCTAACGGTATTCGAAATCCTGAAGTTGACCAAACGAAGCCGCCTCAATATATATTGAATTTGGAACAGGATATGATTGCTCACAATAATAGCGCTATAACTAGTGAAGATATTCTCCCGTTGCCGCTTTATCATGGGATGGCAGCTTTAGGAGATGCCAATGCGATCGTTGATATGCTTAAGTGGATCATGGAATCGCAAACTGTCTACAAAAATTCTCTTGTGCGTAAGGTGCAAACGGATTTAACCTCATACTTCGTTACCCATCCTGGAGAATGGAATCGTCCTGTTGTCGGTATGGGTTACTCAGGCGGATTTATGCCTTTTATTGAGGCTGTGTCATATTCGTTGTATAATGTGAAAACGATAGTAGGGTTAGGCGGTCCAAGTGCCTTTATAAACTCAGAAATTTTTAATATAGTACTCAGCATAGTACAGTTTATTGCCAATAACCAGATAGGGGATGCCCAGAGGCATTTAAGCCAATGGGGTTTCGGCGATTCTTTCATCAGTAATTTCATAACAGCGGTAAAAAATGGCAGCGATGCGGTTTTCTCCTTATTAAAAGAGATATTGCAAACAGTCGGCGCAATAACAAATCTTGGGGTAACCACGTTTCCGTATTCACCCTTAAAAACAGACCTTATTGTGAATGTGTGGGGAACCGAGGATATTTTTCACAAACTTGGTGTAGTGGATAAGAGGGATAATTTTCTCGGGAAAAATACATATAACATTGAGATAGTAGGAGCGACTCATTTTGATTATATGCGGCGTGATATTAACGATACCCAAAACCCGCCGGACATATGGAACAATACGGTAGCGAGTTTTGTGACGGATTTGATACTTTATAGTGAAGATAAGGATAAATTACAAGGTTTCCTTGACGGGAACGCGTATGTTTCAAGAGAAGGTGATATGTATATTGTTAGATTACCGGGATGTAGCATATGATTGTGCGGACAATTTTAATACTAATATTTATAACTTATGCTTCGCAGCTATACGGCGAAGATAAAGCAGTGTCTAAGCCGTTATATACTATAGCTAGCACATCAGAAAAAAACAACTTAACACCATTTTCTGGTGATGAGAGAACAAGAAAAATAATAAAAAGACATAATCTTGAGAATGAAGCATGGTCATTAGCTAAACAGCACTTGTTCGAAGAAGCGATTATAAAATTTAGAGCTGCAATAGACCCCTCACTTATTAATGAAGAAGGTGAGAAGGCTTTTGCGTTATGCGCCATACGCAATATATATGTACGTGAAGGCAAACTTAATGATGCTCTTGAATTACATGAAAAATATATCCTGCCTCTTAATTCCAAAAAAGATTCATATATTGACGCAGACCTTGAGCTTCGCGCCCTTATAAAAGCTCGCAATATAAAAAATAATAAACCGATTTACGACCACATCAGTTATATAAAAACCAAATATGAGAAATATATTCCGCCAAAAGGATATACTGTCCCATATGATATTGAAATAGATAAACTCATTCACCTATATGACTATATGCACGACTATGATGCTGGAATCGCATTTTTGGACGAAGTAATAAAATACCATACTCAGCATAGGGATAAAAAGCACAGGTCCGCGCACACTAAAGATGTTCGAGAATACGCCCGTGTAAAAGAAGCCTGGGAGCTCGATAAAAAGACAGGTCAGTATGGTCATTTGAAAGAAGTAATCAGGACATCAGATGTTATTTCGTGGTAAAAAACTAGTGAGAGCAGAAGGAGGTCGGGCTTGAATAGAGGGAAACCATCGCAACTATTGCTAGGCATTAGCCTGGCAGTTATTTTTTTGTTACCTATTAACGCTATTGCCGAAACAGTTGAAAAGACAAATAAAAATACTTGTCTGGAAGCCCTTGTAAAGGCACGCTATTATTCTCATAAAAAGATGTATGATGAAGCGATAGTAGAATTTACAAAAATCATAGATTTAAATCCCCAAGAAGCCGCAGCGTACTATGATCGGGGAAACGCTTATTTTGACAAAGGCAGCTATGATCAAGCTATCCCTAACTTCAGTAAGGCAATAGAGATTAACCCCGACTACAGCGGCGCTTACGCAATGCTCGGATATCTTTATTATAAAAAAGGCAATCTCGATCAGGCTATTTCTGATTATACAAAAGCGTTAAAACTCAATACTAACGATGCCGAATCTTATTATAACCGCGGTATTGCTTATGATGATATGGGTAACCATGATCAAGCAATTTTCGACTTTACCAAGGCCATAGAGATAAACCCTAATTTAACCGGTGCCTACTATAACAGAGGCAATGTTTATAGGAATAAAGGTAACTACGACCAAGCTATCTCTGACTATAGTAAAACAATAGAACTTAATCCTAAACATGTCGAAGCTTACAATAACCGAGGAGCCATCTACAATGACAAAAACAACCCGGACAAGGCTATAGCTGATTGCTCAAAAGCCATAGAAATTGATCCTAATTATGCTTACGCATATTTTAATCGAGGGAATGCTAATAGTAAAATAGGTAATCCCAGTCAGGCTATTTCTGACTATAGTAAAGCGTTAGAACTTAGCCCTAACTACGCGGAAGTCTACCACAACCGGGCAGCGGTATTTTTTCTTGTACATGATTATGATAAAGCGTGGGAAGATGTGCACAAAGCACAAGCGTTGGGAATGAATATTTTGCCGGCTTTCCTAGAAAGCCTTAAAAAGACCACAGGTAGAGAAAATTAAAAAATATATTGACTTAATTTTTAAGTTTTATATAATGCAAGTATTGACATATGATCCTATATAGGTGCTCGAGAGAGCTCAAAAGGGAATTCCGAAGCTTTGCCGAAAGGCAGAGAGAAACGGAAACGGTCCCGCCGCTGTAGAGGATGACGAAATTCGAAGCATAGCCATTATCCGTTAGTTTTAAGGATGAGAAGGCATCGAAGAGTAGGATGATTCCTTAGTCAGAAGACCTACCTATATATTAAGGCATCGCAAGAATGCCGCTATATACGGGTTAGAGTAAAATCAGGGAACTTAACCCCACATCATTATTTGGTGTGGGGTTTTTTATTTGTGAGGGGAAAATGAAGAAGATAGTAGTTGTTTTGTTGGTATGCGGTATTCTTTGCGCAAAAGTTTGCTCGGCAGAGGACAAGGATGAGTTTTTCAGTAAACTGCTTAAGACAGCGGTTTCACCAATAGATTCGATTTTAGGTGCAACTACGGAGCTGGATAAGATAGTGGTCACGCCATCGCGCTTTGAGGAAAAGCTTGGCTCCAGTTCTTGTTCGATATCCGTTGTGGATAGTGATGATATTGACAGACAAAAATTGGATACACTTAAAGGAACTCTTCGTGACCAGATAGGGCTTGATGTCGTGCAGAAAGGCGCTTTCCAGGGGCAGACATCTCTTTTTACGCGAGGCGCGGATTCGAACAAAACAGTGATCTTTGTAGATGGCATTAAGGCCTACGATCCTATATCACCTAATGGAGCATATGATCTGGCCCATCTCACTCTCGATAATGTCTCTTCTGTGGAGATTCTGAGAGGCGCACAATCCACCCTTTACGGTTCCGATGCGATGGCTGGCGTCATAAATATCGCATCTAAAAAAGCCGAGGATACTTATGTTAATGGCTGGTTTGAGGGAGGGCAGCTGTATACATATAGTGAAAACCTTGAATTAGGGTCAGTTGCAAACGGCTTTCATTACAGCGCATCAGCTTCACAGTTATGTACAAAAGGCATATCACAACTTCAAGCGAAGAATAATAACCCGGAGCACGATCCATATGAAAGGACTGCGGTCGCAGCGAGGGTGGATTATGATATTGCAGACTGGGCGTCCGTAGGTGCCACGATGAGATATACGAACGCGCGATTTGAATACGATGACACAATAGATGACGATAATCTCGTAGGCCGGTATAGGGAGACGTTCTTTACTCTTTACGGGGAACATACAATTTTGGAACATTGGAAGCACTCGTTGAGGCTGGGCTGGATGGAAACGATAAGGCGAAATTTCGATGACCCCCCTCCCGCTGGTGATTATCAAAGGAGTAATTATTTAGGCAAGTTTTTCAAGCTAGATTACAATCACGTCATCGATTTTAGGGAAATTGACACAGTCGTGTTGGGGTACGATTATACGGAAGAGATAGGGGATAGTTATAATGATTACGGTCCTGGGGCTGTGTATGATATGCCGAAGGCATCTTCGCGTGAAGGCGATTTCTATGTGGAAAATCGGTTGAATATAGGTGATAGGTTGACTTCAACTCAGGGTTTCAGAGTCGCGCACCATAGCCAAGCAGGAACCTTCTCTACATATAGATTCGACGCTTCCTATCTTTTTGTAACCGGCACTAAAGTTAGAGGACTCATAGCTACCGGTTATAGGGCGCCGGGGCTTTTCCAATTGTTCACTCCGCGAGACCCATATATGGGTGCGGGCGGTAACCCAAATCTTAAACCCGAAAAGAATTTTTCATATGAATATGGTGCAGACCAGTATATTTTCGGCGATAAACTCATAATGAGTGCTACGTATTTTTTTGCCATATATAAGGATATAATTGATGCAGTCGAAACGGCTCCGTGGTTCTATGATGATTACAAGAATGTCGGAAAACAGTCTATGCACGGGATCGAATTATCTGCCAAGGCAAGCCCTCTCAAAAATTTGACAATCCGCGGAGGATATACATATCAGAAAACCAAAAATATTCAAACCGGACGTGAACTGCTTCGTCGCCCTGAAAACAAGTTCTTTATAGAGTGGCATTGGGAGATAGTACCAAAATTATCCATGGATTGTAGACTCAGGTATAATGGACCGCAGGTTGAATCGGATCTTACGTTGTCTAAGGGCAAAGAGTATACGGTGGTGGATATGATATTAAATTATGACATATCGAAAAACTTTTCGGTCTATTCGAAGATATTGAATCTTTTTGATGCGCATTATGAAGAAGCCATAGGGTATGGTACTTTACCATTTACCGCTTACGGCGGCGTAAAAGTGAAATTTTAAACAATGCAATGTCCGCTTCGCGAAGGCGGACATTGCATATCATTATGTGCTACAGAGAGTTACGCCATTTTGAGCCAAAAATGACCGGACAAAACGGACATTTTGGTGAGGAATAAACTTCTCTAATGACGAGAATCTTCTTGTTTATGCCAATAGTTCGGCTATAATACATACCTATAGAAACAGAGAGGTTCCTCCTCGGCTCATACGAGAGGGACCCCAAATATTGCCCTCATGCAAACCGATGCTCTAAACGAGCCGCAGAGCGTGGGGGTTTTTCCTTATTCAAATAATAGGAGATAGCCATGAGTGAGATAAGCGAAGTTACCGCAAAGATAATAAAATTCAGGGATGAGCGCGACTGGATGCAGTTTCATGATCCAAAGAATATGGCTGTCTCGATAATACTCGAAGCTTCCGAGCTTCTGGAACATTTTCAGTGGAAGACCAAGGAGGAAGTTGAAAAATATATCGTTCAAAATAAGGCGGAGATCAGGGATGAGATCGCCGATATCGCTTTATATCTGTTTGAGTTAGCCGATAATCTCGGGATCGACTTAAAGCTCGCCATGGAAGGGAAGCTTAAAAAAAATGAGGCGAAATATCCGGTAGAAAAAGCTAAAGGCAAGCACACAAAATATAATAAGTTATGAACGATTCTTCAGGGACTGATGAAACTCCGAAAAGAAAACGGCGCGTGCGCTATAAAGGCAAGCATCCAAGGCGCTTTGACGAAAAATATAAGGAGCTCGATCCGGTAAAATACCAATGTGACATTGAGAAGATCATTAAGAGCGGGAAGACTCCGGCCGGGATGCACCTGCCGATCTGCGTTAAAGAGATCTTGGAATTTCTTGACCCTAAGCCCGGCCAGACCGGCTTAGACGCTACTTTGGGGTTCGGGGGACACACGGAAGAATTTCTTAGGCGCGTTTCTCCCGGAGGACGCATTTTTAGTATCGATGTCGATCCGATAGAATTAGCGCGTACCGAGCGGCGGCTGCGAGCCCTGGGCTTTACCGAAAAAGAGCTTATTTTCAGGCGTATCAATTTTGCCGGAGTTCCCAAAATGCTTGCCGATGCAGGCGGAGGATTCGATTTTATCCTGGCGGATCTGGGCGTCTCATCGATGCAGCTGGACAATCCCGCTCGGGGCTTTACATTCAAATGGGAAGGGCCGCTCGACCTGAGATTTAATCCCCAACGCGGACAACCGGCCTCGGCTTTTATAAGGACGATATCTGAAAAAACTCTGGGAAAAATACTCTTCAATAATTCTGATGAGCCCTATGCGGAAGCGATCGCCAGAGTTATTCACAGAAACCGCAATAAGATCAATACAACTAAGGCACTCGCGGATGCCGTGAAAGAAGCACTGGCTTTTACGAAGCCTGGCGCACCCCTGAGTGAGATAACCACATCTATCCGCCGGACGTTTCAGGCTTTACGGATCGAGGTTAACGACGAGTTTTCCGCGTTGGATCAGTTTTTAAGGAATTTGCCGATATGCCTTAAACCTAATGGCCGCGTGGCGATTTTGACATTTCATTCCGGCGAAGACAATAGGGTAATCAAGTCTTTTAGGGAAGGATTGGAAGCGGGGGTCTATTCTGATATTTGTCTTGAGCCAATACGGCCGACACCTAAGGAATGTTTTGATAACCCGCGCTCCAAAAGCGCGATCTTGCGTTGGGCGCGCAAATAGCTAAAGCAGGGTCCGTTTAAAAAGGTGCCAGCAGAATATGGAATGATGGCTCCTAATTAAACGGACCCTGGTTGTTAGGATTCAAAAAAGTTACTTGACAGCGTGTGAAGATTCTCATATAATCTCACAAGTAACAATTTTCACGGCACCATAAAAATTCAGGATAGCAATACCAATGCTTGGCAGAGTACGCGCCAGGCATTTTTTATTTAATTAAATAATTTTAAAAGTCGAATAAAAGGAGATATGTACAAATGCGCGGAGTAAATAAATTAATCTCTATAGCGGTGCTGGCGTGTTTTCTTGTGAATACTGCGATGGTGGACTGCGCATTCGCGCTCGGCACTGAACCGGCATCAGTACAACCGGACAAGCGCGACGAGATCTGTCGGGCCGGCCTCGATAAGCTTGCCGCGGAACGTCCGATCAAAATAGATCTTGATGTTGTTATCCCCGTAAAGCCGTGGACTGTGGCGGACCTGCCAAAGGGCAATGTGATAATGTCGAACAGAGAACTTCCGTCCGATCCGAGTTGCGCGCCTTTCAATGCGGCGCCGATGATCCATGGTAAGAAGATACTGATAGTCACTCTTAAGATCGAAGACATGACCATTATCAAGCCGGCGCTTTACGAGCTTAGCGCGGAGTCTCTCGGGAATAGTCTGAGCCATATCATGCTAGATCCGGGCGATCTCGACAGCTTCGACCATATAGCGGCGAAGCTGCAAACGGTCGAAAAAGACGCCGATATCATCCTGTTTCCGAACGCGAGCATGATGCCGCCCGATTCCGATAAATTTCCTGCCGACCTTCACGAAAGATTTCGTCAGGCCTCGCGCGTCTATAGCGAGCGTAGAGGGGAAGCGGCTACGCCTATGTATTACGACGCGCCGTCGATCCCGATCCCCGCGAACGTGTTCATTTCTATGGATGAAAGGGCTTACGAGCGCGCCGATAAAGCCATGGAGCAGCACCTGACGCAGACCGATAGGACGGACTACCGCAAAGTATTAGAACACCTTCTCAGATTCTGGCGAGAGGTCGGTAAGGCGGCTGGAAAATTTACCGGAAAGGAATGGTACGCAACGCCTTTTGTAGTCACCGATAAGAATGGTCAGAGGATAGATCCGTCGATATTGAAGAATAGACGCGCCAAAACCCCTATGATAGTGATGATACCGCACCAGGACGACAGCGAGCTTTCGGCCATAGCGAGGATCCTCGAGCGCCTCGATCAGGCGGACGAAGGCGAGGTCGCCGTAGAGATATGGGCGATGGGGCCGGGTAACGGCGGCGTTCCGACAATCACGGACGACATGATAATGAAGGCGATCCCTATTTTCCGGAGGATGTATGGAGACGAGGATGTTTTTGTGGCAAGGTTCGGCGAGAGGTTCGGGCGCAATCAAAAAATCCTCGCCGAGCTCCAGGAACTTGCGGACGACGTGCAGGGCTTTATTAAAAAGCACGAAGGTGAATACAAAGATTTTCCGGAGATCCTCTCTAAATTAAAGGCGCTTGATAAAGCGAGCATCGAGAAAGTGATCGCGAGCCAGCGTGATAAATTACAGCTATTCAAGGATCCGAGAGTCACTTACAAACGAATGCTCCTGGCCGCAAGCGGCGAGATACCTACAGGGCAGGAGCTCGAAGAGTTGAGAGAAGTCGTTCGCTACGTCATACGCTACCCGAAACTTGAGAACGCGCAAAAGGTCCTGCAGTCGAAGATCGATGGTTACAAGCCGAACGGCAGTATCGTGGTGCGTAAGTTGTCATCAGACCTACTGACTTATTCATCCAGCATACCGCGTGTGCCGTCGCTGAACGCGTTATTCGCGGGCTTTGCGGATGAGACCGCCTCGATGCTTGATGAATTTTGCCGGGACTACGAAGCCGAGATCATCTATGACCAGGCTCACGGCGTGCCGATAGAGATAGTCGGGCCGCATCAAAGAGACGCCCACGCAAACCACGTCGCGACGGCAGACGCCATGACCGCGGCACTACCGATATTTGCCGAGCGCCATCCGGAATTGAACTACGAGCCGTGGCGCTACCTCGCCGTCTGGGCTGGGGATCCTCCGGGCACCAAGAACATATATGTAGCATGTCCGGCCGAATGGAATCAGGAGGAAATATCCGCTTCGCCGTGGGAGAAGGCGGCGTGGCATTTTTCCATGCTATTATCGCCACTGGTTGGAGAACTGGCAGCGTCGAGATTCGGTTTGAAATCCCAGGATACATCCGCATTTGTAATTAACCGCTTATTCGCAGAAGCCGGAGCGATAGAGCCGCCGCCCGCACTGATCGCGTCTCCCGTGACTGTAGCGCCTGTAGCGCGCAAGAAGCTCACTGTAGAAAAGACGCAGAAACGGGCCCTTGTGACCGGCGGAGCGGGATATTTAGGAAGCATCCTTACTAGATACCTTATGACACAGGGCGTAGATGTGTGGGTCATAGACGATGAATCGACCGGCCATGCCCAGGCCGTTCCCGAAGAGATAGTGGCGTCGGGGCGTTATGTTAAAGGAGATATTAACGACACGGCGCAGCTAACAAAGATGATACGGGATAATAATATCGACGTCGTGTATCATCTCGCGGCGAAGACGCTCATGGGCGACTCTGTCGAGACGCCGGCGCTCTATAGTTATACAAACGCCATAGGCACGCTCTCCGTCGCCGAAGCGATAAAGACAGCGCAGGAGAAGACCGGTCGCAGGGTCGTATTGTTCAATACTTCGACATGCGGCGTATTTGACGATGAGGCAATTGAACTTAAACAGGGTAAAGGGTTATCCGAGAAGAGCTCGGTCAGGCCGACGGCTCCTTATACGGAAACGAAACTCACCGCTGAGCGGATACTCGAGCATTACCAGCGCGAATACGACGTAGAGTATGTTTCGATAAGGCCGTTTAATATAGTAGGCGCCCATCAGACGCCGGACGGCCAGTGGTGGGGGGAGGATACGGGCCACGCTACGCACCTTATAACGGTAGCCGGTAATGTTGTGACCGGTAAACGGGCGGCGCAAGGTATATTCGGGAATGACTTTGATACAAGCTCTTCCCCTGCGGAAGCAAAATTAAGTCCGGAGAGGATGGCCGACTTTGGAGTGGATAGAGACGGCACCGGCATACGCGAGTATATACACGCCGATGATATCTGCGAGCTTGGTTTTGCATACGTGAATTATGTATTAAGATGCGTTAACAGCGAAGAGCCCGTTACAGAAAGGGTCCTGGGCGGAGGGACGGGCATACCCCTATCTGCGCTTAAAGTGCTCGGTGACTATGTGTTTCCTATAGCGATAGAGCTCGGAATAAGGGCAGATAATCCGCCTACTATAATAGAGCCGCGGCGCGACGGAGATGA
>Ga0247842_10008017_pt1 | contig 11223 bp, 7 predicted proteins | sample LaCruzMarch2015__3_FD_192411 | JGI IMG/M metagenome (GOLD analysis project Ga0247842, IMG submission 192411) | Freshwater microbial communities from meromictic Lake La Cruz, Castile-La Mancha, Spain - LaCruzMarch2015_19m | ecosystem: Environmental > Aquatic > Freshwater > Lake | place: Spain...
CATCATGTGGAATTGCTTCACATTTGTCCTGGCCCTGCTCATGCTCTACGCCAAGTTCAAATGGGGCATCAGGCCCAAAGTCGGCAAGCCCGCAGCGTGATATGTCAATGTCATTGACATCCACTGCCCGTGAATATAATAATCTATGGTTGCCATGATAAAAGCTGTTTTCTTCGATTTCTTCAACACGCTGGTGTATTTCGACCCGCCGCGTGAAAAGCATTATGCCGATACGGCTGCGGAGTTCGGTATAGCCATTTCGCCAGCAGCCGTGGCGGCAGCGCTGCCGGAGGCCGATGCCTGGTGGCGCTCTGAGAACTTCAAATCGCCGATCAAGGACAGGGAGCAGGCAGCCAAGTACGACGCCTACCGCGGCTACGGACTGCGCATACTGAGGGATGCTGAAACTGCCGTGGAGCCGGAACAGGCCCTGCAGACGCTGGCCAAGGCATTCTCCATCGGCTTCAAATTCAAGAACTACGGCGATTCGCTGCCGGCGCTCCAGGCGCTCAAAGACAAAAATATACAGATGGGCGTCATCTCCAATATCGGTGAGTCGTTGGATTCCTACCTTGATAAGGTCGGGTTCACATCCTATTTCACCTACAATGTCACGTCTTTTGAGGCTGGCTATGATAAACCGCAGCCGCAAATCTTCCAGCTGGCATTAAAAAGAGCACGTGCAACAGCAGCGGAGGCACTCTTCGTGGGTGACCAATACGACCTGGACGTAGTGGGCGCCAGGAACGCCGGCATCACGCCCATACTCATCGACCGCGACGGCGCAGGCACCAATTATGACTGCATCGTGATCTCTGATCTCTCACAGGTCATGGACCATATTTAAGGCGGTCCCTTACAGGCCCCTTAAAAACTCTGGCCGCAGCAGGGCGGGGTCATTTTTCGACAGGATTGAATCGAGCTGGGCCAGCATTTTCCGCCGATCGGCAGGCAGGCTGCCACGTATGGCAAAGTAATTGGATGCGTGCATGGAACTGAAGAAACAGTCTGTAAAAGTGGCGTTTTCAACCATGGCCCTGAGTTCATTCAGCGAATCGAAGGGCGTGATAAGCTCAAATTCACCATTCTCCCATTCCTGGTAAAGCGGGGTGCCCGGTATAAGGGTCAGCGTGAGCGCACCCGCGTAATCGGGGTCCATCTCCGTAAGGATGCGCGCCGTCTCCATAGCATGCTGCTGGCTACCCTGCACACCGCCCAGGCCGAGTATGACCGTCATGGAGAGCATTATGCCCGCCTGCCGGACCTTCGTGGCCGCCTCAACCATCTCAGCGTGGGTGGCCCCCTTAATTATCCTTCGCAGCACAACGTCATCACCGCTCTCCACCCCCATATAGAGTATGCCCAGCTTCAGATCTTTGAGCGCCTTCAGTTCGCCCACGCTGCGCCTCAGTATGTCCTGCGGCGTGGCATAGCTGGCTATACGCTCGATCCGGGGGAATTTCGTGTTCAGGTATTGCAGCGCTTCCACCAGCTTCGGGTAAGGATAGACCAGAGCGTCGCCGTCCTGCAGGAAAACACGTTTGCCGTCCCAGCGCCTCAAGATGGCATAAACGATGTCGGGCTGACCCGGCAGTGTCATGCGGGAATTCATGTAGAGCGACATTGCATCGATCTCGTTCTTGACTTCCTGAAGGTCGCGCACACCGAGATTGGTGAATGAATAAGCACAGAAGGTGCAGGTATTGTTGGAGCAGCCGGAAGTAAGGGGGAGATAGTAACTGGCATGCTCGCTGGGCGGTCTGAGTATCTCCGGTCGTTGGAAAATCATATCTTTACCCCAATGATAAGTCAGTGTAATTTGGCCACATAGCTGTCGAGTGGTACTCCCAGCGACCTGGCTACGGGCCCGCACTTGGCCTTGAGACAGAAGAAGATCTTGCCCTGCGGCGCCAGTTCCCCGAGCGTCTCATAATATCCCATACCCTTGGCAAAAATAAAGTCCGCCTTTGCGAAAGCCTGTTTGAACTCGTCTGAGGCCAGTGCAAAAAGCACTCCCGGCGTGGCCGTCCCGGTGGTCATGACCTCCCCCGCCTCCTGCTGCATACCGGCTTTCCTGATATCGGCTACGGTGATATCGTTCTGTACCGGCAGTTCCTTTACCACGTAAACTGTCCTGGCATATTTCCGCATAAGGTTTAGCAGGGGCATATCAAAATACACTTCCCCTGTATTATCAGCCAGGTACAGTACAAGTTTGGACCTCTTTATCTTGCCTTCCAGCAGCCGCGAATCGTCGATGGTGAACTGCAACCTGTTTTGCCCGGCCTCTTCCCTCAATTCCTCGATGGGCCGGAAGAAATCGATGGCGTTGCCCAGGGCCGCCAGCCTGAGGTACTCGACAAAACCCACTTTGTAGCTATCCCTGACCAGGGCGAACAACCGCCGCCCCTCCTCTATCTCGATGTCCTTGACCTTGCGGTAAGGGTCATGGTTGCCGGTCACCTGCTTGATTGCGTGGTGCATGGGCGCGGCAATCTCGATGGATACGGAATCGGGCCTCAATTTCTCATGGAGCACCTTTCCGGCGGCTCGTATGGATTCCTCTGCCAGGGCAGTATCACTGGTGGCGAAGGCGGAGGCCTGGGCGGCCAGCCTGAGAAGGCAGTCGTGACATTCGGTGGATATTCTCAAGGTCAGAGCTGCCTGCGTGTCCTGAGGATCAGCACCAGGGTTACGATGACCAGCGCCATGCCGAGCCCGATGATGAGCCAGACCCACAGCGGGGTATCCTGCCCGGCAGGGTATTCACCGGGTGCCGCCGGGGCCTCTTCGGTCCGGAAACTGAAAGTCGCGCTCCAGTCGCTGGGTATGGGCTGCCCGTTGACCTCGGTTGCCCTCACTCGCCAGAAGTAGTTGGTATCGTAGTCGAGAGTCCCGTCATACTCGTAGCCGGTGGAGGAAGTGACCGCCTGTTTTAAAACCTGTTTAAATTCAGGATCCTTGGATAGTGTAAATTCGTAGCGCGTCGCCTCCTTCCAGGGAGACCATGAGAAGGAAGCCGGCCTGGTCCTGCACCCCATGCACCCGTTATCCGGGGCCAGCAACTGTACGCCGTAGTAAGGTGAATTTACTATGAACCCGGGCTTTACGCTGAAGCTGCGTACGTCCGACCAGGGGCTGACAGCGACCTGACCGGTGGCCGAGCGATAGGACCGTATCCTCCAGTAGTAAACCGCTCCTGCCTCGGGTAGCGCTGCCGGCGAAAGCCACATGCCAGGATTTGTCATGTTGACCTCGTCCATGGTGGCCCTGATGGAGCCCGTGACTGCCGCTATATTGCGGGAGTTGGATATGGCCGGGTTGATGCGCAACGTAAAGGCGGCGTCTTTGGCCACCTGCAATTCATATACCGTTGACAGGCAGAGTTGCTCCCAGGACATGTCGATCTGCTGGTTGCGCCCGGTCACTGGGTCGGCCCCAACCAACGCGCCGTCGGCGGGCATACGCAGTACGGGCCCCTTCTTGGCCAGGCAGTCCGTGTAGGCCCACAGCATACCCTGGTTTAATGGAGGATTGTAGCCCGGTTTTCCGAGATACTTTCCAAGTTTAATCTTAGACAGGATTGTCGTTATATTGTCAGAAAGATTTATCGAGCCATCCCACACCAACCCGCTTTCGTTATCGATGGCATACAGGGTCGTATTGGTATTTGTGGAACAGCATCCGCAAGCCTTAAGTGAGCTGGGTTCAAGTGTGAAACGCACTCCATCCTGGCTCGGCGGCTGGAATACATTCAGGCAATCCCAGTAGACACCAGGCTTGGGCATACCGTTCCTTGGCTCCAACGTCCTGCAGACAGCACTGTTTGACGTGATATTGCCGAAATTATTAGTGGTTATGTTGTCATGCGCGGCATACAGGGCAGGCTGTCCGTTTCCCGTGAAGGCCATCACAATACCGAAATAGCCTTGAGGGTGGGGAGGATTAGGACCGATGGGGGGAGTTTCGCCCATCCAATCAGAACCCGTTGCCCCATTGGATACATCCATCATGTCGTTATCGGTCCAGCGCGTGAAGACCGGTGCGGAATTGCGGTAAACGGTGCCCGTTACATTGTCTCCCACGGCTGCATAAATAAACCGGTTCTTCTCAAAATCAGTATCAAATATGGCGTGCACATTGCCCTTAACAGGTATATTGTCCCTGTAAGTCTGGAAATTCACCCCGCTGTCGGCCGAATAGGACACAGGTGTGCCGTCAAAAGTGGAGTACATATTGGCCCCCACCAGCACCTTGCCGTTGCGCGCCGTGATAGTATGCGGGATCACCATAGTATCGGCCCCTTTCAAATTTGTGGACCAGGCCGTACCCGTATAAACCAGCTTCTGTACCATTCCGGTTATGCCGGCGACGTACATGACCCTGCTGGATTCGAATGTGAAATCCTCCACCAGGTACCTTGGCGTGACTGCTACCCAGTAATCACCATAGTCTGGTGACCAAGCCATTACCCCCGCTCCTGAAGCGGACGATGGTGCGAACCTGGCAGCCCAGGCCACCACCCCGCCATCGGAAGAATCGGTGCAGGACTGTACCGTACGTAAAATGGGCAGGTCTGTCTGCAGTCTCCCGCAGCAGGCCGACGTGGTATGCATAAATACCCTTTCCCAGTAAGTACCCATTGGAGGTATAGCCGGCAGGGGTGCAGCTACCCCCGGGCTGATGGTCGAGCGCCAGACGCTGTCGAACTCGTTGCAACCCCAACCTATATTTCTGTGCACCGATGCAAGATACAGCGTGGTGCAATCGGCTGACACAGCAACATCGTTGAACCAGTCGATGGTGGTATCAATGAGCGACAACTGGTTCCAAGTATCACCATTATTACGGCTGATGGAGAAAGCGGATTCATCGTTTGGAATAAGCCTTGAAATCCACAATTTCCACCAGGGATAGCCGTGAACATAAACTACGTCCTGCCCAAACGTAATAGTTCCTGATACGTTACCGACAGCTCTCGCTCGGACATGATAAAGTTTTCCTACAACAAGCCCTGGTGCAGTCAAATTGAAAGATCCGGGCACACCCATTGACAGTATCACCGTAGAACCACCATAGGCAGTGGTCAGACCATAATCAAAACTAACTGCCATTGAAGTATCGGTACCCATGCTCGTTAAGGTTCCATAAAATAATGCTGTAGTTAAATCTGCATATGTGTCCTTACCCGTCCTCAAATTACTATGTATGAAGGTAATGTCTTGACCATAAGCGTATGCATTAGATATATTGCCCTTTGCCCTCGCCCTGAAATGATATGTTTCATTTGGTGTGAGCGCGACTGTAGTTGGGAAAGAAAATGTCCCAGATGAAGACAACGCCGCATTTGCAGTGAAATAGCCATAGGACTCAGTAGTCCCGTACTCAAAATCCACTACGGCTGATGTGTCGGTGCTGAGACTGGCTAATTTGCCATAAAATGTTGCTACAGTGGAGCTGGTATACGTACTATTCTCGGACGTGACAGTAAGCGTATTACCATTAACGTAGACCATATCTCGTCCGTATGTGACGACACCAGAAGGCACGCCCTTAGCTTTAGCCCTGAAACGATAACTTTTTCCACTTACAAGACCTGTGGCTATAGCCGAAAAAGAGCCGGGGGTAGTCATGACTGGAGATAAAGGTACTACAGGATTACCATAAGCATTGGTCTCGCCATATTCAAAGGATACGTCAGCAGATGAGTCAGTACTTATATATTTATTCGTCAAAGTACCGTTAAATGTAACTGCGGTAGAACTTTCAGAAACGGCACTGTTGGTTATCACATTACTGTGAGTATAAGTGATATCCTGACCGTAGACGGTAGTATTTGAAGGGCTGCCAACAGCCTTTGCGCGGAAATAGTAAATATTCCCTATAGTCAAACCACCTATTGGAATAGAGAAAGTGCCTGTAGCGGGCATAACCCCAACGACAATATTTGTTCCGGTCACGGAATAGTTGGCATCGGGTCCATAGTCAAATGACACAGTTACCGACACATCATTATTGAGGCTAGTAAGATTTCCACTAAACGTAGCTATCCCAGGAGTCGCGTAAATAGCAGCACCTGTTGATACCGCCAATATGTTGGTTATCATCCCCGAACCCGTAACCGCATAGGCGAGTGATCCATTAGGGTTCCAGACCATGACCGCCGACCCGATGCCGGTCAGGTTGTCACTGCATAATGAGCCGCCACAGCCGCCCTGGTTTCCGGCGCCTGTAGGCGGTTTAAGCGACACATAACCACATGAGCCGGCGCAGGTACAAGGGGTATCCATGAACATTGTCGGAACGTATGCATAACAGGGACTGCCGTATAGCGACCCGGCCATCAATTTACCCGATGCATAAGTACCGAAAAATGCGATGCTATTGATTCCTGCCCTAGATAAGAGCGTTGCCACGACCGTATCGTCGATACGGTAGATACCTGTTTGGACAAGGCTGACAAAAGCGCGCCTAAGGGCGGGTGACTGCCCGGAAAAATCCGATGGCAAAGCAAGGTCTGCCGACGAGAGTGACAATAGTGATTGTGAGGCAATACTAATTCCATTATTATTAAATATCCATTGCAGAGTTGTGTTTGCAGAAATATCACGCACACCAATGTTATAGTAGGTTTTTGAGTTATCAGCGAGTACAACCACATAAGACTGGTCACCTGGATAGGTCGGTGAAAATTTCACAGCATAGAAGTCCATTGGATCTGATGTCGGAGGGTCTTGCAGGCTCCATGAACCGAATTTGCTGTCTTTCAATATAAATATATGACCCGATCCGTTCCCGCTGCGGGTGGCGAACATAAAGTCCCTGCCGTTTCCATAATCGGGCGAAATATCCATGGTGCTGATAGCTTCCACGCCATTCAGTAAGGGCACCCCTGCATCGTTCCAACTTGCCCCGGCATCCTGGGTTACCCAAACGTGCTGCGGACCCCAATAAGCACCTGTGCCGTTATCCCCAACGCTCACAGCCCATATCTTAGAATTGTCCGGCGCTATAACAGCATTATACAGATGATCACCTGCGGACCAACCCGCACTGTCCGTTAATCTCCTGTAGGATGCTGTGGACCAGGAGATACCACCATCAGCAGTAGTATAAAGAACACCAAGGGGACCGGGGTTATTGTTACCGGGAATTGTCCTGTTATCCACGGTGACGGCTGCGATCAGTGTTTTGCCGTCGTTGCCGACAGCCAGGTCGCGTATCTCGCTGCCTGTCAGGTTATCGCCCACGTGGCTCAGGATATCGTTCCTGTTTGATACGGACCCAGGTGTGCTTACGGTATCCCAGCGCATGATGCCGGGGTCAGCTTCGACGGAACGAGGATTCAACAGGCCTGCCGGCAGCAACGCAACGACCGCAGCCACCAGTAAGCAGATAAAAACCGGTTTAGGGAGACGTTTTCTATACATATGTGCTTGGCTAACCTGCGGCATCCACTGCCTGAACAAAACGTGTACTATAGTAGCATACGGCAACATTTTATGCATAGAATATAAAGGAATTGTTAAGGCAATGAAGGATGAACTGAAACGCCTGCTTGAACTGGGCAAGAACGAGCCGATCGCGGGGTTCCTTGGCATGAGGCTGCTGGAGCTGTCTCCGGGGTACGCCCGCGTGTCCATGCAGATGAAGCCCGAGTACCTCAACTTCAACGGCATGGTCTTCGGCGGAATCATCTCGGCGGTGGCAGACCAGGCTTTCGCCTATGCCACCAACTCGGTGGTCAATCCCAACGTTGCGTCGCAGTTTAACATCCACTACGTAGCGGCGGCCGGAGCACAGGACGAGTTGACAGCGGAATGCCGGGTCATGAAAAGCGGCAAGCGTGTCTGCATATCCGAGATAAAGGTGAAAAACGGGGAGGGCAAGCTCATCGCGACGGCAACCGGCACAACTATACCGCTGGTTTAATTCCCAGGGACGGGCTTGCGCGGTTGGACGGCAACGTCATATTATTTAGTGGGTTCAAGGGATAGATTGCTTCGCTGCGCTCGCAATGACGAGGGTGTAGTCGCTCGCAATGACAACATAAGGATATAATGAGAAAAGTTAAGATACTGTTTACCGACATCCACAAGCCGGAGTACCACGACAAGAACCCTTTCCGCGAGGGTTTCGAGTGGGGCAAGCAGGTGGTCCTGGACCTGTGCGTGGATATAGACCTTGACGAGATGTTCAGCATCTACATCGAACAACCTGAAAAACGCGTCAGGAGCGGAAGGGTCATCAAGTTCAGCGAATTCGCCATGGAATACCTGGCCCAGGAGCAGCAGAAACAAAGCCGGGAGCAGTGCGGCGGAGGCGATATCTCAGATGAAGGCAAAGCATAGTAAATAAAGGCAGGCGGTGAGAGATGGAAGACTTCGAGAAACTGGGTGTGTTTTACATCGGCAGGGAATACGACCTGGCCAATAAGAAATCGGGTGAGCACCTCGTCCTCTACGATTCCAGGGACATGGTAACGCACGGCGTTTGCGTAGGCATGACCGGCAGCGGCAAGACGGGGCTATGTATCGCCATACTTGAGGAGGCCGCACTCGATGGCATACCAGCCATTATCATAGACCCAAAAGGCGACCTGCCCAACATGATGTTGACCTTCCCCCAGTTGAGGGCCGAGGATTTCCTGCCCTGGATCAACGAGGACGATGCACGCCGCAAGGGCCTTTCACCACAGGACTTCGCAGCCAAACAGGCCGAGACGTGGAAGAACGGACTGGCATCCTGGGGGGAAAGCGGTGACCGCATCGCCAGGCTCAAACAGGCCGCCGATTTCGTGATCTACACGCCCGGCAGCACAGCTGGCATACCCATCTCCATATTGAAATCGTTTGCCGCTCCTCCTGCAGCGCTGCTCGAGGATAACGAGCTGCTGAGGGACAGGATAAATTCTACAGTAACCAGCCTGCTGGGACTGATAGGTAAGGACGCAGACCCCATCAAGAGCCGTGAACATATACTTATTTCGACCATATTGGATAATGCATGGAGGCAGGGCATCGACCTCGACCTGGCCGCCCTAATACAGCAGGTTCAATCACCGCCCGTGAGCAGGATCGGCGTGATCGACCTCGACTCGTTCTACCCGGCCAAGGACAGGTTCGAGCTGGCCATGCTGATCAACAACCTGCTGGCCGCGCCCGGCTTCAACGCCTGGCTCGAGGGTGAGGCGCTTGATATAGGGCAAATACTCTACAGCCCATCTGGCAAGCCGCGCATGTCGATCTTCTCCATCGCGCACCTCAGTGACGCCGAGCGCATGTTCTTCGTATCATTACTACTCAACCAGGTGCTGGCCTGGATGCGCCAGCAGCCGGGCACCACCAGCCTGCGCGCCATGCTCTACATGGACGAGATATTCGGCTATTTCCCGCCGGTGGCTAACCCGCCTTCCAAGCAACCCCTGCTGACCCTGCTGAAGCAGGCACGCGCCTTCGGCGTGGGCATACTGCTGGCCACGCAAAACCCAGTAGACCTCGACTACAAGGGGTTGTCCAATACGGGCACATGGCTGCTTGGGCGCCTGCAGACCGAGCGTGACAAGGCGCGCGTGCTGGAAGGACTTGAGGGAGCGGCGGCCACACAGGGGGCAAAGTTCGACCGCCAGGCCATGGAGCAAACCCTGGCCGGCCTGGGCAACCGCGTCTTCCTCATGAACAACGTCCGCAACGATGCCCCGACGATATTAGAGTCACGCTGGACGATGTCCTACCTGAGGGGCCCGCTCACCCGTAACCAGATCAAGATACTGATGGACCCGGTCAAGGCCCAGATGCCCAAATCACAGGCCCCAGCCTCCCAGGCGCCCTCATTCACAGCGCCATCGTCCGGCCAGGTAGCGGCAGCCGCAGCACCGGCACAGGCAAGGCAGGCGGCCGTACCATCGGGGCGTCCCGTTATCCCTCCCGACGTATCACAGTACTTTGTGCCGGCCAGGGGCAGCCAGGCCGGGAGCAATCTGCTTTACAGGCCGGCTGTGCTAGGCGTGGCACAGGTACATTTCATGGATGCCAAGTCAGGCATAGACACAACGGATGATACTGCGGCAGTCACGGACATCACCGACGATCCCATACCGGTTAACTGGGACAACGCTAAAGATGCCGGTTTCAGCATCTCCGACCTGGAGAAAGCGCCCCGCGAAGGGGCACAGTTCGGTGCGCTGCCGGCCGTTGCGGGCAAGGCGCGCAGCTACGACAGCTGGAGCAAGGAGTTCACCACCTGGCTTTACGGCAGCAAGAAATACGAGCTTCTCAAGAGCCCGACCTATAAACAGGTTTCCAAACCCGGCGAATCGGAGCGGGACTTCCGCGTAAGGCTTGGCCTGAGCGCCAGGGAACAGCGCGACGATATGGTCGACAAGCTCAAGCAGAAGTACCAGGCCAAGATAAATTCACTGGAAGAGAAGGTGCGGGTTGCGCAGCAGGCCGTCGACCGCGAGGCTGAGCAGCAGAAGCAGCAGCAGATGCAGACCGTAATAAACGTCGGCGCCACGCTGCTGGGAGCATTCATGGGCAAGGGTTTGAGCACGGGGACGGTAGGAAGAGCCTCTACGAGCGTGAAAAGCGCGGGACGCATCATGAAGGAGAAGGATGACGTCAACCGGGCCAAGGATACGGTGGAAACGCGCCAGAAAACACTGGAAGACCTGGAAGCAGAGTTCAAGGCCGAGACGGATCAGCTCGCCGCCAGGACAGACCCGGCCACGGAGGAACTGCAGAAGATATCCATACGCCCGGCCAAAAAGGACATCGTGGTAAAACTGGTGGGCCTGGCCTGGCTGCCCTTCTGGCGGTCACAAGACGGCAGTGTGACGGCAGCCTGGCAGTAAACAGGATTTGCCGTGAATTCAGACGGAGATTTTCAGCCGGTGCCTGAGGTAGAGCCCGGCCAGCAGGCCGAAGACCAGCCCGCCCAGGTGACCCTGCCAGGATACGAATGATAACGGCAAGAGGATGAGGAAACCGATGGCTACGCCAACCCACAACGGCATAGGCACCGGGATAGGGAAGATAAATACACTTACTTTCGGCGCAACTATAGCCAGTGCCCCGCCGAGGGCAAATACCGCCCCAGAAGCGCCGATAGTCGGTATATAGGGCGAAGATAACCCGAGGACAAAGAGCCCGCCTACAATGCCGCCTGCAAAGTAAACCAGCAGGAAAATCCTTGTCCCCGCCACGCGGTTAAAAAAGCTGCCGA
>Ga0247842_10008019_pt1 | contig 11222 bp, 14 predicted proteins | sample LaCruzMarch2015__3_FD_192411 | JGI IMG/M metagenome (GOLD analysis project Ga0247842, IMG submission 192411) | Freshwater microbial communities from meromictic Lake La Cruz, Castile-La Mancha, Spain - LaCruzMarch2015_19m | ecosystem: Environmental > Aquatic > Freshwater > Lake | place: Spain...
CGACCGCGCCCTGATGGCCCTCATGGTCTATTCCTTCGCCCGCATCGGCGCCGCCCTGGGGATGAAGGTCGAGGACGCCTACACCCCAGCCTCATTCGGACTCCCGGAACCCCCGGACCTCTTCGAGAATCTCCCGATGACTGCGCCGCGCGATGCGCTCGTAGGCCAGTTTGTTCGTGAGTTGACCCCGACGACTGCACCCGCGCGGCCTACCTGGCGGCGCTGCAGCCCGGTGCCGCCCGCATTGACCTGCACGGCCAGTCGGCCGGTGTGGTCACGCAACGGGAAGTCGTCTATGCCCAAGCGCTGTTGCGCGGGGAGGTCCCGCCACCGCGCCCACCGCAGACTGCCGCCCTTGCGCCCGACCTGCCCCAGGACGCCCCTTTGCACGCGGAGAACATCGTGTCCGGCCATCTCGAACTCACCGTGAAGTTTTCCGAGCTACCGACGCCCGTCCAGGTGCAGGCCGGGCTGAAGATCGGCATCCAGACCGACCGCGCCCTGGTGGTGGCGATCCTGCCGCCGAAAGCCTGGAAGAAGCTCGCCCAAGCCGCCGACGCCTGGCCGCACTGGGTGGCGGCCCTGAGTGGCCGACTCGGCGCTCAGGCCGGCGCGGCGGCTGGCCCGGTCATCGTGCTCGAACAGCCCGCCTTGCAGGTCTTCGAGAAGAACGCCAAGCCCGCGGCGGACGCGACCTGACGCCGGGCGGAAGTCGTCAGGTTGAGGTCTGAGAGGTCAGGCCGGACCCGTCAGGTAACTGAAACATCGACCCTAACCTGACGCATTTTCGGCCGCGAGCCTGACATCAGGCTGGGGTATACCCCAGGGCGACAGGTTGTACGCCAGCGGAATTTCAGAATCGGCCCTCCCCGATCTCTTCGTCCGTGGCGTCTCAAAACCCCTGCGCTGGCGTCGTACCCGCTAGTCTCGTCGACTGAGTCCGCCCCCGTGTTTCACGTCTGTTGCTTATCGATTATCCTACGAGGCCATTACCCTATAAGATGACGTCCTCGGCTTTTCCCAAGGGGCACGGAGCGGCGGGAGTACCACTTGGGGGGCGCAAGGTTTGCATGGATTTGGGCATACCCTGCGAAATCCGAAGCACCCAAGCGCCCGGTCCCAGCTAGGTTTTAGAACCAAGAAACGTCAGCAAATAGAACCTCTTCCCGATTTCCGTCGCGCTTCCCCGCAAAGGAACTAATAGGCGTTTTCGCCGAAAAGGGCCGCTGCTGCCCAAACCGCTGAGCAGTGAACTCCGCCATCGCGAGACCAGTTCCCAAGGAGAAATCTTATGCCAGACGACTTAACGCTATTAAAGGAGCCCGCCTTTGCGACGGCCCTGAATGATTTAGACGACCTTTTGACGCAGAGCGGAAAGGCGTTCTTGCTCGGTGCGGGGTGCAGTAAGTGCGCAGGGCTTCCATTGACTGTGGAACTCACGGATAAAACCCTCGCGAGTGCGCGCTTGGACGCAACAACTAAATCCATTCTGTTATCTATAGTAGCGCTTTTCAAGGGTTCGACAACCGCAAATATCGAGGACTACCTAAGTGAATTGGTCGACTTTGTCGCGATTGCCGAGCGGCGTGGCGCTCGCGGCGCTGCGACTAAGACGGCCTCACTCGGCGGAGACGATTATTCTGTCCAACAGCTCAAAGATGCGGTAGACCAGATTAAGAATGCGATAGTAGAGGAAATCGATATTACTGTGAATCTAGATGTTCACTGGGACTTCGTCCGAGCGGTACATCGCCCTTCAAGACCAGGCAGAAACGTTGCGACTCGGCCAGTCGATTATCTGGTCCTGAACTACGACACACTGATTGAAAATGCACTTGCAGTTCAGAAACTACGCTACTCAGATGGAATGAGCGGTGGCAATAGTGCGTGGTGGGACATTTCGACCTTCGATATGGCTGGCCTTGCTGCACGCGTCCTAAAACTGCATGGGTCAATTGATTGGAGTGAGATATCAGGTGATCCATTGCCACGGAGAATTGCTAAGAGCCTGACGCTGCCAGCCGGGAACGATCGGAAGGCTCTCATTTGGCCTGCCTCGACCAAGTACCGAGAAACGCAACGAGACCCATATGCTCAGTTATCCAGCCTTGTTCGTAGCGTTCTCCGCCCGCAGTCTGGTAGTCAAACCGTGCTTACTATATGCGGATACAGCTTCGGTGATTCTCACATAAACATCGAAGTCGAAAGAGCCCTACGTGAATCGGGAGGGCAATTGACCGTTGTGGTTTTCGCTTCCGACGACGCACCAATAGGCGAACTCAAACGATTACATCAAGACAAGGAAATCATGGACCAAGTGCGGATCTATGCGCGCAAGGGCTTCTTTCACGGGATGACAGCAGCAACATCGACCAGTGACCTACCTTGGTGGAAATTCGAAAACATAACCAGACTGCTCGGAGGAGAACGATGATAGATGAAACCCACAACCCGAACGCCCCCGTCGAAAATCTTGCGGTCGGAACAATTATTGAAGTCGATGGGTCTCACATTGTAGCAGAATTGAAGCCAGGAATTACCGAGCTTTCGCGCATATTCGGGGGCGATACTTATCCCATCGGTCAGTTTGGTTCTATCGTGAAAATTCATTTTGGACGAAGGATCATCTTTGCCTTTGTCGGGCGACTACGCATGAAGGCTGAATACGAAGTAGAACGCGGCATTCCACCACAGGCAACGAGCGATGAGCGTGTAATTGAAGCCGACCTGTTTGGCGAAGGTGAGTGGCTTAAAGATACGTCAGTCGCTCCGATTCGTTGGGAACTTAAATTCGATCGGGGCGTTGCAACCTATCCACTCCCTCAGCAAACGGTTTACCTCACGCCTAAACGGGAACTCCGCTTCATCTACGGCCACGGGAAAGGCCCTTCCGTCCATCTGGGTGAACACGTCGGAACCGGCGGGACACGGTGCTATGCCGAAATGAACGAACTGCTCGGAAAGCACACGGCAATTCTCGGCTCAACAGGATCGGGAAAATCAGGAACTGTTGCGGCAGTGCTTCACAGCCTTCTCGAAAGGGGAGTTGAAGCTGGCTTGGACAGTTGGAAGCCGCGAATCGTCGTGCTCGATCCGCATAACGAGTATGCGAAAGCGTTCAAAGACAAACATACGAGGCTCTCAACCGACGAAGGCAGCCTGAAGCTTCCGCATTGGCTACTTAACTTCCAAGAGACGGTTTCACTCGTTATTGGAAAGACGGAGTTCGTTGCTACATCGCAATCGAACATCGTGAAGTTAGCGCTCTTGAACGCACGCGTGGCAGCTGCGGCGACTCTGGGGCATGACCACGCGAAACTGACTGTCGATTCGCCAACACCTTATTCGATTCAAAAATTCAAAGAGGAGGTTAATGCACAGCGGCCAACAGGAAAGGACAAGAAGGAGCAAGAACCTTTTAACTCTGTAATCAATAAACTGGAGACTCTGGAGCGAGACAGCCGGATGAATTTCATGTTAGCCCCTTGGGATGGAGCGACAGATGAGTTCGCGCCAGTGCTTTCTCAATTCGTTGGTGACGGCAAGCCAGTGCGGATTGTGGATTTGTCGGGCGTGCCTAATGAAGTTGCAGGAGTATGCAGTGCGGTGATTGCGCGCACTTTGTTTAATCTTAAGGTATGGCAGACAACAGATGAGCGCGAGCGCGATCCGGTGTTGCTGGTATGCGAAGAAGCTCACCGCTATGTACCTAACAGTGGAGAAGCCCAATACGAGGCCGCTCAGGAGGCGATTCGGCGTATCGCAAAAGAGGGTCGCAAATATGGAATCGGTTTGCTGCTCGTTTCCCAGCGACCAAGTGAAGTCGAGGCGACAGTGCTTTCACAATGTAATAGCTGGATCGTTCTCCGGATCACCAACGATGCAGATCGTGAGCATGTCCGTGCTATTCTTCCTGACTCCATGGCTGGTCTTACAAAGATGCTTTCCGGCCTACGGCGCCAAGAAGCAATTTTTGTAGGACAGGCGGCAATACTTCCTTCAAGAATTTTAGTTCGTTCACTGACCCAGGAACAGTTACCACGATCTAACGACATTGATTTCGATAAGGGATGGCAAGGGCCAAGCATGTCCGCAGAGCAACTTGGCGTCATTGCGAACAGATGGCGCTTTCAGCAGAGATGAGCCTCAACGCATCCATTTTTTAAGACACCGCCCTGACATCACTATCGTAACTGAACAACGCGTTCGGGCACGGGCCATATCTCTTCCGCGGCAAAGCAACGGCGAAGCAGAGGATGGGGTCAGGTCTTGACTTATGCCTCGCAGAACAGAGGATGGAACAGAGGATGGGGTCAGGTCTTGACTTATACCTCGCAGTGACGCCGGTGCAGAAACCGCAGGGTCAAGAAACGGCAGGATCAGGTCTTGACTTGTGCCACAGCGAGAACTCAAGACCTGACCCCATCCGTTCCGTAAAGCGGTAAAGCGGTCAGTACCCCTAATCAACGGGTTCCATCGTAAAGGGTACTAACCCCCTTTCCGTAATTGAGCCTGGGGCCCCTTTGCCTCCCCTTTTCCCTGTCAGTCAGTTATGTGATGGCAAGTTATTGCGCTCTTATGTAAGACCAAGGTTCTTCGCGATAACTGCGATAGCAATAAACCAAGAAATTTGGATAAACAATCGCCAAAACTTGCCTTTCATCTTCTTCGTGAAGAATAGGTAGGCGAGTCCCGCTAGACCTAGTGCCCAAAGCAATTCGCCAATGTGGGTGGCAACGACAGCAAATATTCCATACGGCCAGATCGGCTTTGATCCTAGCACTATCATTGCGCCAAACAACGCAACAAAGTGTCGCCAGAATGCAAGCGTACTAGGCGACATGTCGTCAGGAAAGAATCTGCCGGAAACAAAGAATCTGCCGGAAACGCTTTTAGTGACATTACCGCCATTGGATGCGTTTCTTACATTTTGCATTTTCATATATTCAGCTCTCTTAGGAATGCAGCATAAACGGGACTGCCGCTAAGCCTCCGCCGTAGGAACGCCGGAAAACCGGCGCTCCTATCGGCGGAGGCGTATGTTACTCAGAGTGAATCGAGAAATTTTTGGCCGCCACAGTCTTACGTTATTTACAGTCTTCTATGCGCAAAGTGTATCTGCCAATATAGGTATTATTCTTATCATAGAATGCATATTCCATATCGATTAGCCTGAGTAGCGGTAAAACATTAGGGTCAGAACATGCCATTCGTAACGATTGTATCTCTTGCTGATTAAGTGCTGCTGGCGATATCGCGCTTTGTTCAACTGTCAGTTGATTCTGATAAATATAAATAGAGCGACCGCTTTCTTCCCGACATGCTGTTCCGGTTATGGTCGTGTCTTTATCTATTTGCATTGGGTAATGGGCTGCGTCTTTCGATACCCTCTCCCAGCAAGCTCTAATATCAGGTCTTGCCAAAGCGGTATTTGTGGACGTACACAACAACAACAGAATCAGAGAAACCGTCTGTTTCGCGAACATCATCACCTCGGTCAGTGTAATTGCAATGCCTAGCCACCAAGGTAGCCCGACCACCACAAGGCAAACGGCATGGGTTCCAACACGACGCCGCGACATTGGCTCGGCTTGAGCCAGAGGTTAGGTCAATCGGGATAAGGGGATAAGGGGCCAGGCTCAATTAACTTCATCTTGATCCGGCGGATTTAATTGAGCCTGGCCCCTTAGTCCGCTTAGTCCGCTTTTTCGGAGAGTTGCGCCTTAAGTCAGTGCTATTCGAGCCTGGCCCGAATGGCACTGACTTAAGCCGCGGCACTGATAAATCAGCCAGTTACAGGAGCATCGACAGGCAGTCACTTGGTTGGAAGCGGCATTTTCCGCGGTGTTTCCCGGCTTCTGTCCGGACCGGAGCGGTTTTTCGCCTTCTTCGCCGCATCGCAACCGATTGTTTCTGCTATGCTTGCGGCTTAAGTCAGTGCCATTCGAGCCTGGCCCCTTTTCCCTCCGATGCTGATTCCCTGCCGCTATTTCCGCGCTATTTCCGACGGGTACGCAATGTAAAAATATCCGCCGCGATCCTCTACCGCAAGGCCGAATTTAGTAATGACGACATCAAGCAGTTGATCCCAAGGAAGATTCTTGTACCGTATTGAAACTCTTTCGTAGGGCACCTGTTCGCTCACTACAAAGCGCAAACCAGTAAATTCAGACAAGACTTTCATAAATTCCCTTATCCCGGTATCCTCATAGTTTACCGACAGACGCTCTCCCTTATAGCGAGACGTTATGCCTTCCTGAACAGGCGGAGGGCTTGCAGTGGGTTGCGGCCCCCCCCCCCCCATCCCCTTGTATCGATTACTTGGCCGGGGCAAGGCTGCTCAGAATATGCCACCGTGCCGTCAGGACTCGAACATTTGAAGATTTGTGGGCCGCTGCCGACCGTTGGGAGACCTTTGCTGAGGACGAGATTAGCGCACTTATCACCAGCGACCTGAAAAATCTCCTGGAACGCTGTTGGACGCGCATCAAAAAGCCGTAACGTCGCATCTGATTCATTATCAGTTAGTTCGTCTCCGATGCAACGGCAAATGCTCTCCGCGATCTCAAGCGGAATAGCATCCGGTCCTGTAACGCTTTCGGCGATGCATGCGCGCTGATAATTGGCACGAAACTCGTCCTTGTACTCGCTTGCTTCCAAGAACGACCACAAGAACATCGCAGGCAGCGATGCAAGGACCACTTCTTTGTACCGTGGGGTGATCGCCATTGTTGCAGCCTCCGCTGTTTATGAGCCTAACGTCTGAACTCACCAGCGCTGCGCAGCTTTATCGCGCAGCGTCCGGTGGAATGATGGGTTGGGCCAAGCGCCCCTACTTTTTTCCATAGATAAATTGCCAGAATCCGTTCGCGAAGCTGCGGGGCGAGCTTGTCGGCTCCCAATTGGTGGGTTTTTCCCCCGTGTAAACAACGATACCATTTCCCATCTGCTCGGTGTGCCAGGTGAAGAACAGTACCCTATCACGTTCAGACCGACATTCAATTTCTCGTTGCGTCTTCTCTGACAAATATTGCCGACCACTGCGGGCAGATTCTTAAACTGCTTTGTAGTCAAACATCAGCCAGTAAGTTGCCGTATCTCCTGAGCGACGAATTGCAGTATCTATGTAGGCAACGGACCTGCTATTTTCTCCAATCCGTACCCATTCAGCTGTGGCACTGGTGCTGAACAAAGCAAGCGTCAGACCTGCAAGGACAAGCCTTCTCATCGCAATCTCCCGGTAAAGGCTAGTTGTCATTTTCGTTTTTCACTTACTTTGATTGGTGGTTCTCATTTTTTGCCCACTTGTAAAGATAGTAAGCACCTGCGAAAACGATTACGCCCCTCAAAAATCCTGTAATGAATCCGCCGCCGATATGTTTTTCAATATCTTTCCAAACCGCATAGACGATGAGGAGAGCTACCCAGCCTACAGTAGCAATAATCCATCTTAGGGATAAGGGGCCAGGCTCGAATGGCACTGACTTAAGCACAACTATCTGAAAAAAAAGAAAAACAGGGGGCCGACCGCCGCGGGTGGTAGGCTGTAGCCTGCGATCGAACAACCTGCCACCCGAGGGGCCAGCTACGATGCATTGCGGACCACAGACCAGCGCCGTTCAACGGCATGTCCAGAACTGCACGCAGCAGCCCGATGCTGACGTTTTCTTCAACCTGCTGACCGGCCCGCAGTTGCTGGAGCGCGCCGAGGCGTTGGCCCCACCCCATCGCAACCGCTTGTTTCCACCTGTGAAGGTGCTGTCGATGTTCTGCACCCAGGCGCTGTCGGCGGACGGCTCGTGCCAAGAAGCCGTCGATGCCGAAGCGCTCAACCGGATGGCCCACGATCTGCCGCGGTGCAAGAGCGACACCGGCGGCTATTGTAAGGCGCGCCAGCGTCTGCCGACGGACATGCCCAGGACGCTGGCCCGCGAGACCGGCGCGCTGGTGTCGGACGCGATTCCGAACCACTGGCGGTGGCAGGGTCGCCGGGTGTGGTTGGTCGATGGCACGATCGTGTCGATGCCCGACACCCTGGCCAACCAGATTCGTTGGCCGCAGCCCGCCACCCAGGCGCCGGGGCTGGGGTTTCCGCACTGCCGGATGGTCGGTTTGATCAACTTGGGAAGCGCGGCCCTGTGTGATGCGGCAATCGCTCCCTGTGAGGGGAAGGGCAGCGACGAGCAGACCTTGCTGCGCAAACTCTCCCCGAACCTGCAAGCGGGCGATGTCTTGGTGGGCGACGCCTTCTTTGCGACCTATTTCCTGCTGTGCGCGCTGGTTGCGGCCGGTATCGACGGGGTCTTCGAGCAGTTTGGCGCCCGTCGCCGTAGCACAGATTTCTCGGCGGGTCAGCTGCTTGGCCCGCGCGATCACCTCCTCGTGCTGACTCGGCCCGAGCGCCCCGACTGGATGACTGCGGCCGACTACGCCCGCGTGCCGGCCACCCTGACGGTGCGTGAGCTGGCCGCTGGCGGCAAGATCCTGGTGACGACGCTGCTGCACCCCAAACAGTATCCGAAGTCGGCGATCAACGCCCTCTACCGGCGGCGCTGGAGCGTCGAACTCGACCTGAGGAACATCAAAACCACCCTCGGGATGGACCAACTCTCCTGCAAAAGTCCCGCGATGGTCGAGAAAGAAATCTGGGTCTACCTGCTTGCCTACAACCTGATCCGTCTGCTGATGGCGCAGTCGGCGCTGCTGGCCGACCAGATCCCCCGCCAACTCAGCTTCAAGCACGCCGTGCAACTGTGGACTTTGTGGCAACAGTATCGCGACGTCCTCGCCACGGCGGCCGACCTGACGGCCTTGCTGGCCATGATGGCGGAGCAGCGGGTCGGTCTGCGTCCCGGACGTATCGAGCCCCGGGCGCTGAAACGACGACCGCGCAACTTCCCGCTGCTCATGGAGCCCCGGGCGCTGGCCCGGCAGGACGTCCGACTCCACGGGCACCCCAAGAAGGCGAAGTGAAAGGGCACGGAAATGCATCGGGTCGTCACGCATAACAGGAGGATTTACATGAGGAATCGGCTTAAGTCAGTGCCATTCGGGCCAGGCTCAATTAACTTCATTTTGATCCGGCGGATTTAATTGAGCCTGGCCGCTTATCGCCACTTATCGCCACATGTTAGGCTTCTTGTCCGTATGTATGCCGACATGACGGACACCTAAAAAGATCAATATCAGTATCAGACGGAGTAGGCTTCAAATGAACCGTTACCCCACGCTGAAAGAAGCAGAGCGGACAGCAAAGAGAAGGGCAGTCCTGCGCGCTCGCTTGAGCTACTACAAGCTTAGCCTGCTCTTGCTTCTTGCTAAACTCCGCTATTACCTTTTGTGCTTCAAGCACTTCATCAGGAGGTTTGTCGCTAAGTGTGCGGTTAGCCTTCTTGAGAAGCATCAACCGATATTCTTCTTCAAAGCTCATTTTCGTGGTCACAATACTACATGCGATTTATGTAGTTCCTTAATAGTGGGTTCAGAAATACGTTTGCCAAAAACAGGGCGACTCCAATATAACTTCCGACGTTCATCCAGTCATACCACTTCCATTGACGCTTAAACATCCAGGTAATAGCAGAAACAACTAGGCCGATGGCAAAAGAAGATGCTACGTATCCCAGCGCCCATTGAAAGCTATAGTTCGAGAATATGGCATACAAAAAGACGGAGCACGCAAACAAAACTGCCCATCTCATCTTGTCTATAGTGGCAATCGCTTGCTCGTTCATGTCAATTTCCCCTATCGCGACAAATGCTCGGCTCTGTTGTGGTACACCACTGGAGAGCGTTACGTGAAGTCTAAAGCGGCGCGCGCCCCTGATGAGCTAGCCAATTAGCACGACGCCTGCGGCGCGCTTGCTGTTGAGACAAAGGCTAGGCTCTTATTCATTTTCCGGGAAAAGAACTCGAGCCTGGCCCGAATGGCGCAAATTTAAGACTGATCTTAACGATATCAGCGACGTGCACGTCGATCTAGCCCCAAGCTTCTGGAGAATCAGCGACAGTCCGCCAGATTCCTCCGGGTTCTGGGGCGTCTCGGCCGGCCAGCGAGCCGCGTAAGTCACTCTTTTTATATGGAGCCTCACCTTTAACTCAGCGCCATTCGGACCTGACCCCTTTACGGACCCTTTCCTTCTTGGCCCCTTTTCCTTCTATATTCACCTAAGATGAATAGTCAAGGGAGAAATTTGATGAATGTTGGGAACTTAACGAATTCCGTCTGCCAGTAGTCGAACGCCTTCTGCGCTTCGGCAAGCGTATGTCCTTGTCCGCCGCAGGTGACTGTCCAGCTTACATCTGGCGAGGTCATTGTGGTTGTGGAGACGCTACGAATCCACTGAGTCCCTGCGGGACTGCCAACTGAGTAAGATACGTTGTAGATTTGCGCTGGCATTCCACTCAAGGAGGCGTTTCCGGCCGAAATAACGCGGACGTTGGCGAAGTTGCCGGCAAGCCCTCGTGCGATACCATCCGGGTCTGGCGTCTGGAACATCAAGGCATTGATGTCGGATTGCGAAAGGCTGCGTAGCGCAGGAAATGTCTTGACGATAACTGCACATTCCGCATAAGGCGCGTCACTTGGTGACGCGTATTTTAGGCGCGAATTACCGGTCGCGGGTGGTTGGCGTGACCATCCGGCCGGTCCGATGGCAGAGAAGGCGACTGGAGAGTCGGTGATCGTGACTGACTCTGCATGTGCGCCACAAGCGCCGATGGCGCTAGCCAGCAGAGTTGCTATCGACAAGCAGCGTTTCATAGGCGGTTTCGTTAGAGTGCAGTTGTGGGGCTCATTGCTGCTTTTCATTGTGAGTTATCCTTGTGCGTTTCCCAAAATAGGACAAGCATTCCGATTGTGATCAGCGCAGTTGGGGCCATAAAATACCCAAGTATATAAGTCAATCTGTGGCCCGGCGGAACAGTGATAACAGCGAAAATTAGAACCAATAACCCTAAGGCGAGAATTATGCCACCAATGAAACTGCGCATTTTGGTTTCTCCAAGCCTAACGTAAAGCCTAACCCGGCCCGGCCTAGCGATGAGCTATAATCAAGCACAACGCCCGTGGGCCGGGCTCGGGTTTAGGAGAAGGGTAATCGTTCAGACCCCCCCTCCGGAACGCTGCGGTGTAGGGGGCATTGTGTAGGACGAGAGTACCCCCAACAGTTAGCGGAGTCGCGCGGACCCCACCGTTCCCCCTGTCGCTGCCATGAAACTTG
>Ga0247842_10008020_pt1 | contig 11221 bp, 5 predicted proteins | sample LaCruzMarch2015__3_FD_192411 | JGI IMG/M metagenome (GOLD analysis project Ga0247842, IMG submission 192411) | Freshwater microbial communities from meromictic Lake La Cruz, Castile-La Mancha, Spain - LaCruzMarch2015_19m | ecosystem: Environmental > Aquatic > Freshwater > Lake | place: Spain...
TCACCATTTTGAACCTTTGACCAAAAGTGGGATTCTGGCAAATGATACTATAGTTCTTACAGAGGTATAGAAGGAAGCAATGTGAGGTCATTGATTCACTTCAACCTCCCCGATGAATAACCAGCAAGTTTTTCCTTTTCCCGGGTGCCATCCCGGGCATCTGTGCTTGCTCTTGGCTATAACCCTGACAAAGCGTGCCATGGCTGGTTCAAAGGTCAATGCCGCCTCCCTGACCGAGGCAGAAGAATTCATCATTTTCTTCGATGGACTGCCAAAGGATTTTGATTGAACTTTCCTGAAATTTTTGCCATCTTCCGACAGCAGGATCGTGATTTCCGTGGGAGGAAAAATCCATGCCCGGATGTTTTGCAGGAAATCGATATTGATGCTGCTGATTTCCATGGTCTCAGATAAGTCCAGGGTGGCTTCGAAATCCTCTCCGCGAAATCCCTGCCATCTCCCGTCGGTGTGGTCAATGCTGCCTTTGAGGCCGTCAACCAAAGTAAATTTGTTGCCTGGATAAACCGGAGATGGAGAATGCCGTAGTGTTATCTTTTTCCCAATGGCCTGATGTCTGGTGAACCTTAATTCCGTTAGATTCACAGCAGGGAGGGAATCTTTGAATGCCCGGGCAACAATTGTCGAAGATTGCCGGAGGGTAATGGTATCGTGATAAATTGATGAGGATCGGCCAGGGATAGATCCATCAAGGGTATAATGAATTTTCACGGTTGGATCAGGAGATTTCATCAAAACGCTGACTTCTCTTCTGGCCGGTTCGGGATGTGCCATGATCGTTATCTCGCGATGAAAAAAGGGAAGTGAATCAGTCCGGAAGGAGCTTGCCGGCAAGCCGGATGAACCGAAGAGTGAGGCCTGATCAGTATTGCCAAAGGCATACCTGGCATAACAGGGTTTCAGTTTTTTCTCCGGATCCCAGACCACCACGGTATTTCCTTCCGTTCTTGCACTGGCTGCACTGAAGATGCCCATGGAATCCGCAATCTTGAACCCTTCAATCAAACCTGAGTCGGGTTTCAGATCCTTTCCGGCATAATCAAAAAATATCCTGATCTTATCCCCTTCGGTTTTGGTGGATTTGAATATTGGTCCGGAAAAATCCGGAACAGGATACCGGTAGGTTTTTGCCAATGCCCATAAGGCAAGTCTGTGGCTGACCTCCCGCTTTTTGCGGGGGTGAATGTCAAGCAGATCACCAATGTCAAGGGTTACAACCATCCCGGTAAAGGGAAGCCGGAGTGCTCTCATCTGGGCTTCCCTTAGATAGCCTGAATAATCTGGAGAATCGCCGTAATCATAAGGGGCAATCTGAACAAAGTAAAATGGCATCTGCTGGTTATTCCATGCATTCCGCCAGCCTGTGATCATGGTGGTGAAGAGTTTTCCATAGGTATCGCTGTCCCAGCGATTGGATTCTCCCTGGTACCAAATGGCCCCTCTGACCGGGAAGTGGCGCAAAGGGTGGATCATCCCGTTATACAGCACGGAAGGTGCAGAAGCCGCCCAGTTGGGAGCATTGGGATGGTTAAGGTAACAGGACAATCCGGGATCTGATTTCAAGGCTGCCCATGGTGTCCATGCTTCGGCAGGGGTGCCGCTCCAGTTGGAGGAGATGACCCCAATGGGAATATTCAGCGCCTGATATAATTCAAGGGCATAAAAAAAGGCAACAGCTGAGAAATCTTCCACCGTTGATATCCCGGCCATTGCCCAGGCTGCTTGACAGCTGTCGGCAGGAACATCGGATAATTGCTTAGAAACCTGGCAAAACCGGATCCTGGAAAGATCTATTTGTTTAAGCTCTTTCTTCAGCCTTCCGAAAGCATCCCAGCCACCGAGCTCATTTATGGAATATTCCATGTTGGACTGACCGCTGCAAATCCATACTTCACCGATCATGACATTTTTCAGCATGATGTGGTTCTCTCCCTCGATGGCGATCGTATAAGGACCGCCTGCACCGGGAGTCGGAACTTTTACTTCCCACGCTCCATCCTCTCCGGCGATGATCAGAAACAGGGTCGGATTCCATCCGGCACGCAAACGGATTGCTTCTCCCGGCCTGGCCCATCCCCTGAATGAAACCTCTGCATGCTGCTGGACGACCATGTTGCTGGCCAGCATCGGATGAAGGCGGATTGCCCCGTTGCTTCCCAAGGAGATGATCATTAAAAACAGAATCGGAAGAATGTGTCGCACCACTGAATTTTTTTTCAAATATCGGTTTTTAATTTTGTTTCTTTGTAATGGGAGTCAAAATGTGGCCTTTGTATTCTTTTATTTAGCCTTTACTGATTTGAAGAACCATTCAGCCTTTCCTGATGAATAGATATTTAGGAATATGTTTTTTGCTTTCTCTGGTGTGGATAAACCGGACTTCGGCTCAGGGCTCATTTGTAAAACCTGCCATCAGACAAGATTCAAGAACTGTGTTTGGCCATTTTTCCACGACACAGGGAATGAGCAATCCCGAGGTCATTTCCATTTTTCAGGACCGTTATGGCTATTATTGGTTCGGCACGATGAATGGACTAAATAAATTTGATGGTTATGGTTTTACAATTTTCAGAAATGATCCTTTTGACTCCACCTCTCTCTCTTCTGATGTCATCGAATGCATTGGAGAAGATCCTCTGGGAAATCTATGGATTGGCACTGAGGAAGGATTAAACAAATACATCAGGGAGAAGAACAGGTTTGAGCGATATCGTTTTCGACCGGTTGATACCGTTTCCAGGGCTGGAAAACATATCAGGGCAATCTTATTCGACAAGGATACCATACTTTGGTTAGAGACCATGGAGGGTATGCTTTATAAGATTAATCTGATGACCCGGGCCATGAAATCTTTTCCGCATGCCATACCTTACCAACCCGAATACCATTACCATATTATTTATGATGACAAACAGGGGAACCTTTGGCTGGGAGGCAGGGAGATGGGAATAATCCGGTTTAACAAACATGATGAAACTTTTACTCAATTTTCCATTGATCCGGAGAATCCATTGAAAAAAAGGGAGCGGGACGTCTCCTGTTATTTTATGGATTCCTATGGGAATTTCTGGATATCTGGATTTGACGGGGCCTATATCTTTGATCCTGAAAAAGCCGAATTCAGGAGGTTTCTGTCCACTTCAACATGGTCCATTACAGAAGATGCAAAACGATTCATTTGGTTTGGAACCGGTGATGGTGCTTACCGTTATGATCCGCGTGATACCGTCATCGTCCAGTATCGTCATGAACCCGATAATCAAAACGCTATCTCCGGGAACAGTGTAAACAAAATCATGGTTGATCGAACCGGGACCATCTGGCTTGGCACAAATCATGGATTGAACAGGATTGCAAAAAAGAGATATCCCTTTGAAAATTATTCCCATGTTGTCGGAAATGCAGGAACGATTTCCTCAGACAGGGTTTCATGTATCCTTCAGGGCGGTGATGGAAAGGTATGGATTGGAACAATGGGCTATGGCTTGAACTGTTTTGATCCGGCAGAAGAGACCTTCAGGGTTTTTCGGTATGATGGTAAAAAAACAAATGGACTGGCATCAGACAAAATCTCCTGTTTGTATGAAGATAAACATGGGGAATTATGGGTCGGGTTGTGGGCAGGGATTGGATTTCAGAGATTTAACCCCAAGACAGGGATTTTTCGGAAATACTGTTTTGACAAATCAAATCTGAAGGCAGACTGGTACAATGATTTTGCCGAGGACAATGAAGGATACTTTTATCTGGGATTCTGGGGAGGGCCGGGGTTGACCTTGTTTGATCGTCAAACAGGTACTTTTACATCAATCAGGGAACGATTAAAACCGGTTTTTCAATCCAGACTGATCAACGAACTCTATACTGACAGCAAGGGGATGCTCTGGATCGGAACTTCGACTACTGGTCTTCACCGGTATGACCCTGTCAAAAAAACCTCTGTAAAGATTAATTTGACTGCTCCCAATGATACACTGCCGGGGAGCGAACCTGTTGTACATTGTTTACTGGAAGATAAAACCGGAAATTTATGGGTGGGCACAAAAAAAGGCATGTATATGATTCCTCCTGGTGCCGGGAAGATCGTTCATTATTCTTCCAAAGAGGGGTTGTGTGATAACGGAGTTATGGGGATGGAGATGGATAATTCAGGCAATATCTGGATTGGCACCCGGAACGGATTATCGAAGTTTATCCCTTTCGCTAAGAAATTTACCAGTTTTAACGTATTTGATGGTTTGCCGGGAAATTCGTTTACACGGGCCCATGCAAGGTTGAAATCCGGACAACTGCTTTTTGGCGGGAACAATGGATTCACAATGTTTTTTCCAGACAGTATCTTTCAAAATCCCATATCTTCCCACCTTGTGATCCAGAATTTTATCGTCAAAGGAGAGGAGCGGATTGCCGATCTCGGAGATACCCGTGAGATCACCCTTGAGTACCATGAAAACTCTTTTTCTTTCTCCTTTGCCAGTCCTGATCACATAGCCCCGCTGGCGGTAAAGTATGCCTATAAACTGGAATCGTTTGAAGAAAACTGGACGGTCGTGGAAGCCACAAGCCGTAAGGCATCCTACACCAATGTTCCACCGGGCACTTACAATTTTTTGGTTAGAATGGTAGGGCATTCTGATGGTCTCCTGACCAGAGAAGCAAAAGTCGGGTTGGTTATCTTGCCTCCTTTCTGGCAAAGATGGTGGTTCTATCTTTTCATCCTATTTTCTGTCATTGGATTGCTTTTCTGGCTGATCCGGAGCAGGGAACAAAGGATTGTGGCCAGGCACAGGGCAGTCGAGTTAAAACAAAAGCTTTTACGGTTACAGATGAATCCTCATTTCATTTTTAACTCCCTGTTTGCCATTCAGAGTTATATATATGACCATAAAACAGATGAAGCCGGACGATATCTCTCGGAATTTGCACACCTGATCAGGTTGATCCTGAGCAATTCAAGGGAGGAGTTTATACCATTGGAAAAGGAGTTGGAGACCCTGAAGTTATACCTGCACCTCCAGGAGCTGCGTTTTGAACATAAGTTTGACTTTCATCTTGAGATCGATCCCGAAATCGCCATTGAACTCATCGCCATTCCACCGATGCTTGCTCAACCTTTCATTGAAAATGCCCTGGAACATGGTTTTCGGGGCAAACCCGGTCGTGGAAGTCTCAGGATCAGTTTTATGCTTCGGGATGAGAAAATCCGGTTTGAAGTGGCCGACGATGGAATCGGTATTAAAAAAGCCCTTGAGATAAAAGATAACCAGAAGGGAGGTCATGAATCCATGGCAGTGAAGATTACCCGGGAGCGACTGAATATGCTTAACCGAAACAGGAGGGAGAAAATAATCCTGGAAATACTTGATGTCAGTTTGGTTGATCCTGGCAAACAGGGAACCATCGTCAGGTTTGATATCCCCTTTTTAGAAATGATGCCGGTTGTTCATGATTCAAATCAGTAACTTTGATCAGATTGTTTTATAAGGTATATGAAAATGATAAAGGTTGTTATTATTGATGATGAAGGAAACGCTAGACGAGCCATCCGGAGCCTGTTGGGATATTATTGTCCGAATGTTCATGTTGTAGGAGAAGGTGAAGATGTTCAATCCGGAATCCTGGCGATATCGAAATTTGAACCTGAAATTGTCTTTCTGGACGTAGAGATGCCAGATGGAACGGGTTTCGACCTGTTGTCAAAGATTCCCGAAATTGATTTTGCCGTGATATTCGTCACGGCGCATGAACATTATGCCATCAAGGCCATCCGTTACAGTGCACTGGATTATCTGTTAAAGCCGCTTCAGCCCTCCGAACTGATAACCGCTGTAGATAAGGCCATCAAGCTAAAATCCGATAACCTTGATTTGAAACTCAGAACTTACACGGAAAACAGTGTTCAAAAATCCCGGTTAAGCCGCAAAATCGTTTTGAATACCACTACCAATGTGCATATCATTAACACGGATGAAATCGTACGTTGTGAATCCGATGAGAATTATACCCGAATTTTCTTCCTTGACAGAGAAAAGATAATGGTGGCCAAAACGCTAAAGGAATTTGACGAGTTGTTGCAGGATTGCGGTTTCTTCAGAATTCATCAATCTCACCTGATCAACATGCGCTTTGTTGACTCCTATATCAAAGGTGCCGGTGGCCATGCACTTTTAAGGAACAAAGAGAAAATACCGGTTTCGGTTAGAAGAAAAGAGATGTTCCTGAGACTTCTTGCCGGGTAATTACGAATAATAAACAGATCCGCTCAAATACTCAACATTCCGCAACGAATCACCGATTTGTTTGGAAACGGATGCTTGTGCTTGTATTTTTACTGATAATCCCTGAAAAATCAGGATTGCGAACCTTTCAAATGGCTCGATCCAGGTAAATTATTCATTAACCAGTAAAAATCAATAGTCATGAAAAAAACAGCCCTTTTATTTACCATTTGTGCTCTTTTTTTGAGCGCATTTGTCATGTGCAGCGGATGCAAAAAAAAGACCAGTACTGATGAAGAGACCTACGTGCCACCTCCCTATTCCCCCAGTTTCCTGGCTTCTGCTACATCCTACACCAGTGGAGGATATAAAGTCCTGGCATTTGAGATCAAATGCACTACCGATGATGTTGAAATCACCAGCCTCGTCATTTCCGGACCAAGCGCCAATGCAACATATACGGGTAATGGGGAGGTGTTCCAGAAGAATCAGTCCATCTTCCTGCCGGACGAATTCCTTTACCTGGAAGGCAAGTATTCCTTTACGATCAAGGGTATCATTAAAAGCAGCAATAATTACGGTTTAGCATTTACAAAGATTACCTATTGGGAATTGATCATTCCATAATCAAATAGCCCTTTCATGAGCTGGAGAATCGGCAGAATGGTATGATTTTTCTTTTAAAGTCCCGCAAAAGTCTGCATCTTTGTGAGGCTTATATAACCCAAAAATCATATCATGAAATCGCACGTTTCCTGGCTTTTCGCCTTACTGTTCTTTTTTGGATGTAATGCAGTTTTTGCGCAGGCAGAGAACTCTGCCCGGCATGATGCACGCCTGCAATGGTGGCGTGATGCCCGTTTCGGAATGTTTATCCATTGGGGACTCTATGCCATACCGGCAGGAGAGTGGAATGGGAAAACAGGATATGGCGAATGGATCAGAACCTCTGCCGAAATTCCGCTCGAGATCTATGACCGGTTTCAGCCGGGTTTTAACCCGGTGGATTTCAATGCCGATGAATGGGTAAGGATGGCGAAGGATGCGGGAATGAAATATATCGTGATCACCTCCAAACATCACGATGGATTTTGTTTGTTCGACACGAAACAAACCGGATTCAATGTCATGAAATCGCCTTTTCAGCGTGATCCGATGAAGGATCTGGCGGCTGCATGCAAAAAATATGGATTGAAATTCTGTTTCTATTATTCGATCATGGACTGGCACCATCCCGATTACCTTCCGCGTCGCGAATGGGAGAGGGATCGCAGTGCCGAAGGCGCCGATTTTGGAAGGTATGTTGAATACATGAAAGCTGAGTTAAAGGAATTGCTGACCAACTATGGCGAGATTGGTGTGTTGTGGTTTGACGGGGAATGGGAAAGCACCTGGAATGAAAAATACGGGAAAGAGATTTACCAGTATGTTCGCAGCCTGCAACCGGATATCCTGGTGAACAACAGGGTGGGCGCCGGCCGCCTCGACATGGAGGGAATGACCAAACAGGGTGCCTTCGGAGGCGATTTCGGAACCCCGGAGCAGCAGATTCCGCCGACAGGCTTGCCCGGCGTGGATTGGGAGACCTGTATGACCATGAACGATCACTGGGGTTACAACAGCCATGACAAAAATTTCAAATCCACAAAGGAGATGCTGCAGATGCTCAGCGACATCGCCTCCAAAGGTGGGAACTACCTGTTGAATGTCGGTCCCACTGCTCTGGGGAGATTTCCCCAGGAGAGCATTGACCGCTTGAAGGCCATCGGTCAATGGATGAAGGTCAACGGAGAGGCCATTTATGGAACAAAACCCAGCCCTTTCAGCAGTCTTGACTGGGGACGATGTACCCAGAAAAGCAGTGCAGCCGGAGCGATTCTTTATCTGCATGTCCTCAATTGGCCTGCCAACGGGAAACTGACCATCTCCGGCGTGCTGAATTCCCCGATAACTGCATATCTGCTGGCCGATCCAAAGAAAACCCCGCTGCAGGTGATCCGGCAGCAGGATGCCCTGATCATCACCCTGCCGAAAAATGCTCCTGATCCGGATAACAGCATTGTTAAACTGGAATTGCAGGGTAAACTGGATCAGACTGACCCTCCATTGATCGAAGCTGGCTTTGATCAGTTTGTCGATTCCCTGATAGTTGAATTGAAAAGCAGCAGGGAAAAGGTGGAAATCCGCTATACACTTGACCGGAACACTCCTGATCTGAAATCGCCTTTGTACAAAAAACCGGTCACCCTGAAGAGTTCGACCATGATTGCCGCCCGTTGTTTCCGCAATGGCAAGCCTGTGAGCAGCGTGATAAAAAAGGAGTTTAAAAAGGTCAAACCCCTTCCTGCCTACAACCCATTTTCAGGTGCAATTGCTGAAAAGCAACAGGAGGATGCTGTTGCCATCGTTACCCTCAATGCACCCCCGCCCGCAGGTAGCGTCAATGCGGTAACGGTTCCTGCCGATGCCGGAGAGAAGCGCCCGGCTTCCGGCCTGAAATACCAGTATTTCGAGGGAAATTTGAGAAAATGCCCGATTTCAGCCTGCTCCAGGTCAGGGCTGACGGAGTTGTCGATTATTTCCAGTTTGATCCACGAATACAGAATGATCTGTTTGCCTTTGTCTATACCGGTTATATCCTTGTACCCGAAACCAATGTTTATGAGTTTTATACGTCGTCCGATGATGGCAGTATGCTCTATATTGATGATCAGAAGATAGTCAGCAATGACGGATTGCACGGATTGAAGGAGGAGAGCGGCATAATCCCGCTGTCAAAGGGGTATCATAAAATCCGGGTGGAATTCTTCGAGTGCACCGGCAGTGAGAACCTTGTCGTGTTCATAAAGAGTCCTGCATTTCCCAAACAGATGCTTCCCAAAGAATGGCTCTTCAATAATTAACTGCTTATGAAACGAATTTTAGGGATGCTTTTCATCCTGCTGCTGACCACTATGGCTTTTGCCCAGTCTGGCTCCTCCTGGCCCGGACATTATTATCCTGGCTATGCGAAATCTGTCAAGGGTGGCGGGTTTCAATATCATTCTCCTCAGCCTGAAGTGAAATCTTCGTTGCTGCTTCGTTCTGTTGATTCAACCCAATATATTGAATGGGAAACGGGTATTGTCCCATCTGATACCAGGGATGAAATGGTGAATTTCATCTGGATCTTCGGGATAGATGCCAACGCCGATAGCCATCATTACAGGGTTGACATGAATGGACAATACCTGCTCACTTTCTCTAATCCGGTGGTTTCGGATAAAACCTCATGGACGGTAACCGGAGAGAGGGGTGCGGAACTGACCTTCAGACCTACGATGCTCGACAAGTTCAATGACCCGATGGGGTATTCCATTCTTTCTGTCCCGGTTTCGATGATCAGAAAAGGCCTGCCCCAGGTGATCCGGGTTACAGGTGAAACTGCAGGAAGCCGGACATGGTACATGACCTTTGAGTCGGATGTGCGTGAAAAGGTCTGGATCAGCCAGGAGGAGGCAGTTAAAAAAGGGGTGGAGGGAAATACCTCTTCACTTTTGGTACACATTGTCCATCTCGGTGATTCCGTAAATGGAAATATTGAGATTGTTCCCGGGAAAAATACCGGGTTTTCGCTTCAGCCGGGATATAACCGGATCGATGTGAAGGTGCCGGAAATTATCTCGGAAGAGAATAAAAAGGCCATCATCCAAATGAAAGGAAAAACGCCGGTTACGATCGAATTTCAGGTCAGGCCTGTCCGGCACTGGACCATTTACCTTGTTCAGCATACCCATACCGATATCGGATATACGCGGCCACAGACCGAGATTCTGCCAGAGCATCTGCGCTACATCGACTACGCGCTGGATTATTGTGATCAAACGGATTCGCTTCCTGCAGAAGCACGTTTCCGTTGGACCTGCGAAACCTCCTGGGCCGTACGGGAATACCTGAAAAGCCGCCCCCAGGGCCAGATCGATCGCCTGAAACAAAGGATAAAGGAGGGGAGGATAGAGGTCACCGGACTTTTCCTGAATTCTTCTGATCTTGCGGATGAACCTTCCATCGTAGCTTCCCTGCAGCCGGTAAAATTTTTCCGTGACAACGGAATTCCGGTCAGGGCCGCCATGCAGAGCGATATCAATGGTGTTCCTTGGTGTTTGGTCGACTATTTTACTGAATCAGGCATTCACTACCTGAATATGGCACAGAATACCCACCGGGCGCACAAACCTTTTAACAAACCTACGGTTTTCTGGTGGGAATCGCCCTCCGGAAAACGCATCATGGTCAACCGCCCGGAGCATTACATGTGGGGAAATAACCTGGGCATTCTCACCAATTCCGAAACCTTTGGAAGGAATCTCTTCCAGCATCTCGGTGATATTGTGGCCACAGGTTATCCGTTCGACCGCTATGCCATCCAGTTCAGCGGGTACCTTACCGACAATTCTCCTCCGTCAACCACGGCATGTGATTTGGTAAAGAGATGGAATGAAACATACGTCTGGCCGAAATTGCAACTGGCCACGATCTCAGAATTCCTGGAGTACATGGAGCAAAATCACAAACCGGATATCCCTGTTGCCCGTGGAGCATGGCCCGACTGGTGGATGGATGGCTTTGGGTCGGCAGCCATGGAAACTGCCAATGCCCGCATGGCACATGCCGATTTTAATGCCAACCAGGGGCTGATGAGCCTGGCCGTGGTGTTGGGCAATCGGCTGAATGATCACATCCGGGTGATGCAGGATAACATTACCGATGACCTGGCTTTGTATGATGAACATACTTTCGGCGCTGCAGAAAGCATTGCGGATCCATGGTGTGAAAACAGCGTGGTGCAATGGATGGAGAAGGCTTCCTACGTGTGGGAAGCCGTTAAAAAGAACCGCATCCTTCGCGAGGAGGTGATGGGGTTGATCCAGTCATCGCTGCCAAAGACAAAGGAACCTTCCATCAGTGTGATCAATACCATGAACTGGACCCGGTCGGGGTTGGTG
>Ga0247842_10008023_pt1 | contig 11218 bp, 12 predicted proteins | sample LaCruzMarch2015__3_FD_192411 | JGI IMG/M metagenome (GOLD analysis project Ga0247842, IMG submission 192411) | Freshwater microbial communities from meromictic Lake La Cruz, Castile-La Mancha, Spain - LaCruzMarch2015_19m | ecosystem: Environmental > Aquatic > Freshwater > Lake | place: Spain...
AGCGGAATGCCCCGACTCAGATCGACCTGGATGACGCACGGGTCGTGCGACGCGACATCCATGTTGATCCAGTCGGCGTGAAAGCGCCCGCCACAGCCGAGATTCAAATAACGTTTCCCCATGCGCTCAAGTCTCCGCCTGGACACGCGCTTCAGTGTCCGTCGACCCTCGCCGTGCCGCGATCAACCCACGGAAGGACAAGGGAACCGGGCCGCGCAACCGATCCGGACTGTCGAACCAGGCCACCGCGTCCCAATGCAGGCTCAGAATCGCGCGAAAGTGCACATCTGAAAAAATCCAACTCGGATAGCTGGCCGGATAGATCTCAGGCGGAACCTGCTGCACACAGAGCCGGTCGGCAGCCCCGCCCCAGAAGGGGGTGCGGTCGATGATCAGGTCCGCATCGGTTGAGTGCGATAGCTCATCGAGAAGGTCGTAGGGGTGCTCCACATATTGCAGCACGCTGCTCAAGAGGACGACATCGGGACGGGTTTCCGCCAGGCAGGCACACACCGAGGGATAAAAGCGCAGGGTCTCGTCCGCAAATTCGCGCAGGCCAGCCTGGACATACCCAGACTGCTCGACCACGTTCCAGCGCACCGACCGTAACCCGGTGAGGAAGGCTCGATTTTGAAACCAAGTACTGCCCAACGAGCCGCCGAAGTCCAGCACATCGAGCCGACCGCCCCGTTTCGCCGCGACCCAGAGCAATCCCGACAACAGTGGCCAGGAAAATTGAACCTCATCGAAAAGCACGGAATCCCGCTCATAGACCGCCTCGCCGCGCTTAACCTTGAGCAGTGCCGCACGTGTGCGCTCCAGGATGACATCGGCGCCGTAGCCGACGCTGCCAGCCTGGGCGGCGGACCAGGTTGCATAGTTGCCGACGAGGCCCCATAACTTTGCGTCAAGATTGCGACGACATAATGAAAAAACCGCGCACAACCTTCCAACCCACCGCCTGTACTGCACCTCAGGCGCCTTTCTGATTGAGATGCTCAACGACCAGACCGGGGTTCCGATATGTGCGCGCCAGCTCCCTGAAATACTCGCTATCTACGTCTTCCGCCCCAACCGCCCTTGCCACCAAGCACGCTCGGGAAATGCGGTGGCTTCTATCCCTTGAAAACTGCTGTATCAAGTCCCCCAACCGCCCCCGCAACCCTTGTTCGTCGAGAATACTAACCGTCTCTTCTAGCGGCTCAAAAAGAGATGCCCTCAACATCTCCTTGAGACAGGGTATTGTCGGCGCCCACCAAGTTGTGAAGTCTCCGTAAATCCGTTGTTTATCGGGTGGCGTACCATTGAACAACATGAATGAACTGTTTTCGCCAATCACGACCGCAGTCTCAATCAGCAGCAGACCGCCAGTTCGAATCACACTACGTGCTTGTGATAGGGTCAACATCGGATCCCGAAGATGATATAAAAGCCCCAGATGCTGGACAACATCGAAAAGCCGCTCATAAGGTTTTTGCGCCTTCCAATTTTCTTGAAGATATACATCGAGCCGATTCGATAAATCATAGGGTGATACGTTGTAGTAAGGAATAACGTTACTTTGGAGAATTTCCTTACAAAAAAGAAAATTCTTATAGGTATCGAAATAGACGTCCGTAGCGACGACAAGCTCCGCACCGAGCTTCTCTGCTTCAAATGCCCACATACCATCAAAACTCGCGATGTCGAGAACCTTTGCACCTGAATACTGGATAGTACTGCGGGTCATTCTAATCAGATCCCACAATGCATCAAAATCACACCCCGGGGTAATCACGCCCTGTCCGAGGTCGATCTTGTGATACCAGAACTCAAATGCATTAACCCGAGCCGCAAGTTCTTCTGCAATCATTTTCACCAATACCTCGATTCTTGTTAAAAAATAGCGCTAAAGTTACTAGACTATTGGGCTGAACTGGTGCCTTTGAATGTATTAGATAGTCTTCCCTGAGGTTTCCGGCGGCTCCAGGAAAACGCCGAGCCAAGCAGGATGCAGGGGTTTTTCCCTGGGCTTCCAGGAGCTGGCGCAAGTCCCAAGGACTCCAACAGCATGCCGTATGTGATCGGCCCGCTGAGAGGTCGCGGCACCCGCAAAATTCAGCTCTTGAAACACGTCCGCCCACCAAGCTACGCTAGATATTACATGATCGTAGCAGTTTGGCAAGCCCTTGGCCATTTGATACCGTACGCAATCCTTCTGGCTCAAGGTGCTCAAGAAAGCTCCGTCGATTCGTCGGGTTCAACGCAAGACACATCTTTCCACTCTTCATGCAATCAACAAGAATATTGGAATATTCACTTACGCAGCACTCCGCCCACGCCATATCTTGATCGAGTGATGCCGTGCTGAACTGGAGGTTTTCGAGACCCTGCCCAATTACCCAACGCCGGAGCCGATCAAGGCTATGACTACCTTCATGCTCTGCAATTGCCATCGTCGGATGCGCGCGCACGCGAAATCTCAACTCTGGCAGATCCTGCGCGGCAGCGACGAACTCCATCACTACCAGATCAGTATCAGATCGATCGATGAGTGCGCTCCAATCGCCGGCGTGATTCAGCACTAGACAAATATTACGAAATGGCCGGCAGTTGGCTGCATTACGGTAGGACCGCTCCGGCGCTAGGACATGCGCCGGCGGCAATACACTACAGCCGCACTTCTCGAACCATTTGCGATCACAGTGTTCGCGCGATACAATCGTTACCCCGCGATAACTGGCCCCATAGGCTATCGGATAATTCGGTGGATGCAATCCATCCACGAAAACCCTAAGATCGGGAAACCGATCAAGCATCCATGGCGAGAAATGGTGTACGGTAGTCGCGACTCTTGTTTCGCGTATCCGAAACCTGCTTGTGGCTATTTCAACGAGCCGGCACAGAACTTCGATATCGGATTGAAAGGAAAAGCCCCCAAGTGACGACACCCAAGTGTGACAATTTACACCTTCGCGAAAACGTAGCCGGTGAGTGGAGCCACCAATAAAGATATAACACTCATAACCATCCTCGACGATCTCGATCTGAATCGGATTCCGCCTTTGGAAAAAACGCCCCACCAGACGCAAGAGCCGTGCTGACCTAGCCGGTTGAGCGTGGTCGCCCTGCCGCTCCAACGGCGCCGCGTCCCGCCACGCTTCCCGGACGATGCCGATACCGTTAGACGCAAAACACCACTGCCACTTAACCCGTCCAGACAAATTCTGACACGCTAACTCATTACGTAAGTAACGTGACCGAATGAGAAAACAACCGACATCCAAGCGCCGGCCATCTCCTGCCAACTCTGCTACTGCTTGATCGTCGCATCCTTCCATCTCAGCATCGGTAAGCAGAAACGACATCGGTATCCACCAGAGCCGAACCGTTTTCATTGCGAGGCGAAAGCTGGCGAACTCATCAGGAAAAGGCGCATGACTGCTGACGATGACCAGACTTCTGACGCGGAACTCACGTACCAAGTTCGCTACCCGCGAAGGGGCCGCTTCCTGATTCACCACAAACAAGCCATCAACCGCTTGCGGCAGAACCGACATGTCATCAAAATAACTCGAAAATAAGTCTTTCACGCGCCTGTGCCTTCATTTGCCACGCATCATGTCCGTGAATGTCCATATCCTTCTCCGCAATCTCCAACAGGGCCTCCCCTTCAAATCCTCGCTCGCTGCGAAGAATCACAAATTCTTTGATTGCTTCGCGTTCCAGCGCGCGTAAACGAACGACAGGCGGTGGCTTCTCAACCGCGGACAAAATGTCAGAACCGATACAATTAAACCAGCGAGACACGCGACGCGGCGACGGGGACTCGACCACAGTGCTTTCCAATTCCCGTACCCGCTGAAGAAACCATAGCATACTCATTTCATTCATCCAAGATGAAAATGGGTGAATCGGATAACTGCGCAGTTGCATATCTCCAGCCGCTTCATGGGCAAGATGCATGTGGGCGCGCTCCACGTTGGCAATGCTCAACCAAAAACGCTCGCGCTCGATGCCGTCCGGAAGCAAAAAAGAACTTTCACCGTCTCGCCACATGGCGACCGAAGAATACGGGATCAGCGCGCTTTCCCAGAGTGAGCGGTCCAGCAATTGGATGGTCGCGAGGTAGGAGTCAGTGAGACTCCCGACGACCGGAATGCACATCAACTGACCATTCGGGATGCCCTTTACCCAAAACGGCCGATCCGGAAGTAAGCAAATATCCTTCTCTCGAAACCTTTTCCCCATGATCACAGTGGCTTCGACACCCCGCTGGATAAGAAGCGCTGTTTGCCGGTTCGTTTGCATGAACTCCGGCGGCACGTAAATTGGAGCAATGCGTCCAACAAGCTTCTCGGCGGCCCTCCTTCCGAACTCAAGGTTCAAACAAAAGCCCTGCTCGGTACGAAAAAAAGGCAGGTCATGAGAAAATGGTCGCCAAATGATCTGAAATATGTCGGAATATGCTTGAAGCAATGTTAGGGCATCTGGATTAAAGAAACTGATATCGGCAAGGGTTGCACCGGTGAAACCCAAGGAGATTGGCATACCGAAGTCAACATAGAGTCTCAACCAACGAAACAGTCGGGAGTGCTCGCCGCCGTGCAGAATTGACAGCCATGCCCCAGAGTCGAGGCACGATCCGTCGCCATTGAAATTGACGATGTCGTAAAGTAGAGTCACAGTTCAAGTGAAAGATTGATCACTGAATCAATAGTGGGATGAAGAACGCGAAGATTCTCATGGACTGCTTCGCTTACAGGAATACCCGAAGACACCCGATGGTAGAACGCCTTCTTTTCAGGATCGCCTGGCACCATAACATTTTCCACCCCCAACTTCCGCATCATACGAATACGCACGGCCATTTCAGTCAATTGAGACTTAAAATGACCGACACCCCGTATTCTAGAAATATCAAGCGCAATAAAACTGTGACTGATATTTCGCCGCTGCGCAATATTTTCATACATCGGCGCCAAGTCTCTTCCTATAGGGGCACCGGTCAACATTGAGCACAACACTTCGACCATCAAACCTAGGCCGAAGCCTTTGTATGACCCCGAGGGCGCAAGAGAGACCGCGGCATGTGGGTCCGTGACGGGGAGGCCATCTTTATCGAATGCCCATCCCGGGTCGAGCGGGCGGCTTTCGCGGCGATAATTCTTGATTTTGTTCCAAGACACTGCGCTGGTTGCCATATCTAGACACAGAGGGTCTTCGTTATTCATGGGAGCGGCGAAACAGATCGGATTTGTGCCGAAAAAAGACTCAGCCGCATTATGGGCCTTCACCAAAGAATCAGCATTCGTGAAAGCGAATGCTAGAAAGTCGGACCTAGCCGCCCGTAGCGCGAAATAGGCGGCCGAACCGAAATGGCTCGAATTGACAACATTGACCAGTCCAATGCCGGTCTCCGCTGCAACTTTTTGGGCGTAATCCATAGCAAAGGCGCCGGCATGGTGGCCGTATGTCCAATCCGCATCCAAAATCGCTAGCGACTGGCTCGTCGCCGTTATCTTGAGTTTGGGGTCGAGATTGATTCTTCCCGACTGCGCGGCTGCACAATAGTGAGAAAACAGGTTAATGCCATGGGAATCTATACCTCGAAGCGAGGTTTCAATGAGAGAGGCCACCATGTGAGCGGCAGCTACTTCGCTGACTCCACGAGCCTCAAGCTGCCCCAACATCCATGCTCGAAGCCGTTCTGAATCATACCTATATGGCGATAAAGTCATTATAGTTTTCCACTAAGCAGTTGTTGACCGCTTCGACAACACGGGTGGAATTTAGGCAGTCCTGAAATGTCGGTCGCGAACCGATCAGAGAGCGGGCAGTACGCTCCCCATTCAGAATCGCCGAAGCATCACTAAGAAACTGGGCGATGCTTCGATAGCCGTATCCCTGCATCTCAAGGCGGTCGTCTGGGGTCGGAAGGATCTCCGAAAACCAAGGGTTGATATATTGCATCGGCTGGTCATGCAACGTTGCGGCAATGCCCCGATTCCTTTGGTCTAACTCAAGTCGCCCAGCCGAGCCAAGAATCCAGAACCGCTGATCGGACAAAGCAGGCGACTGATTTGAATCGATCCATGAAAGATTGAACTGAGTAAGAAATTCTGTACCGTTCTCGTTCCTTGAAATAAGCCACACATGAACGGAATCCCAGGTTTCGATGCCACGTTCCTTAAGCGCCCCGGATGTTCCACGGCAGCACAGGCGAATTGGCACAGCGTCCGTCAACCATAAGACGAGATCGACGTAATGGACGCCAAGGTACTGGAATATATTCGTGTACTTTACCCATTTTGAAAACACCTCGCAAGGGATCAGCAAACGTTGGCTGTAGTCCACTGAAATGTTGTGCAAACGGCCCAGTTGATGCTCACGGACCATCTTTCGCGCAAAGAGGTTGGACTCATCCCATCGCTTGTGAAATTCGATTGCCCCGTAGACGCTGCGCTGGTAAGCCAGCGCTACGAGAGTTGCGTGCTGTGCAGTCGTCGGCACAAGTGGCTTTACGCAAAGGCAGTGAATACCCAGATCGATAAGCGTGCGGACTTGGTCGAAGTGCAGGTGATCCGGTGTCGAGACGATCGCGACATCGATATTACTTGTTTGCGCGAGTCGCCCGAGACCGGGACCCGTTCCATCGTAGGCGATGTAGTTTACGGCCCGACTCATGCCTAGACTCTTTCGTATCCTTGCGGCAGCCTCCGAGACCACAAGCGCATTTTCCGCCGCGGTCGCACATACGGTAATGCTGTGGCGTTGATCATCGCCTAGCTTTTGCATAGCGGAGGTCAACACCGTTCCCACTCCGGTTCCATGACGCCCAGTGACATACATGCCGCACCCAACGATCAGCAAATTCATAATGCGCCGCGCTGGCTCATGAACCATTCCGCGAAAGCCAGATCCCGCGGCGTGTCGATGTCAAACGCGTCTTCGGCCGACATGATCCAAGGCGCAAGGCGATCACCTGTCATTGATTGCTTTTGCAGGATCGTCGTGGCGCGAGTTACATCGATGACACAATTGTAGAAATACATTACCGGTAGGTCTTGTCTTCTCAGCATAGCGGGCGTTGGATGTCGGTCGCGCATGATCGGCACCAACATACCCTCATGATCAAGTTCAAAAACGCGATAGGGATGCTGTGTGACTTCGGAAACTGACCTCACCGCATCCGCATCGGGCGTGTTGATGAGTCTCGCGACCGCGGCGTCGATCCATCCATCTTCACGATAAGGGGCGGTTGGTCTGAGATGTACGACGATAGCCGGCATTTCGGAGCCGCTATTCTGGATCCAATCGAGGGCATGAACGAAAACGGGATGATCCAGGACATCATCCCCCGAGAGTCCTGCGGGCCGTAGAAATGGTACCTCCGCCCCTGCACGGAGTGCGATCTGCCGAATTTCCTGCGAGTCTGTGGACACCATGATCCGGTCCACGGCGACGGCGCGCTGGGCATGTCGGATGGACCACTCGACAAGGGTAAGCCCATTAATACATTTCAGGTTCTTTCCGGTGATTCCTTTGCTCCCTCCACGCGCAGGAATCAGTGCCAGTGTTGCCATGTTATTCCCCTTCGGCGATAACTCTGATCCAGATACCAAAACGTGTCGTGTGGTCATATTGATTGAAGAAATAGTCTCCCGTCATGCGCCGCAACTCATTGCGAAAGTGACGGGCGAGGGATGATTGTCCCCAAAATAGCCACATCGGGGGTCCGGCGACCCGTAACTTCTTCACTCGGAGGCCAGACGCTTCAAGAAGAGCCACTACTCCGGCTTTTGAAAAAAACCAAAGATGACCTTCTTGATCGGAAAATTGTTCTCGTCGGCTTGGATCGTACTTCGGTACTTCGATGAAAACAATTCGTGCCTGTTTACGCACACGGGCGAGAAAATCTTGAGGTTCAGATAAGTGTTCAAGCACATGGCTCAGACAAACCGCATCCCAGAAGTTCAGGCCGCCATTGTCGAAAATGTCAGATCCAACAGGTTGATGTCCCTTCACTTGGATCTCCTCCAAACAAATCGGATCATAATCACATCCGAAGGTCAGCGCGCCTCGTTGACGCAACGCGTCGAGCAACATACCGTGTCCGCAGCCAAAATCAAGGACTCGCGCGCCCTCCAAATCAAGGTGAGGGATCAGAAAACGGGATTGAGCCAACGCCCGTCGAGTCATAATCTGAAAATAACTATTGGAGACATAACCCTTCCGTTGCGGACTGTAGACATCCCGATAGTACTTTTCCAGTTCAGAAATGCTGGGTACCGTGTCGATAAGTAAGGTTCCGCAACGTGGACACAGCAAAAGTTGGCCTTGATAAAACTGGTCGCGATATCCCGAAGGAATAGTCGGGCTTCCGCAAAAACATGGCCTCGGCTGGAAGACAAGAGGCGATTGAGGTTGATATGGATGCATACTTTAGTTCATTTTCCCAGCTTTTGGCCGAGATAGGTAACGATCCAATTTTCCCGAAAGCCGCCAAAGAGATCGAATGGCGGAACATCTTTGTCACCGAAAAGGCCGCCAGCAATATTCTCTCGACGCCGGCTAAGGTCATAGCCGCAGACGATCGTCTTGAGCCCATTTCTCTTGCTAAATATATACTCCAACGCCTGATCAGAAAAGCGGTAGTAATCATTTGGTACAGGATGAAATCGCCAACTGAAAACAGTGGAACAAAGGAGCAGGCCGCCGGGAACGATAAGTTCAACCATATTTTCAGCGGCTATAAAAGGATCTTGAAAATGCTCCAATGCATTATATGAAAATAGTCCGTCGAATCGTTCAAATACATCTCTAGTCAGGTCGGGAGAACAAATATCACCCCCGCGAAAGTTAACGTTTTCAAAAGACATTGCTCGATCGACAGCGATATCAAGGACGTCAATCTGAAAAATTTCTTTCAATTTCGGATCACAGCCATCAATAATAGACTTAAGAAACGAACCGTCTCCTCCTCCCACGTCTAAGAGTCGTAATCTTTGAGAAGCATTTAGTATCCGCAAACCTTCACGTAATACCGCGAGGTGGTTAAAGACAGTATGATGGTTATAAAAAGGGTTGCCACCTCGTAAACTGAAATAGTTTCTTGTTAGATTTAGGATTTCCTTTACTAATTGGTTCATTTCATGTTCGCCCGTACACAAAGCAGAAACGGTCGGCACTGGTTCCTTTGATTACCACTGTTTCACGATCCCTGAGTTCCAAGTTAATCGCAGATTTATGAGCCCAGATCTAAAAGATGTTCTTTGAATGTTCCCACTTTGCGCGACTTCGAAAGTACACGCGAAATCAACGAATTCAAGTCGTCTTAACGTGGCCGCATCGGCAATACCAACGTTGATGGAATACTTGTCTGGCCGGAAAATCGGAGGAAACTGGAGTCGATATCTGTATCTTCCCGGCTTCAACTTATCCGCAATTGCCCGCTCATGGTCTCTACTATCTGCAAACAAAATATCCAAGCCCTCTGAATTGACCAGAACGAGTCCAAAATAGATGTTTGCGACCACCTCATAAACGGCGACATCGAACTCTATGGTGAATCCTTGAGTGTCGGCGATCACCGATGAAACCACATCTGCGTTATCCTTGACGGACACGGCGACATATTGTACCGGCGTACCGTTCTTACGGGGGAAGGTTGAACTGGGGTTGAGTGCTTGAATCCGGGACAAATAGGAGCTGACGACATTCTTCGCCAACCCGCTTTGATGCACAGTACCGCGGTCCAGCAAGATACCGTGGTCACACAACTGCGTGATTGCGGGCATATTGTGGCTAACGAAGAGTACGGTACGGCCTTGTTTGGCGACGGAACTCATTTTGCCGAGACATTTTTGTTGAAAAGCGACATCACCAACTGCCAGCACCTCATCCACAATCAGGATCTCCGGCTCCAGATGCGCCGCCACTGCAAAGGCCAGACGGACATACATGCCGGAGGAATAGCGTTTGACCGGGGTGTCGAGAAACCTTTCCACCTCGGCAAAGGCGACGATCTCGTCGAACCTGCGCCTAATCTCCGCGCGCGTCATGCCCAGTATCGCGCCATTGAGAAACATGTTCTCGCGCCCGGTCAGTTCGGGATGAAAGCCGGTACCAACCTCCAGCAGGCTGGCGACACGGCCGCGGATAGTGATTCGGCCTTTGGTGGGCTCGGTGATCCGGCTGAGGACCTTGAGCAGGGTGGACTTGCCGGCCCCGTTGCGGCCGATGATGCCGAGGGTCTCCCCGCGCTTGACCTCGAAGGAAACGTCCTTCAGCGCCCAGAACTCCTCCACCTCGTCGCCCTGCACGATGGCCCGCCCCTGGAACATGTCGCGGGTCTTGCGCGCCAGGTTGCGGGCGTTGCGTGCGAGGACGTCGCGTAGTGCAGTATAGCGCTCCGTCTGGGCGGTATTGTGACCGACCAGGTAGGACTTGCTGAGGTTCTCGACGGTGATGGCAGGCATGAGGCAAGGTTGGCCGAGTGAATTCGGGCGGGGTCTATTCCGGTTGGCGCAGGTGGGCGTTAATCGCTGCGACGATCCGGCGCGCATCCGTATGGAGCGCGCTGATCGCATGGAAGACGCCGTAGTAGGCGCGCGACGCAGCATCGCCATTATGCCCCTCCCGGAGCAATAATTCCGAAGCATGGATTTTGGCATCTGCGGCACTGAGCAGTCGCGCAATCGCGGGTGTCACAGTTGTACCGCCTCGCGCGCGATGTTTCGCGCCAGTGGAGAGCCTTGACTGCCGTGCCACTCTGTCTCGGTTCGCAGCAAGGTGGCCACCAAGGCTTCGTAGCGGTCGAGGATCTCCACTTGCAGGTCCAGGATACGCTCACGCATGGCAGGCGTCTTTTCATCGACGATAATCAAGACGTCATAATCGGAGGTCGCGCGCGCGTCGCCACGCGCCCTGGAACCGTACAACCAGAGACCACGGAGGTGGGCCCCGAGGCGGCAACTGAGTTCATCGGCGAGGGTTGTGATGACAGGATCCGGGGGCATAGTCGCAACTCGCGTCGATGGCTCAGTCTGAGACCGAGGGTCTCGGGAGGTCTGTCCCTCGCTGCCAAGCCCGCAACTCATCATGCCGTTTCACCCTCTATTCAAATCAGGTCGGCGAAGCTCTTTTCCATACCGCGGAACTGGCGGATGCCGAGCCACAGGAAGAAGACGATCACGCAACAGCCGAGCAAAAAACCGGGTAAATAGAGAGTTGATTC
>Ga0247842_10008024_pt1 | contig 11217 bp, 6 predicted proteins | sample LaCruzMarch2015__3_FD_192411 | JGI IMG/M metagenome (GOLD analysis project Ga0247842, IMG submission 192411) | Freshwater microbial communities from meromictic Lake La Cruz, Castile-La Mancha, Spain - LaCruzMarch2015_19m | ecosystem: Environmental > Aquatic > Freshwater > Lake | place: Spain...
GGATTTGGATTCTGTTTCTCTTCTGATACGTGCGCTCTGGTGGAAGAATCATTCCAGCCTTTAATGTATAAAAATATGACATCGCGCGGGTTCAGGGGGATCTCCGGGTCGAGGCATTTCGCGAGCGGGTTGACTGGAATGATCGGCTCGGTCTGTGCTGAAGAGTTTATGGCGAAGCCGTAGTTCATGAGGTGCCAGCGGTGGGATTACCGGGATTTGTGCGAGGCGAATCAAAGAGGGGATTAAGATCATTCCTATGGAAGAGATCATTCAGTAAAATCACTTTCACGGAACTCAAACTAAATAACTAAATTAGGTGACGTATCCCATACAATTATGAGGTTAAGTATTGCGTCAAAAAGAGATCTTTTTTCAGAATGATCAAGTCCTTATTATCAAAGATAGTGTATTCCAAACCAAACTGATCAACCCTGATTCTGTTGATCTTGTTGTCACATCACCACCCTATAATGTCGATATCAAGTATAATTCACATGACGATCAGTTGAGCTACGAAGAGTACAAAGAATTCAGTGAAAAATGGATGAGCTGCTGTTATGATTGGCTCAAAGATGATGGTAGATTCTGTCTGAATATCCCTCTCGATAAAAATAAAGGTGGTCAGCAAAGTGTGGGTGCCGATTTAACCACCATCGCAAAAAAAATCGGGTTCAAATATCATTCCACAATAATCTGGAATGAGGGCAATATTTCCCGAAGGACCGCGTGGGGCTCATGGCTAAGTGCGTCAGCACCGTATGTCATTGCGCCGGTGGAATTAATTGTCGTTCTGTACAAAAATACCTGGAAGAAAACCAGTGGATCTAAGGAATCTGATATATCAAAACAGGATTTCATGGACTGGACCAATGGGCTCTGGTCATTCAATGGCGCGAGTAAAAAGAAGATCGGACACCCTGCACCTTTCCCTGTTGAATTACCCCGGCGATGTATCAAACTTTTCACTTACAAAGGAGATACCGTTCTCGATCCCTTCCTCGGAAGCGGGACTACTCTTGTTGCATCCTATCTCAATAACCGAAAAGGAATTGGAATTGAAATCGATCCGCACTATTGTCAGATCGCCCTTGACCGTTTGAAAAAAGAAGGTAGAATGGGTCAGACCAACATCACCCAATACTTTACTCAGTCCAATGAAAAACCAAAAAGTAAGAAAATCAGCACAACGCAGCCGGATATTATTCTACAATATTTTAAAGATAATCCCTCACGATCCATCACGTATGATGATGTCGGAGAATGGATCAAGCAAGAGAGTGAAAAAAATTCCGTCATGGAAATTAAGGCTTATGAAAAAATTATGAGATCTCTTGCAAAAGAAGGAAAAATTACCAAAATTGAGAAAGGTCTTTTCAAGTACGAATGACCTGAATTGATTGCTTACCCGGTTTTATCTCTTTTTCAAGTAGGTTTATTTCAGTAAAAAATAAACAAGGATTTCAGACAGAGTGTTCATTTCACGAAAAGGTGTCAAGCAATGCCCGAGCGAAGTCAAAATCAAGAACGTCAATCAAACGTCACCAGAGAAGGTGCAAAATTTGAGTTATATGTGAAAAATTCCTTGAATGATGCGTTTACTGTTCAAAAACAAAATATCCGTATATTGAATGGAAATGAAGTATTCAAGGACCCGGATCTCAAGGATCATTTTACAATTGCCGTTCGTGGATTCAAAAAGAACTGGGGAGATGTCGATCTCGTTGCAAAGGATCTTGACACTAAAAATCCTATCGCATTAATCAGCTGTAAATTAAGTCTTCATGGCAGATTTTCTGAAACGCTTTTCTACTCGAAGATTTACCGTGAAAAAATTCCGGATTTGAATGTAGTTTTTGCCACTCCGGATAAGGGAAGACAAAGCAAGCCCGGCATTTGGCAATCCGAATGGGGCACAGCCCAAACCCCAACCAAAGATCGGGCTTTTGCAGAAACATTCCTTCACGGCGTTTATATCGATAATGACTATTTGCGAAGGGAATGGGGATTTATTGGAACGACAGTTCTTGGTGGAAAAATTAAGCCGTTTTCTCAATTGGGAAGAGATATCGTAAGTTGGAAAATTGTATAACTATAATGCAAACTTAGGCAGCGAAACCTTCGTATCAATATACCTCTTCGCATACTCCGCAATCTGCAAATTCTCCGGCACGAATTGATCGTATTTCTCGCTCGTCCGGCCTTTGAACTTCTCGGCAATCTCTTCGGGAGATGGACACGATGCAAGCATCTCTTTGTACTTTTCCAGAATTTGAGATGGCGATACCCCTTTGAATTTCAAAGCGATCTCCTCATCTTCCACTTGAAATCCCGCGAACTCTCTTCCTAAAGTAAAAAGTGTCCTGTGTTTTGCTGAGCCGGTCCAAGTGAACCAGAACGTATGAGATCCGTCAACGACAAAAGGATTCTCCGCGAGTACGGCTTCTCGGGCTGCATGCTGCGCTTCCCTGAGCATGGCCTGTGCCTGAGGATCGAGATAGGTGGGAATGTAATCAGAGGTAACGATCTCACGCATTTTTTCCCGTATGCGGGGATGGATTTCTGCACCGGCTCCGCTGAAATACTTCGGTACTTTCCCTCCTTTCGAGGGCTCGACAAGGATCTCACTTCTCTTGAAATCAATCTCTAGGATCTCCCAGCGACGCCCGGCGAGGATCAGGAACCTGCGGGTTTCAAGATCGGGTGCTGACTGGATGCTGCCGATCTTGCCTCCCTTATGGATGACACTGAATTCCTTGGGGGTTGTGAATGCCGAGTAAAATTCAAAATTGTTGACAATTCTTTCTCCCTCAAGGCCAAGGATCAGGACATCTCTGTCGTCCTGCTCGATCAGGTCTGCGGCTCCCATGCTCCGTAAAATCTGGAAGAAATCCTCTTGGCTGACATTCTGGAAAGCCCCTTCTTTTATGAGTGTATCAAAAAGATCCTTCGCTGTTGATCCCCCGTGTTCTTTGATGACACTGAGGATCTGCTGGATCAAAGTGGAATAATGGTAATAACCAATCTGCGGTGGCTCGTTCCATTTCTCGATCATCAATTCCGACATCGCCACTGCCCGGAGGAGTTCGGGATGTAATCGTTCCACAATGGAATCCTCTTTTGAATCCTTCTCGATGATGAACATGATCAGAATAGATGGTTCTCCCTCTTTGCGTCCGCTTCTTCCGAGGCGCTGGGCGAGTGAATTCACCGACCACGGGGCTCCAACCTGGCCGATGCGTGAAACATTCCCGACATCAATTCCCATTTCAAGAGTGCTGGAACAGAATGTGGCGGTGGGCTGGTTCGATTTTAGAGCATCTTCTGTATCTTCACGAACGCTCTTCGACAGCGACCCGTGGTGAATCCGGAAACAATCCGGTAAACCTTTCCTTTCCAGAAAGTTCCTTGTACTGTCCGTATATAATTCCAGGGACTCCCGGCTGTTTACGAAAATCAGTGCAGTTTTTCCATAGAAATACCGGACAATATCTTCGACGACCGGAGATGCTGTAAGGTCATCTTTCGTTTGGTTATCCTGTGATGGTTTTCCAAGATCATAACCCCTCAAGAGAAATTTAATATCTTTCTGTTCATCAGGATCGCGAATGATCGTAATCGAATCCGGATTGCGCGGAATAAGCCACTTTTTTACCAGTTCCGGATCACCAAATGTTGCTGATAGACCGATGAGTCGGACACCTTTCGGGCTCCTGCGCAGTACCCGGGATAGCAGACTTTTCAGGTGTGCTCCCCGTTCGGAACCGATGAACGAATGCATCTCATCAATGACAATAAATGAGAGCGAACCAAACAGCCGTGAGATTTCGTTTGGATGATTTATGAACAGGGACTCGATTGATTCAGGAGTGATCAGGAGAACGCCGGATGGATTTTTGAGAAATTTTGCTTTCCCGCTGCTTCCGACATCCCCGTGCCATTTAAAAACCGGGATTTCTGCGAGCTCGCACAATTTTTCGAGACGCTGGAATTGATCGTTGATGAGAGCTTTCAGGGGACCAACATAGATCGCTGAAACCCCGATCCCTTTTTTCTCAACTATATTAGAAAGGATCGGGAGGAATGCAGCCTCGGTTTTACCGGAAGCAGTTTTTGCTGAAATGATCAGGTTATGATCAGTTGTATACAGTTCCAGAATTGCATCCCTCTGGATCGGTCTAAGGTTAGTCCATTGCATCCTGTAGAGTTTTTCCTGAATTTTCGGATGCAGGTATGAAAAAGCGGTTTTTTCCATGGGGGATTCCTGAAAAATTACAATTTGAAAGATACCAGATCATCAAGTGGTTTTGGTTCGACAGATTTTTCTGAAATTTTCTCTTCCGGTTTTTCAACGATTACTGGATTGTCCTGCGACTTTTGGATGGTCGTATTGGCAAGGAGGGCTTCCCACGAAGTTCCGGGATTTTGTTCAAGAATCGAGAGCATTCGGACATAACTCCGGATAATTTCCCTCGGCGTCAGGAAGAAATCTGCGCCGAGAGTTTTCTGGCAGTGCTGGAGAAAACCTTCGATACCTTTGTCGGGTATGAGATATTTTGCTGGATCATCGTAGGCAAAGACATTCCTGATATTGAGGAGAAGAACATAGGTATCTTCCTTTGACAAATTCTCCAATTCAATGACCGGGCCGCTGAAATCTTTCAGTCCGGCGACATTGAAATCGTCTCTTACAGCAAGACGACTAGCAAGAGCTCCATAACTCACGAGACCTCTCCGTTGGTCCTTTAAGCATTCATCTGTGCCGGCAAAAATAAATCCAATGCCGGAGACGCTCCCCTGAAGACAATCGTTTACGATATGCAGGATAGTTTCATAATTCGAATTACGAGCCTGAACATTATTCAAGCGGTGAGAAAGTACTCCAAGCTCATCAAGATTGACGAGAAGCCCGGAATACCCGGCCATTTTGATAAAACGCCCCCATAATTTCAGGTAATCGTAGATATTGGCATCTTCGATAATTGTCCTGACGCCGAGATCCTGTCGGGCCTCGGTCTTTGTGGAATATTCTCCTGATAGCCAGCGGATAGCTGAAACCATAAGAAAGTCGTTTCCTTTTTGGTATCCTTCAAAATATTTACCAATGACTGTGGCAAAATCATATCCACTGACAAATTCCTGAAGACATTTCAGCTCTTGAGGAATTTGTTGAAGGATCTCTTCGTTGGTCTTGCCCTCTTTACGGAGACGCTGATCAAGATCGGAAATCCAACGTTCGATGAGACCTGTCAGAGCACCGCCATCCGGCTTCGCCCTCACTGCAAAATTATGTACCAACTCGGTGTACAACGCCCGTGCATGATTATCGGAGGAGTACAACCTTCGTTCAAGACTGATATCTGCCTGAGCCACGACAAATTTTTTTTCGAGCGCAACGATTCGGCAGAGGTTTAAGAAAAAACTTTTCCCCGATCCATAGCGGCCGATAATAAAACGGATTGCAGATCCATCGTTCTGAATCCTCTCCAGATCCGTTAATATTGCGCTAATCTCATTTTTTCTACCAACCTGAATATGCTCAAGGCCGATCCTTGGAACAACCCCGGCGCTTAGGGACTGGATGATCGCATCCCGCTCTTTTTGTTTAAGTTTTCCCATACTCCTCCCCCTCATTGACAATTGATCATTTCTTGTAATTGATTACGATACAGCTTTCGCTTTCTTCCAGCAGAAAATCTCCCAGTTCCTCATCTGCCCATGAGTTAATGTCGTCAAACGCTGCTCTCGGCATCAGATTATGTTTTTTTGCAAGAACTGTAAAATCATCCTGACTCAACTCAGCCGACTTCATGATATCAAGCAGCATCAAGAGATATTTTACATCAAGTGAAGGGATAGTCTCGGGTGGGAATGGAAGATCGATGTCCGTTTGCCTTACGGCTGCTTTTACCGGCGTTACCGGAATTTTTACTTCCGGTTCCGTTTCGATCGTAATCTCTTCATGTTCCTGGTCGAAAATATCTGCAAGCATTTCCTGAACAATCTTCGTATCCTCTTTCGTTCGATCTAATCTCTCCTTGTCGATACAGAACTCCGGTGTAATTACCTGAGTTGGAATCACCTCGCCCTTCCGGGTACTCCTTGATTTTAGGACGGTAATCGGTTCATCAGGAATATGTCCGACAAGGAATTTTTTGATAAGTTCATCTGAAATTATCGGATCTATCTCCAATGCTTTGAAAACAGTTTTAATTGCTTTCTGTTCTTCTTTCACGAATTTGTCATCAAGAAGGACGATCTCACCAAGATAGTTTGCAAGTGTAATTTTCTGTTCCGGACTCAGATGTTTACTCAATCGTTTGCCAATTTTTGGAAGAGAGGACGGCTGAATATCAAGTACCTTCCGGAGTCCTTTGAGACATTCGATCTCAAAGATATTCAATGAAAATTGTTCTGAAACAAATTTGTAAAGATAATTCTCTTCAATTTCAGAAATTTCCTCATCTGACGCTGCGATCCCATGTGCTATCTCAAAAATTAATGCCGCACTTTGAAATTTATCCGAAAATTTTTTTTCATTTTTACTGGATGGAATAATCGCAATCGTATCATTCCACTTAAAGGAAGTACCGGATATTGTTTGATCCGGTACGATTGTCCAACCAAAATCCTCGATCGTCGATGTTAACGTTTTGCTTTGAGTTGCGGTCAGAATCTCACGCTTTTCGATCCCGATCTGCTGAGAAATGTCAGAAACCTGAAGGATAATCGAACTCCCAATCGGTTGTTTGGTTGAAATGAAAGTGCGCCATGATTCCTGTTCCGGATGGGAAATTTCATTTTTCAATGCATCAGGGAGAGCACCGTACACTTCCGTCGTGATCTTTCCATCTGTTTTATTCAACTTGTTAATCGCAGGTTTGAGATCTTCGATACAATTGTCCCAGATTTTTTTAAGCAATTTATAGGAAGGCGAATTGAGATGGGGTATGGTTGCGGTCAATGGCTCAATGATATTCGACCCCTGTGAGTAACCAGTATACATCATTAATGACGGACTCGCGGGACGATAATTCAAATGGAATTGCTCGTACTCAGGTAAGAATGGAATTCCAGTCGGAAAGTTGTTGAGAAATTTTATCCTGAATAACTGTTTGATTAAAGCAGGAGATTTTTTTACGATATTTGTTCTGGTAAACCCAACGGAAGTTTTCGCGAGTGAATAGCAAAGATCCCAAGGAACAGACAACTTATTCGTCCAGTGCCATGAAAGGATAACCTTTGTAGTGTAATCAGTAAGGTTGTCGAATGATGGAAATAATTCTCTAATATCTGAATCGCTCATCGCGTCAAGGTGTGATCCGGTGGAGTAAGCCAGCAATTGGTTCAAATAGAAATTAAACGAGTTTGATGATGGATAACGAGTCAGAAGACGCTTAACTTCTTTCGAAATTGCGTCATAATCCTGATTTTCGACAAGAGCTCGTCGTTCAAGACCGTAGAAAAAGATGAAGGCATATCCGATTTCATCCAAATCCTCATTTCTTCCCCCTGCCATCCATGAGAGATACTTCCATCTCTGCGCCGGAGTAATCAGTGAATAATGCGGTGAATATGGCAATGGCGTTGAATTTATATTTCCCGGTTTTTCCGCTTTTAATCCTGCGATGATACAAGAGGCATCGGGATAATTATTTTTTGACCAGTAAGTCATTGGATTGCGAATAGTAAATCCTTGAACACTTTTCGACTGATCTCGTCCAACCCATATCATGCCGGAAGATGCGCTGCTTTTTGTTCGAGTTGTTGGGGGATCATAGACTGAACGGCCATGGACGGTTATCGACCGATATTCATCATCTGTTTGATCCGAATCCGTGGTCCGCGAAACCGGTACCCTGTCGATCGGCTGAATACCACGATACTCTTTATCTGAAATTGTTTCAACCGAAAATCTTTTGGTAATTATTGAAGGCGCGGGGGGCGGCGATGGATCTTTCTTTTTGCTGAACAACCCGAAGATAGAATCGAAAAACCCGGCCATTCCAATTGCTCATTTAGTATTGAATCTATAAAATTTTTTTGAAAAGAATTGAATACATACGCAAATTTTTCGGTATGTGATCGTCTTTTATGATTTGTTGCTAACAACTCTGGACAGATCTTCGTAAACTTACAACACTAGCATTCTCTTCTCCACTAATTTCAGATCCTCCGAATCTAATCCCCTTTTCAGCACCGATCATCCCCTCCGCGATCGAAAACTCCTGGATATTTTGTATGAAGAGGGGGTCCGGAAAGAATCGTGAAATTCACGACGGTGTCCGACGTGAGGAAACTTCGGTTTTACCCCCAAAACAGCCCTTCCTTTGGTTTTCCGCACCCCAAGCCCAGTCCGGCACGCGATCGCCCGTCCAGTGAGACCTGAGTGAGACATGTTGTTCTCCGACAATGAACTGACTTTTTCGGACGTTAGAGACCTGGTTTTTCGCGTTTGAGACATGTGTTTCGCGGTCCGGGCACCGAACGGGTCGAAAGTCTCCGACGGAGAAGTAAGTTGAGCGGAGTGCCTGTCACCTCAGGTGCCGGGCCGGAATGATCGATCCCAAAACAGGGGTTCTTTTCCCCTTGACCGTGCAATCCTTCCGCCCCTTCCCAAACATCATGAGATCGTCCGCCGTGTCAATGCACTTTTTCGCGTGCGGCTGCGAATGAGCGTGGTGGTGGCGAGCCGGCGGTGCGAGCGGTTGACGCAGGAATATTGGTGTCAATATCGGATTCCAAAATCCTCTATAAAAAATTTCGAAACCCTCACAACCCAACAGAGTGTTCCGGCACATACCGCGAAATTCCATTCGCGAAAATTTCTCTCCAGCCTCAATTCACTTCACCGGATTTTCCCCAAAACAATTTCACCAGAAATTTTTCCCGGGACTTTCATAAAAAAATCTTTCCGGGACACGCAATGATCGCACGGTTCGCGATTTTCCAAAAATGGCGCATCGCACCTTTCGCGAGGATTCCCGCATCCAACCCCGTCCCGTAATCCGGTACCCGCAAAGAGGGGGGGCCATCACCGGCACATAGCCAGCCCCCTTCTTCCCATCTACCAGCCAGCGCCTTGCCAGGATTCATTGGCGGAAGGTAGCCAAAATGTAATCACCACGTGTTCGCCTTCTGCCGGAATAAAATCCGGGCACTCCGGGCAGATGTACCCTTATTTCCGGGAAGTCCTTCGTAAGAAATGTACAAGAAAAAAGATCCCGGAAATGACCCTCGAAGTGCCCGGAGTGCCCGGGAAAAATTCTGGCTCTTGGAAAAAAACACAGGTTCCGGTTTGCGGAAATGTCTCGCGAGAAGAATATTCAGGGAAATATTCCGGAATAAGCGAAAGTTTGTTCTTTTGACCGGCCGGAACAATTTAAAACGCCTGTAGCACGTTTCTTTTCAGAAAAAAATAATAACCCGCAGGCATATGTATTGTTAGTGTTATGGCAACAAAACGAATCCACAATCCCGTCACTGGAAAATACTATGAGTTAAGGCAGCGTTCCAGCGTCAACGGCGAGGCAGGACAGATCAAGGGATTGTGGAGTCCCAAGAAAAAAGCCAGGAGATAATAATTGGTAACCCCCGGTACAAGATGGTGTATCGATACAAATACACTTGTCCCATGGCTGATAACAGATTCCGGCGTCCTTGATCTTCTTATCAAAAAATATGGAATTCCATTAGATTTTCGTGGAATCTATCAGAACCGGCATTCACATTCAATTGATTTTATCCAGCGAATTATTGATTTGAAATCCAAAGGATTTTCTGACGAGTTCTATTTCTCGTACCTCGCTATGAACGAAGTATATTCAGCAGTACGCGACGAAATCCGGAGTATCCTGTTATTTAAAAATGGCATTCCACTCTCCCGTTGGATTGAAGAGAAAAACTCTCTAGATCTTCCCGAGGATTCTATGGAACTGGTATACAAAGACATCGAAAACAAGTTCGATGTATTATTTGGAAATGACACAATAATTCCGCTTTCCGATGAACCGGAAGAAAAAGGCGATAATTTTTCTGAAATTGTGGCATCTTTGATCTTTACATTTAAACGTGTAAAAACACAGGATGCGATTTTACTGACAACAGCCATCTCTGTCAAAGCGAATTACTTTGTGACATTCGACAAAAGGTTGATATCAGAAGTATCGAAAGAACTCGAAAACAAGTATCAGTTACATCTTATTTCTCCCAACCATGGCAATACCTTGCTTAAAAAAATAAAGATACAGGACAGATGATTCGTTCCTTTTAAAGATTTAATTATAATCCAACTGTTTTACCATTCAATCAACTGGATACTTTCCTTCCATTCCCGATTCCATCTTTTTTCCCTTGGGGGCACTTGGGGCACTTAGACCCCATTTTCCGGGAAGTCTTACAAGAAAATTGTATAGAAAAAAGATCCCGGAAATGACCCTCAATGTGCCCCGTGTGCCCCCGTGATCGTTCCCGGGCCCTCACCAAATCCAGCCAAACGAGTCGCCACAACCGGCCCACGGCTGCACAACCGCCCACAGACCGGCAGCCCTCAGCACGCCGGATAAACGAAAATCAGCCGGTGCGCTCAGGCAACGCGAGAATACAAAAGGTGGTGCAGCGCCACCACTTAAAACTTTTATAAAAACTATTAACCATCTAGCGCACTTGTATGAACGTAGTGATACTCTTGGAAAGATTGCCCGTCAAATCCCGAATTTTGCGTTCGGTAGGATATGATGATAGCAAAAAAATCTTGGAGATCGAATTTCATACCGGACTTGTTTATCAGTATTCAGGTGTCCCTCCAAAAGTCTACGCGGATCTCATGCATTCAGTCGAGATTGGAAAATACTTTTCTGAGAAGGTCCGGCCCCGGTTCCAGACAAAACAGGTTGTCGCATAAATCACATCCCCGGGAATTCCCGCACGATAGCCCCGGCTTCTGATAAAAAAATGTGCGAATTTTGCCGGAAAATTTCCTATAAAAAATTTTACCTTTTTTTTATCGCAAGCATTCTCCATTGAAAATTTTTTCCAGATCATGCAGAACTCTGCAATATTTTTTGAACAGCCCCCCCGCCCAGGGACCGCCGGATTCCCGGCAGGCACCCCCACCGACGATTTATGTCGCAGCCACACTCCAAAATCCCTCTATATTACAGTGCAGATCCGGGCTTCCTGTGGAACCTGTCACGGGTCACGACCTGTCCGGATCACCTT
>Ga0247842_10008025_pt1 | contig 11217 bp, 13 predicted proteins | sample LaCruzMarch2015__3_FD_192411 | JGI IMG/M metagenome (GOLD analysis project Ga0247842, IMG submission 192411) | Freshwater microbial communities from meromictic Lake La Cruz, Castile-La Mancha, Spain - LaCruzMarch2015_19m | ecosystem: Environmental > Aquatic > Freshwater > Lake | place: Spain...
ATAAGGGACTCATCACAAAATATCTTTCCATCCTCATAGACCTTCAACTGGTAGAACGGAAAATTCCAGTCACTGACAATCACCGGAGCCGGAAAGGTTTGTACCAGTTATCGGATAACCTGTTTACTTTCTGGTTCCGATTCGTTCATCCAAACATTGAACGCATCGAACGGGGAGAGGGGGTGCTGGTTCTTCAGACTAACATCCAGCCGCAGTTTGCCCAGTACATCGGAAAATCATTTGAATCCATGGTAGAAGTGCTATTCCTTGAATTCAACAGGGAAGGATTACTACCCTTCCGTTTTGACACGATTGGTAGCTGGTGGGACAAGGGTGAGGAAATTGATATCGTCGCATACCAGAAAGAAAGTTCATCCATACTGTTTTGCGAATGTAAATGGCAGGAAAAAGTAAATGCAAAAAAACTTCTCGTGAAGCTCAAAGAGAAGGCGGCTGGTGTACCATGGATGGACAAAAACAGGAAAGAATATTATTGTATCATCGCACGATCATTTTCACCTTCTTCCAGAAAGCAAAAAAACGACAAAAATATCCTTACTCTCGACGTTGGAGATCTAGCTTTGTGGCACCAGCGGTGTCATAAAACATAAATGGGGGTAACGTTCAACTCCTTCATACATAATTAAAGGGGAACTGGTACTTAACCATTCTAAAATCAGCATCCGGAAGATATTTCTGCCGATCTTATAGTTCGGATCCGGCAGGCTGGCTTTTCTCGAACGGAATGGCTAAAAAATTGAAATCCACGCGGAGTGCATGCTATCGCCTGCGGGCGTGCCCCGACAACGGAAACAATTTTCATGACTATCCTGGATCCGGAAGAGATGGATATTAAAAACGATTGGAAAATGGTACGGATTTTAAAAAACCACCTCATCAGACGTTCTCAACTTCCGGTAAAACATCCCCTCATTCTCCGCCGCATCCTGATTGGCCATTCCCGGCACATCGTCATGCCAATCGCTGTTAAAAACTGCCAAGCACTCCCGTATTCACCCGCTTATCGTATTCATCGCGCGTCTCAACAATTACGGTATACTGGTGCATGAACTTTCGCTCAACCGTGATCAGGAATACGGATTTTTGTTTCTTCCGGATTTGTTCAGCGATGATTTTCGGAATGAGAAAGAGCGGGATACCCTCGATCTGCTCTGCAGTGCCAGATCCTTTTGCCGCCACTTCATGCACAGGCAACCTCCCGAATTCCATTTTTTATAACTTCAAAACAGAACGGCTGCCCGGTTCGTAACAACAACCAGACTTCACACCGAAGGTAATATTCTTTCAAACCGGTTGTCAGAAACTGGCGGAGTCGGTTGATCGCTTGTGCGCACATCCATACATGTGGCAGGAATGTAATCGTTGCTGGAATTGAGCATCTGATCCTGAAGCAGCGCGTCTCATCGGGTCGTTGCTTTTTGATAGAATTTAACGGAGCGTAACGTGAGAGGAAATTATTTCGTGGGTGCACATATTCATCCCCCTGCTTTACGTGTACACGTCGTGCCTTGTTTTGTATCCGGCGATGTTTCAGGAATATTGTCTGTGCCCGGTACCGCATTTCATGATACCGGCTGATATCTATCATACTTCACCTCGTTCCACGGGATCCACAGGCAGAGTGCGTGAAAATCCGGGAGTTACGGGCGTGGAGATCATATCGATGATTGTGGCATTCCCGGGATCAGCAGGCAGAGTGAGTAAAAATTGGGGAATTTCCCGCACACTATCCATCAACACCTCAAAACAGCAAAATCCGTGCGACAAAAAATAGAGCCAGATTTCGCAGTGGAGCCCGGTCTCATCAGGATGCCGAAAAAGATATTTGCGATATTGCACGAGATCCTTTGTGCAGTGCGATTCAACGGTTTCTACCGTTGATGGTCGGCGAGATATTTTTCTGATTTTCATTTGCCGGGTTTCTCCGGACGGATGCGTGGCGACCAGATGTGCAGGAGGGTACCGTTTGTTGAATTCAGGCGGGATGGTCCGAACCGTGTAACCGTGCATCTGAAGCAGCTCACGGGCACCGTCTTCAATAAGTGTACCGCGACGGCTCGTCATGGGACTCCCCCTTCGATAAGCGTGACAAGAGCGTGTGAGCCTGCACAATCCAGAAATGTACCGCGACGGCTCATCATGTGGCTGCACCTTCCATACGCACGTGGGGAGCTTGTGTGCCCGGGAGATCTCCCGGAATGTATTCGACGAAATCTCATAGCACTGGAACCTGCCATCAGCGGTTGCCACCCAGATCTCTCCGTGAAAATGGGCTTGTTGAGGGGAGCGGGCAAGCTGCTTGCGGATCTCACGGATCTCATTTACGCAATGCATTTCAACGTCAGCAAAACTGACATACGGCTGTATGGCAATTTTGATCCATATGTACCGCACGTCTGCGTTGCCCTGGAGCGCGATGAGATGTGCTAAAAACCGCTGCTGGAGGGATCGTTCTGGGACGATAACGACATCGTAACCCGCCGTTTCAAGTAGCACTTTCGCGTTTCGGCAAAGGACGGTCATCCGCCGGGGTACGGTCATGCGGTGGCTCCTTTGCAGGAGGGCATAATCCCGGTTTTGTTTTCAGCTGAGGGATTTTCGGAGTGGATGTACGAGATCTCTTTCCCGCGTCCGATTGTGTGGCACTGGTCACGGGGATCCGTGAATTCTCGTGAGTCCATTCCGATGCTGCTGGACTGCCCGGATTGGTTGTGGGGGAAGCTTGTCTTCTGTTCGCATTCATCGACCGCTTCCTGTGCGACGATGAGGTTCCCGATGTCGGGGAAGCTTGTCTTCTGTTCATGGACATCGATCGCTTCCTCTGCGACGATGCTGTTCCTGATGTCGGCGAAGCTGGTCTTCTTTTCATGGACACTGATCGCTTCCTGTGCGATATTTTGAGATACAGTAAATGTTTTTCCCATTTTTTCCTCTAAAGTTGCAAAGTAAGTTCCACCCCGTTTTTATGACAAAACGGAGCGATTTTTGAGATTTTTCGTTTCCTGAATTGAGAGAAAAAACCGGTCCTGGTATGCCCGGAAAGAGCCAGGGCTAACAGCTCCCTGGACAGATCCTGCGAGGATATAGCGAGTAATCTATCGGAAAGTGACCGCGAAAGATACCCGAATACCGTTGGACCGGCGGTTAATTACAATCAGGAAAAAAGCTAAAGAGCGAAAAGACAGGAGAGTGGTCACTCGTGATTTTGTACCGCTTCTCCGCGTCCAATGCATTCCTCAGGTTTGAATAGACAATGAGCATTGAAATTGTCGCAGCAGGGACTGAGCACGCGAAAGTGAGGATATAATGAAGAACGGCAACCAATTTTGCTTTGATTGTGTTTACCGCCACGTTTCCCCGCGTTTTTATGTTCGCGACGACATTTGCAATCATTATCAAAGGAAAAAAGGGGTGTGTAATATATAAACTAATCGAAATCTGCGCAGAATTCAACTTTTTTTCGCTGAATACCTGTCTGAAAAGTGTTTTTTTGAGATTTTACGTTCAAAACGCGGGAATATTTTTTGAAAATTTATTTGCACAGATGAATCTTATGGTCGAGGAGTATTTGGAGCCGGAAGGTGCCGCAGTGGAATGTGATTAGGGGAGTTTGAGAAAACACGGAGAAAAAATCGTATGTCAGGCGGGATCACAACCTCACCCTGCTCAACATCAAACGTGACCTCCTTCGAACCATCACGAACTCTTCAGAAAGAGGAGCGAGAGGGAATCGCTTGAATGGCGCCTTCACTGAATTGACCATCGCATCGTGGAGCGTGTGATATTATTCCTGGGATTCACCGACAGTGTATCCCTTGCCGGAATTGTGGACACAGATGGCATTGTCATCAGACATGAAGACTACCTTCGAGAAAAAATCCTGATCTCATTGTATGTGCCATCCGCGAAATACCTCTTCCGATAAACCCGGCACAACCCCAAAAACCAACCCTTTATTGATGAACCGTCTTCTCTAAAAATGCCGTAAGTTCCTGATTCAGGTGTTCATCCCGGAGCGCAAAATCAATGATCGTCTCAATATACCCAAGCTTGTCCCCGGTATCAAACCGTCTCCCCGAATAGAGCAATGCATACACATCCTCTTTCTTCAGGAGAAGCCGGATCGCATCGGTGAGCTGGATCTCTCCCCCGGCACCCTTCTGGGTATCCTTCAAGCAGGAGAACAAGGTGGGAGTGAACACATATCGCCCAATCGAACCGAAGCGCGACGGCGCGACTTCGGGGCGCGGCTTCTCCACGATATCGTCCAGAAGGAGCAGTTGCTCCCCGCACTCCTTCCCCTTCACGATCCCGTACCGGCTCAGGTGCTCCTTGGGAACTTCCTGGACGGCAATCACCGAGGAACCGGTCTTTTCCGCGATATCGATCAATTGCTTCGTGCAGGGAATGGTATCCTTCATGATGTCATCCCCAAGGAGCACGGCAAACGGATCTGCCCCGCAGTGCTTCTCTGCACAGAGAACCGCATCGCCCAACCCTTTTGGTTCCCGCTGGCGGACAAAATGAATGCCACCAAACCGGGCGATCTCGTTTATGGCATCGAGCTGTTGACACTTTCCGTGGATCTCGAGATGCATCCGGAGTTCAGGAGCGTCATCGAAATAATCCTCGATCGCCCGTTTGCCCCTACCCGTGATGAGAAGAATGTCATCGAGACCGGAATCGACCGCTTCCTCCACCACATAATGAATCGCGGGCTTGTCGATGATGGGAAGCATCTCTTTCGGCATCGCCTTGGTCACCGGCAGGAACCGGGTCCCGAGACCGGCTGCCGGGATGACTGCTTTTGTTACTTTCATCTAGGGGGTGGCTCCTTTTCCGGTTGTGGATGTATTCTGCGACAGTTGCACGATCATTCTCCCGGGGATTATGTCATCGTTCATGACGGAAAGGTTTCTGCATTTTTTCTCAAGGATGCAGGATCTCTGGCATTAGGGTAGTATCGGGTTACTGTATCTCATCGCGCAGTAATCCAGATCAGACACAAATATTTCTTTTATTGTTTGAATTGTATCAATTTTAAATGCACTGATCTTATTTTTCCCATCGAAGTTGACGAATTGTTCTTTCTCCTTCATCATGTCGAACAGAGTGAGCACGATACGATCTCAAATGAAACCGTTTTTTGCGGGAAAGTTGACAGGAGAAGATACACGTTGAGCCATCCTCCCCCGATGTATGCCCACACGTTCGTCGCTCCGGGGGGCGCTTCGCGACCCCCCTCCGCTCCTCCCTGAACGGGGCGTATCCTCATCACCCTTCGGGTCGTGCTCCTCCACACCTCTTCGACGTGAGGCAGTAAAGATAAGGTATCCTCCTTCGGTGGCAGGAGTTCATGGGGCTAATGACAGATTTCCAGGATTTTTTCGCGGTGAAAAATTCGAAAAAACTCCACCTAAACGTGGGAAGAACCGTACATTTCATCATGAACGAAAAATTATGAACATATTGCAGTTAATTCAGGAGAATAATTTCGCACATCAACTAATATACCCTGAGTTACTGCGAGGCTCACCTGTTCAATGATATTCCGGGCAACTGAATCCGGGACATAGGCTTCCCCGCAGTTGTCACAGATATCAGCAGGAACTCCTTTGATTACAATAATAGATCCGTCCTGCTCAAATAACACTGAGGTAATCCCCGGTTTAAGATCTCCATGTTTACAAATTACACACTTCATTGCCGCCTCCGGTAATTCTCTTTTTTATCTCATACTATCGGGTTCGTATGCAGTGATAATAAATATTACATTGGGATCAGGTGCATAAGAAATCACACCATGGAGGATCCTTTTTTTCACCTGACCCATCATAAGATAGCTGGGATACGGTGTATCTCCCGGATATGGTTCGATTATCTCACCAGAAGAGATGATCTCTGCAACATCATCACGCGAGATATGCCGTAATACCATCTGTTGAAGGGCATGAATACGGAATTCATACGATGTTTCATCGTTCCAATACATCGTCATAAAATTCCTTTGAATTACAGAGATCTTCTTTATTATTATATAAATTATAGTTATTTTTTTATTTTGACCCAGCCCGATATGAAGAGTGAATTTCACAACTTCCGGTAATACACCCCAACCTTCTCGGCAGTATCAAGCCCGAGCCGGGCAAAGATCATCGAAAGCTCGTTCATCAGGGGGATGTTAAGGTCTCACCGGCTATTCCTATTGGCGAATACGTGAGGGAAAGAGTTGGGATTTAGGAGTGTTAATATTGTCATAATACGATACTTACCGGAAGACACGATGAGTACCGCAGATGAAGCAATCGCCAGAAAATGGATCAAACAGGCATTGCATGATCTGGAAATGGCCGATAAGAACATCTCTATTGAAGGGTATGATACCGCGGCATTTCTTTCTCATCAGGCAGTTGAAAAACTCTTCAAAGGACTCATTGCACAAAAGGGTCGTCCGGTTCCGAAGTCCCATTATATCGATGAACTTGGATCGAACCTGCATCTTCCTGATGATATTTATGAATGCGTCATTGATCTGACATCTGATTATCAATTCGCACGGTATCCGGATATCAGCGACTGTGTCCCTTATGAACAGTATGACGAAACACTTGCTCTGGAACGGGTAAAAAGTGCACGAAGAATATTTGCACATCTTCGCAACAGTTATTGTAAACTTCTGGAGAATGAATTATGAGCAATGACCGGCTTCTCAACCAATATAAAAAAACAGTTGTACCGGTAATTATCCGGATTTTTTCACCAGGAAAAGTCCTGATCTTTGGCTCCCGTGTGAATGGCACTGCAACGAAAGATTCCGATATTGACGTCATTATCGTTGCTGAAACATTTGCAGGGATCTCTTTTGTCAGACGTATGTCGATGGTAATGAAATCTGCAAGGTTCAAAAAACATGTGGATTATCTCTGCTATACCCCAGAAGAATTTGAGCGATTGAAAAATACATCGGGCATTCTTAAACATGCCGTATCGAGCGCTATCGAAGTACCGCTCTGATCTTTTTTTGGTCTTCTGTGCGTTCAATCAGAGTTATCAGTTGCGATACATACGCAGAACATTCCTTTGTGTGAGCTGATTGATATTCTCATCAGGCAGGTGAGAGAAGCTCAAGGTGGATCTCTGAAGAATTATTGATGATTCGATGAATGAATATCACAACTTCCAATAATACACCCCAGCCTTCTCCGCCGCATCCCGGTCCACCATCCCCCGCACATCAATGATCACCGGCTTACTATTCATCATTCCCGTAAGAGCCACAAGTGACATCTCCCTAAACGAAGAATGCGCCACCGCAATGATCACCGCATCCATCTTTTTATCAAGACGCGGCAGGGGAATCGCACCGAAATGCTTGATCTCAGCAGAAGTCAGAAACGGGTCGTAACCATACACATTGATGTCGTAATCCTTGAGTTCCTCCACCATGTTCTCAGCCGGTGACTCGCGGGTATCGGGGACATCCTCTTTATACGTGAGCCCCATGATGAGGACATTGGATCCCTTGGTCGTCTTGCCGACCTTGTTCAAGCCCTTGACCGCCATGGTGGCAACATACCGGGGCATGGAGTCGTTGATGGCGCGCCCGGCAAGGATCACCTGTGCCCGGTACCCGACTTCCTTCGCTTTCTTGACAAGATAGTAGGGGTCGACGGGGATGCAATGCCCGCCAACCATACCCGGCTTGTAGGGATGGAAGTTCCACTTGGTGCCGGCAGCCTTGAGGACTTCCTCAGTATCAAGCCCGAGCCGGGCAAAGATCATCGAAAGCTCGTTCATCAACGCAATATTGAGGTCGCGCTGGACATTCTCGATCACCTTTGCCGCCTCAGCCGTTTTGATCGTGGGCGCCCGGTACACGTTGGTCACAAAGGCATAGAGCTCGCACAGGTCATCGGTCGTCTTCTCGTCCATGCCAGAAACGATCTTGGTGATGTTTTTTAAGCAGTGCTCTTCGTCGCCAGGATTGATCCGCTCGGGGGAGTAGCCGACAAAGAAATCCTTCCCGCACGTCATACCGGATTCCTTCTCCAGGATCGGTGCCATCAGCTCTTCTGACACGCCGGGATAGACCGTGGATTCGAGAACGACAATCGCCCCTTTTTTTAAGTTCTGTCCCACCATCGTTGAAGCCGAGACGACCGGTTCCAGGTCCGGCTCCTTTGCCTTGGTCACCGGGGTCGGGACAGCAATAATGACAAAATCAGCCTCTTTGATCTTTTTGGGATCTGTGGTTGCTTCGATCCGGTTGTCGGGCGTCGCGTTCAGCGTGTCCACTTTCTTCTGGTCGCGCCGGTACCCGATCGTGCGGATGTGCTGCGAAAAGTCATCGGCAAGCGGCAGACCGACATAGCCGAGACCGATAATACAGACGGTTTTATTGAGAAGTTTTTTTGATACCATGTAAAGAAGCTCCGTAGGTAAAATTGTGATATACTGGAGGAATGTACAGGAGCAAAAATATATCAAATGATCCAAAACTTCACCATCATCGCCAGTCTTTGCACCGGATATGATTGAACAACCCGGTAATGGGATCCGTAAAGAACCCCCAGATACCCGCATAAAATTCCTTTTAATCTCCTGCTGCCCGTACATGTTCATCGGCAGGCAGAAACAGAAAGGATCGTATAATCACATGGATCAGTAACACGATCACATTGCTGCCCCCCATACGTGTATGTAGTATAGGTGCACGGATTGCTTCTTACCCTGCGGGATTTCTTCCCCGGTTTGCGAATATATTTGTTATCTTCCCTACACCGGATCTACCATTTTCCTCGAACCAGTGATATTGACTGATCGACCCAGCCGTATGTCCTCCAATTAGCATCCATTAGCGTACATTTTTAACCTTGTATAGACCCCGGTTCTCCTCAAATCACCCCAAAATGGCGACTCCCCAAAACCGTGTGACGGAATTCCCCCTTTTCTGCAACCTAAAGCCGCTCCGGTCAGCCAAAGACCTTCATGGGGTGTGCACCCTCACGACGGAGACACCTGCCACCAGGGAAACCCACGGTCTCATCCCCCATCATGGTATCCAAAGGTAATATTCGGATCCCGGGATCCGGAAAAATCCCTGTTTTTCCGATCTCAACAACCCTGAGGTCATCTGAACGCTGATCTGCCCTCCAATAGCGTCCATTAGCGTACATTTTAAATCAATTATCAACCCCGGTTCACGTCAAATCACCCCAAAATGGCGATTCCCCAGATCAGTGTGACGGAATGCCCCTGTTTCTGCAACCTGAACCTCTCCAGTCAGCATAAAACCCCCATGAAATCACCCTACCCTACGACGGAGAACCCCTCTGGCAGGAGAGTGCACACCTCCATGAGGGCATGCTCCCCTAAGGTCTCTTAAAAAGGGGTTGGTCTCCCCCTCGACAACCAAAGGGTCCAGATCTTCAACTCCGATACCATTCCGCCCGATGATGCCGACTACCCCCTTGGTCCATATCAAATGACACATCCTCTAAGCGCTCAGGAACTATTCAGAGCAGATGCCCGGTGGAACGGTGTCTTCCTAAAACTGACTATTCGCAATCGCGGAACGTGTGGTATTGTTCCAGTGATCCGTTGAGGGGGGATTTCTTGCCGGGATTGTGGACGCGGATGGGGATGAACGGAAGATTTGAGTGTTTTTTAAGACACGATTACTTTATGGGTATATTGTTTGTACCTGAAATAACTGAATCAAACGGGTAAACGTATCGGCTGGAAAATTTATATAGATTCCAACCACACAAAAGGTAATCATGACCTCAACACTCATTGAAAATATTGATAATATCCTGATATCTACCGGTACATATCCGGATAAAAAAACACTTTTTAATGATAGCCTCCGTGCACTCCTGCGGGCAAAGCCGGAATTACTTCGGACTATCTCCATTGAACTCTATCGCAGACACGAGGTATCGCTTGCCCGTGCAGCAGAGATCTGCGGTCTTAATGGTGAAGAGTTCAAGGAATTGTTACGGGAGAGGGGTATTTTCATTGAGGTAACCCCACGTACAATCCATGAGATGAATGCAGATGTGGAAGCCCTTTTAGGGGCTCTCTGATGTTTATTTTTGATACAGATATTCTTAGTATTTTTGCAAAGGCAGGAGAGATTCCACTTTTGCATGAACTATTCGGTGATGACATGGGAATGACCCCGGCAGTTATGCACGAGATAGCCGCCCCGATAGATTATGGATATGAATTTCCTTATGCTGTAATCAATACCATAAAATCGGTTCAGATGAATAACGAAGCAATCGCACACCATCAAATCCTCTCTCAAAATAAAAAACTGGGTAAGGGTGAATGTGAAGCAATCGCGTACTGCAAATCAACCTCTTCACTATTCATTACCAATGATAGAAAAGCACGGGAAACAGCAATACAATTCCAGGTAACGGTCATTTCCCTGCCGGCATTGCTCCGCATGCTTATCATTAAAAAAATCCGTACGAAAGACGAAGTGAAAACCCTGCTGAATAAAATGAAGAAAAATGATTATATGATCCTTGATCCCGTTGTTGAAAACAGTATATTTGCCTGACAATGCGAGTGAATTGGTCGTATTAAACCGACAGTTCGCAGAGGTTCAGGAAAAGTTACACATTTTATTGCTGGCAGTCTTTATGACTGGTACGATATCCAGACGGGTAAAATAGACGGGCAAGTTCGTCGCTGTCGATATTTCCGTGTAGTTTCATACAGTCATCAGTTCTTCTTTAGCCAGTAATATTTGTCAATCTGCCCTGTCGGATGCCCCCAATAGCGTCCATCAGAGTACATTTTAAACCAATTATCAACCTAGGTTCACCTCAAATCACCCCAAAATGACGACTCCCCAGATCAGTGTGACGGAATTCCCCCTTTTCTGCAACCAGGACCTCTCCAGTCAGCATAAAACCTCCATATGAGTATGATCCCTCAAGACGGAGAACCCCTCTGGCAGCAGAGTGTACACCTCCATGGATGGGATGCTCCCATAAGGTCTCTTAAAAAAAGGGGATGATCTACCCATCAAAAAAAGAAGGGTCCGGACCTTCAGGATCCTGAACTCGGCAGAGTTAGGGGTACAATAATCAAGTAATAAGTCTCTTTTTGCAAACGAACGCACTATCAAAGCGGAAAGTATAAATATTATAATCCCTAATATTACGGTATATGGAGGCT
>Ga0247842_10008030_pt1 | contig 11215 bp, 10 predicted proteins | sample LaCruzMarch2015__3_FD_192411 | JGI IMG/M metagenome (GOLD analysis project Ga0247842, IMG submission 192411) | Freshwater microbial communities from meromictic Lake La Cruz, Castile-La Mancha, Spain - LaCruzMarch2015_19m | ecosystem: Environmental > Aquatic > Freshwater > Lake | place: Spain...
AAAGAGCTAGATGGCCGCGCAATCAGCGTTGGTCTAGCACGTCCAAAGGAAGATCGACCTCATCGTGATTCTAACGGTGGCGATCGTGGTGGCAATGGTGGTTCATTCCGCCAACGCAGTTGGTAATTAATTACCGATCATAATAACAAAATACCTTGTCCTTAAAACGGCGAGGTATTTTGTTATTATCTACCTAAAATTGCAGCCATCATTTTGGTACGAGTTACAATGACAGCTGGAATATAACCAGCAAAAACAGATATCCAAATGATTGCTTCAGCCCGAGCAACATAATCAGACCAACTTAGAACCAAAACAGCGTTACATATTGGTAAAACGAATGGATGAATTTGGAAATATGGCATAATAATTGTCAAAAATAATACAGTACCGACAACTACCCCCATAAAAGCGTAAACAGCAGACAGTATCACGTAACTTGAAACAATAATATACGGTTTAATACCAATGGCTCGCAAGATACCAATATCTTTTCGTTTATTAATAATTGTGACGTAGATAATAATTACAATCGTTACAGCGGCAATCAAAACACTAGTGAACGACAGTAGCACATTGATACTCAGAAAACTACTACTGACTGATTTCATTAATCCTGTTGATTCTTGCCAAGGATAAACTTGCCCATCAATATTTTTTTGTTTTATGTCTTCAATCACCTCGTTTTGATTGGCTGTCTGATCTATTTTAATATTTATGGTTGTTGCCTTGTCAGTCGCATAAGGAATTATTTCTTTAAGCGAATTTTCTGTGATAAAAGCACGTTTATCAGATTCAACAAAATTGCTATTAAAGATTCCTTTGATTGTGAATACTTTTGATGTACCATCAAATACTAATGTAACTTTGTCACCCACTTTTGCGTCTCTAAAAGAAAAAGCATTCTCTTCTACGTCGTTACCACCCGCAATTTGTCTACCGATTACAATTCGATCAACATCATTTGCATCAAGGTACGAACCGCTAATAATCTTTTGAGAGATATTTGAAACTTCTTTTTCGTCGTCTGGATTAATAGCTAACACTTGCCAACTACCAGCAATATTTTTATATTTTAATCTAGCAGGCACTAACGTTCTTGCACTCGTGGCTTGTACGGCATCTACGGTATTTAATTGGCTCAAAACCTGATCTTTCTGATTTATATAATCATTACCATCCGCTGGTGTAATGTATATATCACCAGTCATTGTATTAATAATTTGTTTATTAGCACCGTCAATAATACCGTTAAACAAAGAAGGTACAAAGATAAGATTAACGAAAGCCACTGTCATTAAGACAATAGTTAAAAGTAATGTCCATTTTCGACCACGTCTAATATATTGCAAGGCCAGGTAAAATGGTAGTCCTAGCTGACGCATTATGCTATTCTCCCATCAGACAAATGGATTATGCGGCTAGCATAGACTAATTCTTCGGGTTCGTGAGTTATCATCGCTATAGTAATACCCTCTTTTTCGTTCAAGAATTTAAAAATACTCAACACTTCTTTGGAAGCTATTGTATCTAAATTAGCCGTAGGTTCATCTGCAAATATTATTTTGGGACGATTGATTAAAGCACGAGCTATAGCCACTTTTTGTTGCTCGCCACCTGATAATTGAGATGGTAATCTGTCGAACTTGTTATGTAAACCTATTTTGTTTAACATTTCAATTGCTCTTTTCTTAGCTTTTTTTGATGACTCTAGCATCATTGCAGGTAACATAACATTCTCTAGTACTGTCATTTCAGCAATCAAAGCATATTCTTGAAAAATATAACCAAGTTTAGAGAGTCGAAAATGCATTCGTTTCTTTTCAGACAAATGAGTCGTTTTTTTGCCTTCAATATAGACCTCGCCACTATCAGGATAATCAAGCAAAGCTAATTGATGTAGTAGTGTTGATTTCCCTGAACCATTACGACCTGTTATCATTAAAAATTCACCAGATTCAACATTAACTGAAACGTTATTTAATGCCTTGGTTTGCATACTGCCAGAACGATATATTTTAGATATTTTCTCGGTCCTTATAATGTAGTTTTTGGTGGTTCTCATTTATAATAATTCTCTCAATTTAAATTCGTTGATAATAATTGTTCCAAAACTTTTGGCTTTTTTAAGTTTATTAGAACCTATATTATCACCAACGACTAAATAAGTTGTGTCGCGAGTAATGGCAGTATGAAATGTCCCTCCCAGGGTACGGATTTGGCTGGCTGCTTCTTCGCGTGACATAGTCTTGAGCGTCCCCGTAATAACAAAACTTTTACCTATTAATTTACCCAGTGGTTTTTCGAAATGAGGGTTTACGCCAAGTTCGTTAAATTTAGTAAGTAATAACTCATTGTCTGGATCGGCAAACCAAGCGACAATACTCTCGGCCACTACTTCTCCAACTCCTTCAACTTCTCGCAATCTACTAAGCGTTGCCAATCGTAATACATCTATCGAACCAAATTCATTGGCCAAATCAACAGCCGTTTGCGATCCGACGTGGCGAATGCCAAGTCCAAATATAAAACGTGATAATTGTGGTTTTTTGGAATTTCTAATTGCATCGATAAGTTTTCTAGCAGAAATATCTGCAAAACGATCTAGATTGACTACTTGGTCGAACTTTAATGCATAAATATCGGATAAATTGTTAATAAGTCCATTATTGACCAAGGCAACAACATTTTTTTCACCCAATGTATTAATATCTAGTGCGCCTTTACTAGCAAAATGTTGGACCGCACGTTTTAGTAAAATCGGCCCATTTACACCCCTAACTCGATATACTGCTTCGCCCTCTGGACGTTCAAATTCAAGTTCTGGATATAGTAAATGTAAAGCTTTTTCGAAATCAAAAGCTACTGAATTTTTAGGACGAAGTTTGACGACAACTGATTCAACTTGTGGGATAATGTCGCCGGCTTTAAAAATAATAACTGTATCACCAATTCTTATATCTTTTCGCTTGATCTCATCAGCATTATGTAAACTAGCGTGCTGAACAGTGCTGCCTGCAACAACCACAGGATTAAAAACTGCAACAGGTGTCGCAGCACCAGTACGTCCCAGACTAATTACGATATCAGATATAACAGTAGTTGCTTGTTCAGCTGCATATTTATAAGCTACTGCTGCACGTGGTTGTTTGCCAACAATACCAAGTTCTGCAAATTGGACACGATTATTAACTTTAATAACTAAACCATCGGTATTAAATGGTAAATCACCTCGCTTTTTATCCCAATAATCTACAAATTTCATAACACCGTTTAGATTGTTAAATACGCTTGCTTCTTGATTACGATCGATACCAAGTGCACTAATAACTTCGTAAGCAACCATATTAGTCGGAACATCGTTAGGGTTATCGCGTAGTAGGTCATATGCTCGAAATTGCAATGGACGCTGTGACACAAGTTTTGGATCAAGTTGACGAATAGTGCCAGCTGCCAGATTACGAGGATTAGCAAATTCTGGTTCGCCTGTAGTTAAGCGTTTTTTATTCAACTTTTCGAAATCTTTTTTGAATATAACAATTTCACCGCGTATCTCAGTGCGACCATGTAAAAATTGATTAAATTTCGAACTTTCTCGTAACTTCAACGGAACATTCTTTATCGTACGTACGTTGCTGGTTACATCTTCACCGACAAAACCATCACCACGAGTGATTGCTTGAACAAATAAACCATCTTTATAAATAAGTGCGCAGGCTAAGCCGTCCATTTTAATATCTGTAAAGAATTCGTGTTTACTACCAGGCAATAGTTTATCTATGCGCTTAACCCACGCTTCTACATCGATACGGCTAAAGACATCATTAAGGCTAAGCATGCGTGAACTATGCGCGACTTTGATAAAACCACCAGATAATTCGTTCCCTACTCGCTGAGTTGGACTATCAGAAGTTATTAATTCTGGATGTTCGGTCTCTATCTTTTTAAGTTCGCTAAATAAGCTGTCGTATGTAGCATCAGTAATCGTAGAATTATCAAGAACATGATAATCGTAACTGTAAGTCGCAAGTAGTTTTCGAAGTTCTTGAGTCCGTTTTTTAATCTGATTCAGAATCATTGGCAACTACTTTCCGATACAACAGATATATATAGCTTGATGCCCAAACTATGGTCAACGCACCTAATGCAAGTAATATAATTGGAATGGTCGGCAACCAACTGATAGCCGGCCAAATACTCTTTAACCATGCATCTAGTAAAATCATAGGAATAACAATTATCGCCCAAGTTATCACGATACTAGCCATCATCCATAGTAATCGCAGTAGGATTTTTATTCGACGACCAATCACTAGATCACCGGCTGTTTTTATAGCTTGAAAAGGATACATTCCGGGTAATGTCACAATTACTAGGGCAAAAAACGTACTTGTCATCCAATAAAGTGATAACACTGATAGTAGTCCAGCTGAAAACCAAAATAGCATTGCTTCTACTCCACCAGCCAATAATCCAGTAGCTGACGCCGCAACGTAGCCAATTAGTGCAAGAGCAAGCGGTAATAATTGAACTAAAAGTAATAATGCCACAATAAATGTTGAAAGTATTGGAGAACCAGAACTATACAATCCATCACGTAATTTAACCTTGTGACCAGCCAAAATATTACGTAGTAACCAAATACTTGTCAGCCAAGTTAATAGCGTAATGAGACCTGTATAGATTTGCTGCACATCCGATAAACTCTGCGAAAGGCCACCTGTCATTGCAGTCAAAAATAGCAGGCTGGCTTTGCCAATTTCGCCCCAACTTCCACTCAAGAAATCACCACCAGTCGTATTTAGAGTCTCTCTCAACGTTGAATAGGTATCCTGTGAAGCAATGCCAACTAATAATGCCGTTAGTACAGCATATACGAGAGCTAGTGAAATAAAAATCTTGCGATTATTCCAGACTGTCTTCCAGACATACGCCGTAAATGCAAAATACCCAGGTAATTTTAGCGAACGTACATCATCACGCGCTAGAGTACGACGAAAACTACGATGAGGATTATGTTTTGAATAAGATGTAAATTTTTTCTTGATAGTTATAAAAGATTTTTTAATATTCATAATTTAAAACTTATTCGCATTATTAAGTAACCTAGTAATACGATCTGCAATTGGTGGATGTGTGCTGAATAATTTACTTATAAATCCAGGTTTTAATGGATCAGAGAAAAATAAATGTGCCGAAGCTGTGTTTTGACGCTTCATGGGACGACCTTGATGTTGTAACTTTTTTAAAGCAGATGCAAGTGATTCAGGATTACGCGTCGTCATAGAACTGGTTGCATCGGCCAAATATTCACGTTGACGACTAACTGCCATTTGAACGATAACAGCAATGATTGGTGCTAGTATGAGTGCCACTACACCAACAACCATCAGAACTGGTGAAGTATCATTATTATTGCGACGATCTCCAAAAATAAACATTCTCAACACTATGTCGGTAATTAGCCCAATTGCACTTACAAGACCGAATGTAATCATACCGATTCGAATATCATAATTCTGAACATGTCCCATTTCGTGTGCCATGACTGCTTCAAGCTCATTATCATCCATAATATCGATTAATCCCGTAGTCGCCGCTACGATTGCATGCTTTGGATCGCGACCTGTAGCAAAAGCATTCGGAGCTGGATCATCGATAATATATACTTTTGGCGTTTGCATACCAGTTGTAATTGCCAGATTTTCGATAATTCTATAAAAACGTGGATTATCACGCTTTTCAATTTGTCGAGCACCAGTCAAAGCAACGGTCAATTTATCTGCTATGAAATATTGAATCAGTGCATATAAAGCAGCGATAGTAATTACAAAATATGTAATATTTGTATTGCCGTAAAAATAACTAACCACCCATCCAATTGCGCCTATCAGACCAACAAACACAGCCATAATGAGTATGGTATTGCGTTTGTTAGCGGCAATTGCTTTATACATAACAGTAGTAACTTATTAGAATTTTACGTCGACAGGTTTTTCAGCTATCTTTTTCTCGGCTTCGTCTAATTCATAAAATTCACGGCTCTTGAAGTTGAACATGTTTGCGACAACGTTATTTGGAAATACTTGAATTTTTGTATTCAAATCTCGTACACCGCCATTGTAAAAACGACGAGATGCTTGAATTTTATCTTCGGTATCAACTAATTCCTGTTGCAATTCAATGAAATTTTGGCTAGCTTTCAAATCTGGATAAGATTCAGCAACAGCAAACAAACTTTTTAAAGCACCTTCAAATTGGTTTTCAGCAGCAGCTGTTTCTTTGACGCCTTTTGCGTTTAATGCATTGGCACGAGCTTCAGTCACAGCTGTGAATACACCACTTTCATGTTTTGCATAACCTTTTACGGTTTCTACTAGATTAGGAATTAAATCGAGTCGACGTTTTAATTGAATGGTAATGTCACTCCACGCCTCGTCAACACGAACTCTTAAAGTTATTAATGAATTGTAAACGCCCCATAGAAAAAGCGCTACCAGTACAATAATTGCTAAAATAATCCAAACAGCTACCATATCTTCCCCCTTTAAAGTTATAAATATACCCTTTTATTATAGCAAACATTTTTAACTAAAATAAGCCCCAAACTAAGGACTTATTTTGTTTGGTGCGCAGAGCGGGAGTTGGTCACGTTCCGCGACCCCGAAACTTCGCGATTGGCAACCAGTTGCAATCGGAAGGTTTCCTTGCGCAGTGCAAACTTGCACTGCTCACCCGCAAGGCTTGCGGATTCAACTTCAAACATACCAATGAAAAACAGCCTCCCAGAGGAAGCTGTTTTTCATTGGTGCGCAGAGCGGGAGTTGAACCCGCAAGGCCGTGAAGCCAAGAGATTTTAAGTCTCTCGTGTATACCATTCCACCATCCGCGCGTATCCTGGAGGCACGTGTGGGAGTCGAACCCACTTATAAGCTTTTGCAGAGCTCCACGTGACCGTTCCGTCAACGCGCCATCTCGGGATTAATTATAACAGACAAATAAATCTTTGACCTTTTTAATATTATAAAACATTTTTCTCGTTTAGAAGGTCCGTCCTCCTAAACAGTATTTATATTTCATAATATACTTTTTTCGGAATTTAATAAGGTTAAGTTATTTAGCTTGGGACATTAATTCTATTAGATTATCTTTTGAAGTCATACCACTATTAGAGCTTATTACTTGTCCATTTTTGTATATTAAAAATGTTGGCAAACTACTGACTCCAAGTTCTTGAACTAAATCCATTTCAACGGAAGCATCTAGTTTAATAATTTCAGCCCAATCTTTTGTCTCTTTCTCGACAAGTTCTAGAATAGGTTCCATACCACGACAAGGAGCACACCATGGTGCCCAGACATCCACTAATACAATTTTTTTTGATCCCAAAATATCCTGTGCATATGTGTCTTTTGTTGTTGATTTCATACTACCCCTCTTTTGCCATACAGCAAATCATTTACTATGAATGTAATAATAACAATTATCGTTGACACACGCAACATGTAGCGTCTATACTACAGACTAGACACAACATATAGTCATAAGAGAGGGTAGATGTGAAAGAAGTAGTTCAATTAACGATGGCTCTAAGTGAGGCCGAAAAACTTGCCGAAATACAAAAAATCGGATGCGAAATACCAGTATTACCTACAACGTTAGCCGAGCCAGAATTGAGCGAAAATGCTTGGTATATTGGAAAAACTCGTTATTCTAGACGGGATAAGGATGGAAATCCAATCGAAACAGCCAAAGATTTATTTTGGCGAGTTGCTTATAATATTGCAACTGCCGATCGTTTATATGGTGCCAACGAAAAACAACATATTGCGACTGCAACTAAATTTTACAAGCTTATGGCAACACGTAAGTTTTTACCAAATACTCCTACTCTACTGAACGCTGCTAAACCTAAACAGCAACTGTCTGCGTGTTTTGTATTGCCCGTACCCGATGATTTGAACGGTATTTTGGAATCAGCTAGTGATATGGCAAAGATTCATAAGTCTGGTGGAGGAACTGGTTTTTCATTTTCGCGCCTGCGTCCAAAAAACGATATCTTAGCTTCGTCTGGTGGTACAACAACTGGACCAATCTCTTTCATGCAAATGTATAATGATATAACTTCAGCAATTCGTCAAGGTGGTGTTAGACGTGGTGCAAATATGGGGATTTTACATTACAATCATCCTGACATATTACTATTCGCTGTCTATAAACTTGATGAGTTTTCATTAACAAACTTTAATATTTCAGTTACTACAGCAAAAGAATTTTTTGATCAAATTGCTATCGATAAACAACTATTGGCCGATGATTACGAAAAAGATTTTGATTTTGATTTACTAATAGCCGAAGTACGTGAAGCACATCAATCTAGAGACATTGACCTTAGAATCGTTAAACTTGACGCTGCCGTAGCTAAACTTCATAAATGGTGTCAAGAAGAAACTCCTGGTTACGGTTACCCTCTCGTTAATCCACGTAATAATGAAGAAATGGGTCGACTAAATGCTAAAAAAGTTTTCGATTTAATCACCCGTTTTGCTTGGCAGTATGGTGATCCAGGCATGATATTTATAGATCAAATCAATGATTCCCGTGCCAATCCAACACCACAACTTGGTCAAATCGAAGCCACAAACCCTTGTGGCGAACAACCGTTACTACCTTATGACGCTTGTACACTTGGTAGTATTAATCTAGCGCTTTTCGTAAAAGATAATGATTTTGACTGGGAAGCTTTGTGCCAAACTGTTCATCAATCAGTTCATTTTCTAGACAATGTTCTGGATATGAATGAATATCCAATTGAAAAAGTAAGACTTATGGTACGTCAAATTCGTCGAATCGGACTAGGCGTCATGGGTTTTGCTGATGCATTACTAGCCATGAATATTGGTTACAATACTGACGAAGGCGTAGAGACAGCAGGAAAAGTTATGAAATTTATCCAACAAGAATCCGATGCTGCTTCCGAAGAATTAGCTATAAAACGTGGCACCTTCCCGGCTTATAAAGATTCGATTTATGATAAACCAAACCAGATAAAACCTAGGAATGGTGCTAGAACTACTATTGCTCCGACTGGTACTATTGCAATGTTAGCTGACACTTCAAGCGGTTGCGAACCATTATTTGCTTTGACATACGCCAAAAATACCATCGAAGGCAAGCGCATGTTCCAAACTAGTCCATATTTCGTAGATGCTTTGAAAAAACAGAGTATATATTCCGAAGAACTTTTGGAGCAAATCCAAGAAAATGGTGGATCAATCCAAAATATGGACTTGATCCCAGCAGATTTAAAAAAGACATTTGTGGTTGCTGGCGATATTAGTCCCCAGTGGCATTTGAAAATACAAGCTGCCTTTCAGAAATACGTTGACAACGCTATTTCAAAAACAATTAATTTTGGAAATCAAGCAACCATTGAAGACGTTCGAGAAGCTTATTTGATGGCATACGAGACTGGTTGTCGAGGAATCACAATTTACCGAGACGGAAGCCGTGAGAAACAAGTGCTCGAGACTAAAAAAGAGTCTTCGTATTATGATAAATTAACTGGCGCTACGTCAGAAAAAACAGAATTACCTCCAACCGTAGCAATTACCTTAAAACCAAGACCGAATGTATTAAATGGACGCACGCACCGAATCGCGACACCACTTGGCAGAGCTTTTATCTCAATAAACGAAGATGAAAATGGTAACATATTTGAAATTTTTATTAACGTAGGACGAGCTGGATCAGACATTAGTGCCGATGCTGAAGCAATTGGACGTTTAATTTCGTTAACCTTGCGAATTCCTTCTGATTATTCGTCTAGCCAAATTGCTCAAAAAATCGTATCGCAATTGCGAGGTATTGGCGGCAGCAGCTCAACTGGCTTTGGTGCTGATCGTGTTAGGTCACTAGGTGATGCTGTAGCAAAAGTTATTGAACAACATCAAGCCTCAAAAATTACTCCAGAAACCGAAACCACAGAACCAACTCCAAACGAAACCGTTCCTCTGTGGACAGCTGACAAACCCGACAAACTAACCGACATTTGCCCAGAATGTGGTTCAGCTAGTTTACGTTTCATCGAAGGATGCCAAAAATGTGAATTGTGCGGATTTAGTAAATGTTAAATTTAAAAATAAGGAAAATAAATTTATGAAAAAACGAATCGTCATATTGATAATTGGTACTTTACTGCTAATCGGAGCAACTGTAGTCACTGTTTATCTAATCCGATCGGATAAATTATCAAAAGATGCAGAGCAATCCGAACAAGAAATACTAGGGACGAATGACAGTAAACAGATAACATACCAAGGTAAAGAAGGTGCCACCGCTTTAAAATTACTTGAGCAAGCTACCAAAATAGAGACTAGTGGTACAGGCGAAATGGCTTTTGTTACCAGCATTAATGGCGTAACAGCAGATTCAAATAAAGAATTCTGGTCATTCAATATTAATAACGAACCTGCTCTAGTAGGTGCTGGCAGCTATATTACCAAAGACAGTGATACAATCACTTGGAAATTAACTTCTTTCTAGAGGGCATAATTGATGATTAAAAAAATTAAATTCATAAAAAACTTTTTACTGATTGTTCTTTTGATTTCCTTGGCTGTTAGCTGGAGAATTGTCAATCATAATTACAATATTGCGCCTAATCTGGAGCTAATAACCACCGTTAGCGTTTTGGCTGCAGTTATTTTAGGCTGGCAAGCCGCTTTAATAGTGCCAATAACCGCTATGGTAATCTCTGATTTAATTATCGGTAACTCATCAATTTTTATCTTTACATGGAGTTCTTTTGTGTTAATAGGTGCAGGTTCAATTTTATTGAAAAAATTAAATGATAAACCAAAAGTTCAAATATTCTACTCAGTCGGATTTGCAGCGGCAGCCTCTTTTGTATTTTTCATTATTACTAATTTCGGCGTTTGGGCACAAGGTTGGTATCCAGCAACTTGGGCAGGTTTAGTCAGCTGTTTTACAATGGCGATACCGTTTTATCGCACAATGTTAATTGGCAATTTAATTTTAGTTCCAGCGACAATCACAACTTGGCAATTTATTAAAACTCGTCAAACTGCCAAATCTCTAGTAATCAATTCCCTTGTTCGCGATTAATTTATTGTCAAAGTGATGTTTTAATTTTGTCATTTCAGTGACAATATCTACTTTTTCAATTAATGATGTTGGAAAATAACGACCTGTC
>Ga0247842_10008033_pt1 | contig 11212 bp, 16 predicted proteins | sample LaCruzMarch2015__3_FD_192411 | JGI IMG/M metagenome (GOLD analysis project Ga0247842, IMG submission 192411) | Freshwater microbial communities from meromictic Lake La Cruz, Castile-La Mancha, Spain - LaCruzMarch2015_19m | ecosystem: Environmental > Aquatic > Freshwater > Lake | place: Spain...
GCAGTATAAGGACGAAGAGCTTTTGCCCGGAAGCAAAGAAAAACTCGTCGACCAATTAAATCATGCGCAAATAATTATTTCTCAAATCGGTTCGGTAAATATGCGCGCATTAGAGGTTTATGATGAAGTTAAAAAAGAATATGACGAAATAGAAAACAAACTTCAGATTGTAACAAAAGAAAAAGAAGACATAATGAAAATTATTGAGACAATCGACATAAAAAAGAAAAGAACATTCAATAAAACTCTTACCGCGATAAACGAACTATTCACAAATAATTTTGCTCAGCTGAGCACTAAAGGAGTCGCGTTCCTCGAAGCTGAAAATAAAAAAGAACCTTTCGAAGGCGGAATAAATGTAATAATTAAAGTTGGAAATGGAAAATATATGGATATTTCATCTCTTTCGGGCGGAGAACAAACTCTCGTCGCATTATCATTGATTTTCGCGATTCAAGAATATAATCCCTATTGCTTTTACATTCTCGACGAAATCGACGCTGCGTTGGATAAACGAAACGCCGAGCGTTTAGCCGTTCTCCTGAAAAAATATATGAAGAAAGGCCAGTATATCGTCGTAAGCCACAACGACGCGCTCATAACCGAAGCCACGCATCTTTACGGCGTAAGCATGCAAGAAGGCGTAAGCAAAGTAGTAAGTCTAAGAATTGATGACGACGTTAAAACGACTAATTAACTGAGCGTCTTTGCCCTCTAAAATATTCTTCAATTTCTAATGCCTCTTGACAAGCTAACTGTTCATATTCTGCGAGCGCTCTAGCATTTTGTTCAGAATTCAGTCTGCCAGACGCCAGAGCATGACGTAAATTGTCCAGCTGTCTTTGTCTTTCTGTATTTTCAATTTCCTGGATTGCGTGTGAAGTTATCATTTTATTTATTTCCTATCTCTCCCATCAACATAATTGCAATAATCCATTAAAAGTTTTCTTCTTTCTTCGTCGGAAAAATTTTCACGAAAACAAAGACCTACAAAATTCAATAAATCTAATCCTTTCCAAATGTCTCCCGCGATTTGTAAATATTCTTCAGTCATTCTACTTTTATCTCCGAATGAATGTTTCGTCTATTTGTGCCTGTTTATATTCTGGTTTAATATTTTCTGGAAAACACGCACATCTAGGACCACATTCACGCGGATCTATAATTTTACCATCAAGCGCGGAACAATTTCCGATTCCATTTACATACCTTGATTTAGAATATGCAGAACATTGCTCATGATATGGTACGGTTGGTTCGGGCATTTTATTTATTCTCTATTTGTTTAGTTTGACTCGGCGGACTTATTGATAAATTTTCCAAAGAAAATTCTCCAATTGCATTATTTACAACTCTAGTAATTTGTTCATCAGAATATATTGGTGATGAGCCCATACTTTCTAAAACCCTCTGAGTTAATTCTCTTCTTTGATTTAAATAACTTTGAACATTCGGATCTGCAAGAATTTCGCGCATTTTTTCAGCTCTTTTAATTTCTCTTTCTTGTTGCTCTCCTCGTTTTTTATGAACATCGTCTCGGTACGCCATCGCCACCACAAATCCAATCAATACAGTAACAATTCCTCCTCCAACTATCCCCGCTCCATAAGCCATTATCTCTCCAAATTCGTTTGCCATTTTATTTTCTTTGTGTTTTTCGTTTATTTATTTTTCGTTCGTCGTTTTTCTCTAAGAAAACGTTTTTCTTACTTACGCTTCTTTCCTAAAGAAACGTGTGAATATAACGCGGGACTTCAAATCCCTCCCGCGAGGGATTTCGAATTTTAAAATAAAAAAATAAAAAAATTAAAAAGTTTAATAGTAACTTTCGCCGAATTCTTCTTTCTGTGGTTTTCTAGTCAAAAGTACAATCAACACTATTAACAAAACCAAGAACACTATTGTAAGTACAATAGCTAAAACTGTCATTGGGTTTGCAAAACTAATAGCGCTAGATGTTCCTCTTGCGTCGATATTCAAGCTTACTTTCTTAACAAGGTCATTTCCAGAATAAACCGCAACATTGAAGTTGTAGTTTCCGTCTGTATTAGATCTTGCCTTTACTGTTAATGTAGCACTCTCGCCAGCTCCAACCGATATCATTGTCTTGTCGACAGATACAGCTAAGCCGCTTGAAGTTTCCGGAACAATCGTGTAAACTTTCACGTTGTTTGTTGGATTGATTAACAACATAGTATATGTTGCATCCTGTCCAACGCCAACAGTTTGACTTGTAACTGTCGCGAAGATATCACTGCCAGAAGCAGAGCCCGCAACATTTACCGATTTCTTCACAACGTCTTTTGAGTTTCTATCTTCAGCTTTCACTTCAAGAGTGTAAGTTCCTTCAGCTACATTTGTAGGTATAGCCAAATAAACTGTTCTCTCATGTGAATCACTGTTAGTGTTATCATTTTCACTATCAGTGTCCTGTGCAGACAGATCTCCGAAATAAGCTCTTCCGCTTATTCCAAGTTCAGGGATGCTAACTGTTACGAAAGCATCATTGATGTTATGAATTCCTGTGTTCTTCAAGACTACGTCAACTGGTAATGTAGCTCCAGCAGTCGCTCTTGTAGGATTTTCAACAGATAGGATTTCTATCTTGTATGAATCTCTTTGCAAGTTCAAAGTATATCTGAATTCGTCTGAATCAGTTTTACTTTCAACTCTAACCGACAAAGTGTAATCTTCGTACGAGCTTGTATCATCTGAGTTAACGTCAGAAGGAACAGTTAACCACACAGTTTGTGTGTATGTTCTTCCTTGAACAACGTCAAATCTAGCTGATCTAGATTCGATGTCATCTCTGTAACCTGGAAGAGATACAATAACCCTCACATCACTTGCATTTACGTTCGCAGTAAAAGTAACCTTTACAGGTATAGTTTGTCCGGCGAATGCAGCGATGTTTCCGTTCGAATTGCTAAGGTCAATTCCATTCACGTTAACAACGTGAGCAGATGTAACCGCAGCAGAAACACTTGTTGCTAGAACTACAACAGTAAGCAATGCAACCAAAAAATTAATTGCTGTTTTCATTGTAGTCTAATAAAATTTAGTTGATTATAGGACCATTTTCTCTTTTATAAACTTTGCGGTGACAACAAGATTTATAAACTTTAGAGTTACATTAAGTTATAACTTTGTTATAACAAAGTACTTTATACTCGAGAAAAAACAAAACGAAATGGAATATCCAAAAAATTCAGCACGAGAAACAAGTCAAGGAATGCAATATCCTGCAGGAATCAGAGAAAAAAATGCTCCCGAGTTAAATGGAGAATCAATAATTCCTCGAGAATCATCTTCAAGAGAAACTTTAGATTCTTTAGCTTTGGGAATTCCTTCAGCAGAATCTTCATCTTTAGAAAATCCTCAAGACACCTCAGAATTTTTGCGAGGATTATCAAAAGAAAGAAAAATTACTAAATATGATTTACTAAAACGTTCAACAAAAAAAGGACTAGATGTTGTCTCCGCGGTATTCACCCCCCTCACTTACTGTCGAAGAAGAAAGACTCAGGTAACTAAAGAGATATTAGCCAAGTATGGAGAACAAATCAGTAAAGAACAACTAGAGCGAAAAGTAGATGGGAAGCTCGAAAACGAAACATTATTTGACCGAGTAGCACCATTTATGGTATATGGGGACGCTTTTTTGGGGATTTGTGGATTATCCATATGTGCAACGGGTAACGAAGAAATTGCTATGGTTGGATTAGCAGTATCGTTAGTGCCCGCTAGCGGGGTAGCATCTGCCCTCTATGAACTCGGCCGTTACCTTTTACATTCCTCTACTCAAGAACTGCAATCCGAACGCCAAAAGAAACTCGAAGAAGAATTAAGATTGCACAATCAACTTGTAGAGAAACAAAAAGAAATTTCACAATTCACTAAAGAACATTCTGGTAAAAAATAAAAATGGCCATCCAACAAACTAGACGCGTATTTTATCGCCAGGCCAAGAAGGTCGGAAACTCCGCGGGAGTTTTATTGCCGAAATCTCTGCTCGGAGCAGATGTAAAGATAATTATTGCTCGGCCACCCGTAAGAATCAGAAGAGATATTCCGAAACTGCTTGAATCTTATCTGGAAGATCTTTTGGGAATATATATTCTCCCGAAAAAGACGGAAGAAACTTTAATTATTGATGTAATTGCAGTCTCAAACATAAAAAAATCGACGTTCAAGAAGGGAAGTTATAACCTTGTTATAACACCTCTGGCCGAAATTAAAACAGCGTTAAAACAAAATAAAGAATTCCGCGAGCGTTTCTTCAGCTCAAAAACTTTCATAAACAAAAAACTTTTTGACGAACTGCGAAAGGGATAAATTATCTTTTAATTAAAATTAAATTTTTTATTTTAACTATCTAAAGAATTATGTTTATTCTATTAAACTGTCTTATATAACCTCCACCGCAATAATCTTTAAAAACAAAATTAAATGCAGACTATTATGGAACCGGAAAAAGAAAAAAGCGATGTTTATAGCATAACTGGTTTTTTTACAGCAAATGGTAAAGAAAAATGTTTTGGCGGATTTCTTTTTGCAAGAAAAGATCATCCTGAACAAAGAGAAAATCCTCTTGTTTTACCATTCAAAGGTTTATTGTGTGATTGCTATGGTCTATCCGACATAGAGGGCGGAATAAGCCCCGACAACTTAAAATTTTCTAAGTCTTATAGGGATAGGCGATCAGAAGAAAAATCAATTAAATATTCTCTTAAAAGAAATCCTAGCGGAATATGGGTCGGTCAATATCTTCCAGAAGACGAAGAAATGTTTCCAGGCCATGTGATTGCAAAGACTCATCTTGATTGGGAAGATGTTGATCTTGCCCTTCCTTCAGATTTTTATTCCTCACTTATGCCCGAAGAACTAGTCAAAGAAATGCTGGAAGGTGGAGGAGTTTTACCTCACCGACGAGGAAAATTTGCTTAATTAAATTTGTGCTATATTAAAAAACTCTTATTCCAAAAAAATAAAATCTGCAATCTGAACCTGTGATTTCGTTTAATTATAAAACTTTGTTGATATCTTTATTGTTTTATAATTCCCGGGAAAATTGAAAATTTTCACGAGGATTAACTCTCAATTGCAACTTCGCCAATTTAAATTCTGTGTTAGTTACCCCTTTCCTCGAAACGAGCCCGAAATTTTGGAGAAATTTATGGGTGCGAGTTTCAGAGTTGAAGGGGTCAAGCGATATTGTGAGTGACTAAATTTGAGGCAACCCACAAATTTACAAAGCGATTGAATGAGCGAAGAGTTAATTGAAACTTGTTGGATGGCGGGAACACCGCAGTGTTCCAGTTATAGTATTAGAGTTTGTCGCTTAGTAGTGGGGGGAGTTCCGTAGAGTTAGGAATAAATTTATAATCCTATCTAGTTATAATTTAACATGATTAAAAAAGATTATGAAGAGAGTGTGAAAGAAAGAATTGAACTAATGAATCTCTTTTATAAAAAATATGGTAATCCGGTTTTGGTTCATGCAGTAGATAAAAAAGGAGTTTTCAAGAAAATCCTATCTAAAGGAAGAATAATGATTCCTTCAAATCATAAAACTAAAAAAAGAACTTTATTATCTGAAAAGATAATCGGAACAGATGATTGTATTTATTTAAGTCTGAGTTTTGTATATGCTACTGCTTATGAATTTAAATATAATTTTTTATTTGATTTGGAATTATTAAAAGAAATGGAATATTACTGGCTTTCTGTAAACTTCCAATGTTTTAAAGCGGTGGTCAAATATTGGGAAAAATATGATAAAGAATATTTAGAATCTCTTGGAAATAAAAATAAAAAATGTAGGGATGTTTTAGACTATTATTATTTTAGGGAATCAAAAAATCGTGCTAGAAGATTATTCAAATATTGGGAAATAGAAGAGGATTTTTTGGATTCAATAATGAATTATAAAGATAAAAGGAAATTAATGGAGATTATCAAAAAAACAAAAAAGAAGTATAAATTAGATTATCCTTATTCTAGAAGGCATGCATTAAGAAAATACAATACTGATGACACTCCAGAAATATTAAGTTTCAAAGATTTATCTTTAATTGATAATCCTCATTTCAAGGGTTTTTATATCAAAGGAGAAATTCCTCAAGATATTACAAGAATTTTGAAAAAGAAATATTCAGGAAAAATTCTTTTTGATGGAAAAAAGATTTCTAAGATAAAATAATCGTTTCGTTAGTAACTCCCCCCAGTTCGTCTTCGTAATATTAGTAAGCGAAAAACTCCACTTTAGGGGCGGGTGGTCGGGGGATTTTCCGAGTTCTTTTTTATTGAAACTAATAGATTGTTTAGCGAAGTTGCCGAAGCGAAGCCGAGTGATTTCGCGAAGAAGAAATTCTATTTAAAGTTCTGAGCGGGGTCGCGAGTAACCCTGTTGAAAAAGGGCGCGGAGCAGTCTTATTTACCGCCTCGTTTTACTCGGCGTTTTCAAATAAACATTTGGCTCGCTAACGCTCGCTTTATTTGATAGGGCTCACTTCGTTTGCTGCTCAATTTCCTCAGTGTTCGGAAATTTCGCTAACGAAAAAGAATGAATAAAATTGACAATAAAGATAGGTGGGACAAAAATAAGTTAATTTAAGCGTTAGAATTTTTATTTTCAATTCATTATTTATTTCTCCAAAACTTTCATCCCCATCACCGCATCTCCAACGGGATCAGGAGCTTCACAGATTATCTTAATTTCTTTTTCTTTAACAATATTTTGCAAATTTTCTAACAACTCTTTCCATAATTTTTCGCTCGCAGGAATATGTTTCTTTTCTCCTTTTTCTCCGTATTCGATTCCTGAAAAATGGCAGTGCCATTTTTCTTCCGGAAATAATTTCTTGAGCTTTTCGAAATCAACTATTTTATCGCGAGCGAGAATATGCGCGAAGTCAATGCAAAACGAACAGCCAGTTTCTTTTACAAGCTGCGAAATTTCTTCCACGCTTCCAAAAACATTTATTTTTCCCATTGTTTCCGGCGCGAGCTTTATTTTCCAGCTATTTTTGGAAATTTCTTTCTGCATTTCAATTATTTGCTCGCGAATATTTCCGTATGCTTTCTCACGAGTTTTGCCGAAAAATCCCGCATGAAAAACCACGACTTTCGCCCCAAGAATTTCTCCAACGCGGCAGCAATCCAAAATTCTCTGTTTGCTCGCTTCAATTTTTTCTTTTTCATCAGAATTAAGATTAACATAATACGGCGCATGAATTGAAAGTTCTATTCCGAGCTCTTTAGCTTTTTCTCCGATAATTTTCGCGTCTTTCTCGTCGTGAATATAAACTCCATAAGTAAAAGCAATTTCACACGCCTTCAAACCGAGCTTATGAAACGCCTCAAGATTTTTCACCGCCTCTTTTACAGAACCAAGGCCGGATGGACCGAATTTTAGTTTCATGAAGATAAAATAATTTTGTTTGATATAAATGTTTCTATAAAATTAAATCCTAAAAATTCTTATATCCCTTCAAACGCCTGTTTTATCTCGCCGATATTTTCAACGATGTAAGAATGCATCTTCTGTATAATTATCGCCTGAATTTCCTCTTTCAAAACTCCGTGACATCTTTTCAAATCGCTTTCCGGGCTGTCAACAAGAGTGAAAGGCAAAGAACAAATCATTGACTTTCCCTCGACGGTCTCAGCCTTAACATCTCCTTTTTTCAACTGAATCAGCTCGACATAAATATTACACATCTTTCCGTCTTTTCCTTCAATTTTGTAAAACCAAGTTGCTTCACTGCTGTCTTTTGTAAAAATTGCTTTATTGCAAACGACTAGGTTAGACTTAAAACAATTTTCATCTCGGCAATTATCATAAAAGAAAAAATTAAAATAAATTGCGATTGCTATCATTATCAAAAACAATATCGCAAACGTCACACTTCCCCAACCAATTTTCCACGAGCGCCTTGGCGATGCCACCTCTTTCTTATTCTGCATAATATTAATTCTCTAACGTAATATTTAAACGTTTCTAATGTCCGCGAGTATCCACTCAAATGTTAAACATAAAACTTATATAGTTAAAACACATATTAAAAATATGGTTTGGAAAACATATTTGGTTCTATATTTTGGAACGACTGGGACCATTTCTGCGCTCGACGCAGTGAAAAGAATCGAAGCTCTCGGTTTTAACTCTTCATTCGGTCCGGTAGATTTCGTTCACATCTGGGGAGAAAAAAAGCCCTCAAAAGAGGCCGTCTTATCTTTGGCCAATCAAGTTGCAAAAGCACTTAAAGGAAGCGGCGCTGTTTTTAATTTGGATACGCATAATTAACCAGTTTTTCTCGCCATCTTCTGTGAATATCCACATTTTCCACACTTCAAATATAATAATGAATCCTCGTCGGAAACTGCCGGTTGTCTCTCAACAATTTGCGCCTTTCCGAAACCGCATTTCTTGCATACGTGATCATAATCTGCGAACATATTTATTTCGTCCGCAACTTCAGTTCCAATAATTTTTCTTTCTTTCAATTTTTCATTAGAAACTATTTCACCAATTTCCATATAATTACAATTAAGACAAATCAAATTGTTTTCCCCGTTTTGAGTCATTAAACTCTTGCAGTGTACACAGAACTTCATTTTATTATACACAAATCCTTTTTCTTTTCTTATTCAAATAACAAACTCTTAGAAAGATTATATACTTTTCGGTTTAAAATAAAAAATAAAAAAAGAGAGGCCGAAGCCTCTCGAAAATATAAATAGTTTTTAGAAACTAATCAAATCAATTTTTGTTTCTACCGACGCGAAATTCTTTGCCATTAAATGTTTAACGTTGTATTCTTCAACCGTTCTGATTATTCCAGAAGATGCCGCACCGTCGAGAATTACCGTGTTTACCGGAACTTCCGAACGACTTAGCGACGCGCCCAAACTTATAATTCCAACCTTTCTGACAACGTTTAATTCGTTATCTAAAAGATAGGCTTTCTTCGAGCCGTCAACTTCTTTAGAAATAACATTCAATCTGTCCTTCTGCTCTTGAGTCAATTCCCTTATTTCTTCATCAACTTTTCTTTCGACTTTTTCAAATCTTTCAGCTCTGTCAAAATTTCTTCGTTCATAACCATTTGAATTTTGCGAACCGTTAAAACCATTGCTTCTCTTTAGGAATTCTCCAGCAGTCACTTTCTGCCTAAGGCAGATCAGAATTTCTTTTCCCATTAATTCCTCAACTTCTTTGCCATCTGGAGCGGTCGCAACATATGTAACCTTTGCATTCTCAATTACGTTTTTCGCAATTAATTTTCCGCCTCTGTCTCCGTCGACAAATAAAGTCAATTCCTTTTCTTCTCCGAGTTTTGCAATCTCGCGGGGAAGTTTTGTTCCGTTCATTCCGATTACATTATTAACATTATTTTTTAATAAGTTAACAACATCTGCTCGACCTTCTACAACGATAACTTCTCTTCCAGATAAATCTCCAGCCGGCAATTTTTCATCGCCATAATCTTGGATTTTTCCAGTTCTCATAGAACTTTTTACCGTTTCAGAAATTTCTTTCGAACTTGCCGAGCCGCCCTCTAATCTTTCGAGAAGGCTTTTCGCTCTGTCTATAATGTAATCTCTTTTATTGCCTCGAACATCTTCTATTGAAAGGACTTCGATTTTCGCATCCGTAGGCCCAATTCTATCGATCGTTTCCAAAGCTGCTGCGATTAACGTTGTTTCCGATTTATCCAACGCGGTTGGAACTTCAATTGTTCCGGAAGTTTTTCCATCTTCAGATTCAAGTTCTACCTCGATTCTTCCGATTTTTCCTTCTTTCTGAAGCTCTCGCATTTCCAAATCAGAACCAAGCAAACCTTCGGTTTGCCCAAATAAAGCTCCGATTACGTCGGGTTTTTCAACAGCCCCCTGAACCTCGAACTTTAATTTAACGAGGTATTTTATTGATACTGGACTTACTTTTGCCATTTTTTCATTATTTTAATTTAGTTGTATTAGAAATAAAACTCTCACGCAATTACTAGCTTCGAACCAAAAATCCCAAAAGGGAATGATTATGATAGTGATATAGTAAGTAACTATACGAATCTTATTTCTAACAACCTACAAAGTGCGTTTCGATTTTTAAATCTTTGTATTCGCAAAATTTAAGAACCAATCTTTCTCAGACAATTTACAATGAATGAAATAGATCCACTAAAATATCTAACAATAATTGAGGCCGACATGGGACACGCTGATTATTCTTACGAATGAGGGCACACGAATCTCGAATGAACCCGAACAGGAATAGGCATTCTCATCGTCAAAACAAAAGAGCCAGAATCAGATAAAACAAGTTCAGATTATGCTCGAGAGTTTGATTAAATTTTAAAAAATTATTTTAAGGATGAGGCTCTAAAAGAGCTAGCTGAACTCCAAGACCTTTCTCTGCTGCAGCCATAATTCTCGGCATTTCTGAATCATCTCCAGCCAAATCAATATGATGAACTGAGCACTCCTCTTCATGAAGTGTAACTTGCACTCTTGAATTCTGAATGTCTCTAACTCTCCAAGTTATCCTCGGATTGGGCCGATCATCATCTCTTCCAATGAATTCAAGGCCATCAGCAAATTCTTCAGCACCAGGCATATAAACGCCAGCTATATTGCCTGTAAAATTTTTACCAACCGTATAATTTCTTATTCCCATAGCTCGCTCATTAAAAAAGCCTTTATAATCATTTATATTCTGCAAAATATATTTCAGATTGTTTCATTACTTTTCTAGCCCAACTTCGCAGATTCCAAAGTTAGCTCCTCTGGTTTCTGAAAATTTTCTTCTTAAAGTTTCTGCAGTTTCCAAAAATCCTTTATCATATACTGCGATATTATGAGCGTCAATATAAACATCACCTAATTTTCTATCATTTTCAAAAATGCTGACATGATCTATTCCCGTTTCAATTCTATAATTTTGCTCGCCTAAGCAAGTCGTAATCTCTTCGATGAAAGGTTGAACCCTACTTCGGTATTCTTCCTCACTCCAGATAACATTTGTCATACTCTTTCTAGCAAATAACTCATTTAAGAATTTATCTGAGAATCATTAATCTCACACGTTTTTAGAATTATCTTCCATCACAAAACTCTGCGAATTTTTTTGTTGTTTTGTGAGGCCCGGGAAAATCTCGGGATTTTCACGAGGATTCGAAACCGCCGAGCGATCTAAACTCTCGGATTT
>Ga0247842_10008037_pt1 | contig 11202 bp, 9 predicted proteins | sample LaCruzMarch2015__3_FD_192411 | JGI IMG/M metagenome (GOLD analysis project Ga0247842, IMG submission 192411) | Freshwater microbial communities from meromictic Lake La Cruz, Castile-La Mancha, Spain - LaCruzMarch2015_19m | ecosystem: Environmental > Aquatic > Freshwater > Lake | place: Spain...
CGATGTCATCATCCTGATTTTCCCGGGAAAGAATGTTTTCTCAATTCTTATCCAGGGGACCATGAAACAGACTCCCCTGTTTTCGATGGAGGGTAACCACCCTGTCAGGGTGGTATGCTTATCTTGTAGCATGTCGCCGGATAATCTCCTGCATGGCAGCATAATGCTGCTCCATGCTTTGAAGTAATTTGAATTGCGCGCGCGCCCGCTGCAGGTTATGCCCCGGGAAGGCAATTTTATAATACCGGTCCCCGTCGATATGATCGGTCAAAAATCGCAACCCGATGATATAGGTCATGAATTTTGCCGAAAAGGCCAAATGATCTGTTTCGGTGTTGTTGAGAAAATTCAGGGCTGTTTCGAGATATCCTTTCGAATAGGCTTCAAACAGGTCAAGGTCTATATTAATCCTGGAAAGATCAGCTTCATCCTCTGCCCCGGTACTGGCGCCGGTGCGTATGGCATCGCCGAAATCGTAGAGGATGTAACCAGGCATCACGGTGTCGAGATCAACTACGGATATGGCCTTGTTTTCGCGGTTAAAAAGTATGTTGTTGAATTTCGTGTCATTATGCGTGACCCTCATGGGAATTTTACCCTCTTTCACAAGGCGAATGATCAGGTGCATCTCATCAGAACGGGTTTCAATAAAGGCGATTTCATTTGCAAGCTCCTTAACGCGCCCGACCGGATCAAGCGCCACTGTTTTCCTGAACGTCGAAAGTCTTTTTGCAATGTTATGAAAATCGGGCAGGATCTCATACAAGGATGATGGTTCCAGGTCGGATGCCAGGTATTGGAACACTCCGAATGCCTTTCCGCCTTCATAAGCGAGTGCAGGATTTGAAACCACATCGAAACTCTTGCTGTCCCTGACATGATTATAGAGGCGCCAGTAGTTACCGTCGGGGTCGTGAACAAAAAAGGAGCCGGTATGAGTCGGTATCAATTGTATGACCTGAAAATCGCCGATCGCGGAGCTCTTACAAAGCATCTTCTTCCGGAGATGAAGCGTTACCTTGAGAATGTTGCCGGTTAATTCGGGCACATTACAGAAAATCAGGTGATTGATTCGCTGAAGCACGTAATCTGATGCCTCTTCCTGCACTGTTGTTACCAGGTAGGAGTCATTGATATGACCAGAGCCAAAGGGGGTTATGGTTGCGACTGTTCCTTCGGTATTAAATTGATTTACAATGTTTTTAAGATTATCCATACTTAGTTGGCGTTTATTTCAAGATTTATTCACGACAGCAGGGATTGTTTAATTATTAGAACTAAATAATGAGTCCACCACGAAAAGGCAGTTTAATGGAAAACCGGACACTGAGCGAAGTCGAAGTGTCCTTATTAACAGGTGTTTGCATCCATCGTGTAAATTGTTGTTGATTTGTCAGATGTGTTTGATATGGTTTTATCTGCCCCTCCAAAAATACAAAGAATATTTTCGGTATTTTCGCTGCAAATCATCCGGACCCCGGTTATGACAAAAACTGCATCTTCAAAAAGCCTTGCTGCTTTTCCGAAAAATTTCTGGACCGCCATTTCGATGGAGTTTTTCGAACGCGGATCGTATTATGGCGTGATGTCGGTGCTGTCAGTGTACCTGGTTTTGTCGAAAAATGAAGGCGGACTGGGTTTTTCAAAGGAGAGTGTTGGCGTGATTAAAAGCACCATTACCCCTTTGCTCTATTTTCTCCCGATTCTATCGGGGGCTATAGGAGACCGGTTCGGATACCGCAAAGTGCTTTTCTTTGCCTTCTTCACCATGAGCCTGGGGTATTGGTTTGCGGGGTTTTCAACAACCTATGTCACCGTGTTCAGCAGCCTTATCCTGGTCGCATTGGGCGCCGGTTTTTTTAAACCCATGATTTCCGGGACCATCGCGCGGGTCACCAATGAATCAAATTCTACACAGGGATTCGGGATATTTTACTGGTCAATCAACCTGGGAGCCTTTCTGTTCCCCTTGATCCTGGTTCCATACCTGAAATCGATCTCCTACAACTATATTTTTTTCATGGCTGCCATCGGAACGGGTTGGTTGCTGATCCTGAATTATTTCGTTTTTAAGGAACCTACCGGCAAGCGGGCTGCAAAACCACTGGGGCAGGTCTTCGCCGAGATGGTAACGGTTTTGCGCGATTTTCGGTTCATCCTGATGATCGTAATCTATTCAGGGTTCTGGATCATGTATTTCCAGGTATATGATTCGGTGTTATGGTACCTGAATGAAAAGGTCGATATGACCGGGTTCAACAACCTGATCAATGGGATTCTCTCCTATGTTATCGATCATCCTTCATGGAAATTTGATGCAGAGCATGTCACTGTCATGAATGCCGGGGCGATCATCGTGCTTCAATTGCTTGTTTCAAGCCTCGTTCGCAACACAAAAGCGCTGCCTACCATGATTTTCGGGATTTCTCTCGGTTCAATCGGCATGGGAATGTTAGCCATTTCACCCAGCGGCTGGATTTTCCTGGCATCGATGTTCATCTTCACCCTGGGCGAGATGATTGCCCATCCGAAATTCCTGGCCTATGTTGGTTTGATTGCCCCCCAGGACAAAAAAGCGCTGTACCAGGGTTGGTCTTTTATGTATGGTGTGATCGGAAGCGGCGTGGGTGGCATTCTTGGCGCTGCACTGTACGTTCATTTTGTTGAAAAGATGAATCAGCCGTCGCTGCTCTGGCTTACCTTCAGCATGATCGGAGTCTTTACCATTATTGGCCTGCTGTTGTTTAACCGGTTCCTGGCGCCGAAAAATTAACTTCCAAACGCTCCGTAGGTGCGAAACATTGGTAGACCGATGAGTTTCAGGAGCATTTCGCTCCGTAGGTGCGAAAAATTGGTAGATCGATGAGTTTCAGGAGCATTTCGCTCCGTAGGTGCGAAACATTGGTAGGCCGATGAGTTTCAGGAGCATTTCGCTCCGTAGGTGCGAAACATTGGTAGGCCGATGAGTTTCAGGAGCATTTCGCTCCGTAGGTGCGAAACATTGGTAGACCGATGAGTTTCAGGAGCATTTCGCTCCGTAGGTGCGAAACATTGGTAGACCGATGAGTTTCAGGAGCATTTCGCTCCGTAGGTGCGAAATTATTTCTTCTGGTGTAATTGCGATCATTCAATGTTTTTTAGTATTTTTACCTAAACAATCATGCATAAACAGTAGTCCAGATATTTCGTATTCAATGTAATATGATGAAAAAGGAAATAGTCGTTGTTATTCTGCTCCTTATCATAATGCACGGTGGTTTTGCTCAGGTGGGGATCAATTCCGACAACAGCGCACCGGATTCCTCGGCTATGCTTGATGTTAAATCGACCGCAAAGGGCGCTTTGATACCCCGTATGACATTTGAACAACGGAATGCAATCAGCAACCCGGTGGAAGGGCTCATGGTTTATTGCACAAATTGCAGCAGTGATGGAACCGGCGTGATCTCAATATTTCAAGGCGGGCTGTGGAAAATAATTGATCTCATCTGCAAGGTTCCCAATCAGCCAATAGCAGGAACCCAGGTTCCCTCAGTAACAAAAATTGTCTGGAACTGGAACCCGGTCGCCATTGCCCTTGGGTACAAATGGAATACCGTTAATAACTTCAATTCGGCGACAGACCTGGGCGGGGCTGTCTCCATGGCCGAAACCGGGCTGACCTGTCAGACCAGCTATACAAGATATGTTTGGTCCTACAATGCCTGCGGACAGTCGTTACCGGCAACTTTAACACAAACAACTTCGGCAATTCCGCTTTCACAGGCACCCATTGCCGGGGTGCATGTTTCGACCCAGACACAGGTTATCTGGAATTGGAATCCGGTTGCCGATGCCACAGGATATAAATGGAACACTGCAAATATTTATGAGACAGCAATAGATGCAGGAACTAATACATCAACTACCGAAACAGGGCTTACCTGCGGAACATTGTACACCAGATTTGTGTGGGCTTACAATGTATGCGGAACATCGACCGTGACAACCCTAACCCAAACGACTACGGTTTGTTCAGTTTGCGGTCAACCTGTTACTGATATCCGCGATGGGCGCGTGTACAATACTGTTTTAATCGGGACGCAATGCTGGATGTCGCAAAACCTCGATGTAGGCAATATCATCAGTGGAACGATGGATCAGACCGACAACGCTATCATTGAGAAATACTGTTACAATAACCAGGAATCGAATTGTGATATCTATGGGGGATTGTACCAATGGGCCGAAATGGTTCAATACCTTAACGGGGCCTCCAACATAACCTCATGGAACCCGGTGCCGGTAACCAATGTAACCGGTATTTGTCCAACAGGCTGGCATCTTCCAAGTGATTCAGAGTGGACCATACTGACTACCTTTTTAGGCGGTGTTTCAGTAGCCGGGGGGAAAATGAAAGAAATTGGGTATACCTATTGGAACTCTCCCAATACCGGCGCCACAAATTCGAGTGGGTTCACCGCCCTGCCCGGGGGCTATCGGTATACCGACGGCGCTTTCTATAGCCTTAACTTATATGCCTACTTCTGGACGGCATCGGAGAACTCGGTCACAAATGCCTGGTACAGAAGTCTCAATTACGGTTACGGGAATGTTCTTTCAACCCATTTTTATAAAGGAAACGGATCTTCAGTGCGCTGCCTGCAGGATTAAAGGGCTCCCTCCCTATTTCGCTACCTCGCTATTTCGCTACCTCGCTATTTCGCTACCTCGCTATTTCGCTACCTCGCTACCTCGCTATTTCTCAACCGGCTCCATCCAGAAAGAGTAGCTGTACTCCTTCGCCGGCAAGGTATATTGAGCATGGGTTCTGGCTCCCCAACTGTCATCGCCACCGACACCCATTTGTTTATAGTCGATATTCAGATCAACAAACGGTTTCTTTTCAAGGTCATTCAGGTGCTTTCCCCCATGTTTGAACCCTTTCATGTCATCGCAGGTATACGGAAGTGCGCTGAAACTTATCAGCGGTTCGCCTGAGAAGCGGATGCCGGTTTGGTTTGGACCCCGGAGGGTTATCCATCTTACGTCGGTTTTATATCCATTTTCCTGGGGACGTACATAAGGGGTAAACTGCCCGTCGACCGAACTTTGATAAATACCGGCAAATGAGGCAGTATTGCGGTCCTGGTAGTTCTCCCATGGGCCCCGGCCATACCACTCAATGTTTTGAAAATCTGGATTTATCTGAAGATTAAGGCCGAAACGGGGTATTTCAGGAAGTTTTTCCTTCAATGGTTTCAGGGTGGAGGATACCTTGATTCTCCCATCTGGAAAAATCTGGTAAAGAACGAACTCGCTGGCAATTTCGTCAGGAAATGAATAGGTGAAGCTTACCTGTAAAGTACCATCTTGTTTGCTTTCTGTTTCAGCCCCGGAAACTGTTCTCTTTTCCGAAGCCTCGAACCACGGCTGGCACCTCTTTGCCATGCCGTTGCCAACATCGTTGTCGGTTGGCGCCCGCCTGAAGTTTGGCAGCGGGCCTCTGACCAGTAATTCAACATTCTGGTAATTGAATGAGGTCATGAACCCCTCCTTTTTATTAAAACTTATGGTGAACCGGTCGCCGGTAATGTCAATGGAACCATCATTTTCTGAAAGTTTCAGCGGTAACCTCTTTTCTGCAGTTACCACATCCTGCTGAAATTGTGCTGACGGTAATGCTATTTGTTCGGAGGCCAGGATGTGGTTTGTTGGAATTAGGCCCCAGGGCGCTGTCGTTTTCAGGTAAACATTCAGGAAATATTCCGTTTGTCCGGTTTGTTTTAATTCAGGCAACGGGATGGCAATCTCCCTCTTTTCGCCAGGAGGCAGTTTAAAAGAGGGGATTGTTCCAGCCTGTACTATTTTTCCATTGGCGGCGAGTTCCCAGGAAATTTCAGTATTGCTGAGGTCAAAGAAATCATATTTATTGTAAACTTCCAGAATTGATCCGGCAGGATCTTTCAGATTGAATTTTACATTCTGATATACTTTCTTTACCTCCCAATATCCGGGATGAGGCTTACGGTCGGGAAAAACCAATCCGTTGGCAAGGAAGTTGCCGTCGCTGGGAACATCCTTCGGCCCAAAATCGCCACCATATTTCCAATATTCCCTTCCCTGTTCATCTTTGGCATACAATCCCTGGTCGACCCAATCCCAGATACATCCTCCCTGCAGTTGCGGATAATTTTCGATCACATCCCAGTAGTCGTGAAAATTTCCGGTACTGTTGCCCATCGCGTGGGCATATTCACACATGATCAATGGTTTCATTTGCCTGGAATAGCCATACCATTTCAAATCCCGGGGGGTCCAGTACATCGGGCAGAAGATATCGGTGTTATAGCCATGTTCAGCCCGCTCGTACCATACAGGTCTGCTTTTATCACGGTGTTTTACCCATTCATAGGTTGCAACGAAATTGCAGCCGTTGCCAGCCTCATTGCCCAACGACCAGATGATGATGCTTGGATGGTTCTTATCGCGCTCAACCATGCGTTCTGTCCGGTTCAGATGGGCCTTCATCCAGACAGGATTATTTCCCAGGGTGCGATCGGGATCGTAGCCCATGCCATGCGATTCAATATTGGCTTCGTCAATCACATACAGGCCATATTCGTCGCATAATTCGTACCAGTAAGGATCATCGGGATAATGGCAGGTGCGGACCGTGTTGATATTGGCCTCTTTCATGAGTCTGATATCCTTCAGCATCATTTCGTGTGAAATCACATGCCCGGCGATGGGATCATGTTCATGGCGGTTTACCCCCTTCACCAGGATGGGTTTCCCATTGATGAGTAATTGCCCGTTTTTAACCTCCGAAGTTCTGAATCCCATGCGGCATCCCGTTGATTCAATGATGTGGCCCTTAGCATCCTTCAGGGTTAAAACCAGGTGGTAAAGATTCGGAATTTCGGCGCTCCATTTCCCTGGATAGGGAATGTGTTTTTCAAAATACAATGAATCCTCTGAATTTACATTTAGCTGGAAACTTACAGAATCGCGAATCTCAGGAATTTTTGCATTTTTGGATTCAAACAGTGAAATCTCCAGTGAATAGGATTCAGCAGTGAGACTGGTAACTGATGACCCCGGTTTCTTTTCACCGGATCCGGCTTTGCTCCCGAGAGGGGAGCCGGGTGTTTTTTGTATCTCTGCAGGAGGTGCATCCAGGTTTTGAATAATGGCGGTGACTTTAAGCAATCCATGGTCGTAATTTGAAAACAGGTCGCCAACAACAAAAAAGTCCCGGATCCTGGTCTTTGGCGTTGAATAGATAAAGACATCACGGTTTATTCCGCTCATGCGCCACATATCCTGACATTCAAGGTATGAGCCATCCGACCAGCGGAAAACCTCAATGCCCAGTGTGTTTTTTCCCGGACGAATATATTTTGTTATGTTGAATTCAACAGGTGTCTTTGCGTCCTTTCCCATGCCGATCCGCTGACCGTTTAGATATACATAACAAAATGATTTCACCGCGCCAAACCTGAGATAGACTTCCCGGTCTTTCCAGCTTTCAGGGATTTCAAAATCACGGCGATAGCTGCCAACCGGATTGTAATCATGCGGCACCTTCGGCGGATCAGGCGCCATCAGGTGTTTGAATTCATAGGGAATATTGGCATAGATGGGGTAGCCATATCCCTGGATTTCAATGGTTGAAGGCACATGGATGTCTTTCCATCCGCTAACATCATAAGTATCGCGATAGAAATCGACCGGGCGCTTATCGGGATTCTCCGACCAGTTGAATTTCCATATTCCGTTGAGCAGGATCGACCAGGGTGATGCGGTCCAGTCATTTTTCAGGGCATCTTCGTCCGTATCGTAGGGCAGGAAGGATGCATGAGCCGGTTCATTGTTGATTCCGGTCAGCTGGGGGTTTTCCCAGTCCGGTGGCTGGTTGTTTTGGGCGAAGGAGGAGGTGATAAAAAGTAGCGAAATAGCGAGGTAGCGAGGAAGCGAAATAGCGAGGAAGCGAGGTAGCGAAATAGCGAGGTAGCGAAACAGCGAAATGATTCCTGATTTTTGCATAAAGGATTTTTTTTCGAAAATAGGGTTTTTTTTCCATGCCTCAATGCAGCTCAATTGTTAATTGAAAATCTTCTTATCCTGTAGCATTTCTTCACTGTATACTTAGTCTAATTAGAATATATAATAAATTCAATGTTAAATGTATAACAAGTATTTAATATTGATAATTTAACATTTGTTTTCATTTTTTCAGTACATTCGGGGCGTTATTATATGATACAGGCACGATGAATTATTTGTCGACAATATTCCTGAATTAATTAATCTTAAACAGATTTCGATATGAAAACATTCCTATTTTTGTTCCTAATCAATATTATAAATTACCTTAGTGTAAATGCCCAGGTAATTATCAGCGCTGACAATAGCCTCCCTGATCCTTCAGCAGGATTGGATGTAAAATTCGACAACAAGGGATTTCTCCTGCCCCGCATGACTTTTGAACAGCGAACGGCAATTTCAGGCCCGGCAGAAGGGCTTATGATTTATTGCACAAATTGTAATGTTGATGGCACTGGTGTTCTCTCAATATACCAGGGAGGGCAGTGGAAAATAATTAATCTCATATGCCTTGTTCCGAATTCTCCTTCGGTTGGATTACATAATGCAGAGTCAACCGTGATTCACTGGAACTGGAATGCCGTTCCCATTGCAACCGGATATAAATGGAATACAACCAGTGATTATGGAAGTGCAACCGATCTTGGGTCAAATACAAACATCAGTGAACCAGGACTTGACTGTGGTACAGTTTATACCAGATATGTCTGGGCCTATAATAATTGCGGTGCATCGGTTATGACCACATTAACACATTCAACACTAAGTTGTGGCTCAGGCTCCTGTCCATCGAGCATCACCGATGCCCGTGATGGGAAAGTATATAATGCCATGTTAATCGGAGGGCAATGTTGGATGGCCCAGAATCTGAATATCGGTACAAAGATCTCTCTCGACCAGCAACAGACAAATAACAGCATCCTTGAAAAGTACTGTTACAGCGGAAGTGATCTGAATTGCGACATTTACGGAGGGTTATATCAATGGGCCGAAACGGTCCAGTACCTGAATGGAGCTACAAATGTAAGTTCATGGTGGACGGTTCCAACCGGAAATGTAACGGGTATTTGCCCGGCCGGCTGGCATATCCCGACATCTTTGGAGTTTACAGTTTTAATTAACCTCCTTGGAGGTACTTCAGTTGCAGGTGGAAAGATGAAGGAAACTGGTTATGCACATTGGACATCTCCGAACACCGGCGCTACCAATTCGAGTGGGTTCACAGGGCTGCCAGCAGGTTATGGCGCCCCTGGTTTTATCTATGAATGGCTTCATGAAACTACCTTCTTCTGGTCTGCATCCCAAACCAGTAACACTGCCCTGACCAGATACCTTTATTATGGTTCAGAAGATTCGGGTGACATTTCATATGATAAATCAAATGGTTTTTCTGTTCGTTGCCTGATGGATTAGATGAAAAACCTTGTAGTCCTCACCGGCGCCGGCATCAGCCAGGAAAGCGGGATTAAAACCTTCCGCGATGCCGATGGTTTGTGGAACAATTACAGGATCGAGGAAGTGGCGAGCCCCGAAGCCTGGGACCGCGATCCGCAACTGGTACTTGACTTTTACAATCTCCGGCGGAAACAGCTTTATGAGGTTGAACCCAATTCAGCCCACTTTGCGCTAGCCGATCTCGAAGCACTTTTCAAAGTTCAGATTATCACCCAGAATGTTGATGACCTGCATGAACGGGCTGGATCAACCAATGTTCTGCATCTTCACGGGGAGTTGAAAAAAGTAAGATCAACTGTTGATCCCGATCTTATTTATAACCTTGACGGATGGGAACTTAAACTGGGTGATCTTTGTGAAAAAGGCTCACAACTCCGGCCTCATATCGTCTGGTTTGGAGAATCGGTTCCCAACATCATGATGGCAACATCCATCGTGCGGCATGCCGATATTTTTCTGGTGATTGGAACCTCGCTGAAAGTCTATCCCGCCGCAGGTCTCATGCAATATGTCCCATCCAGGGTGCCAAAATATTTGATTGATCCCGAAGCGGAACCACAATATTATATTCACAACCTGACAATTATAAAAGAAAAAGCAACTACAGGAGTCAGAAGTTTTATTTCATCATATTTTTGCTGATTCGTTCATTACTCAGAAATTTTCCAGAAGGCCTTCCGGGATACGTCTTTCGGCTGCCCGCTGCGTTTCATACAGGAATGGAAGAAAACCTGCTTTATTCTTCAAATCCTAAATCGTAAATCGCAGATCGTAATTTGCTAATTCTTTCCCAATCAGTCAGGGTATATTCAAATTCCGTCTGTTCCGGTTTCCCCATGTAAACGGTGGGCTGTTTAAAGATCATCCTGCTTGGTTCCTGTTTCTCGAGATGTATGTGAACCTCTTTAGCGCCCGTGGCACTTACCAGTGCAGCAACATTGTGTTCTTTCACCCCGCTGCCGGGCATGATGATGATGCGATCCTTTGCCTGTGTTATTAATTCCCTGATCAAGCCTGATCCTTGCGGGGCGGTTGGTTGCTGCCCGGAGGTAAGAACCCGGTCAATGCCAAGACTGATGAGATCTTCGATGGCCTGATAAGGATTGGCTGTCATGTCAAAGGCCCGGTGACATGTGATTCCCATCGGACGGGCGAGATCAATAAGAATCTTCATCCTTTCCTTATCGATCGTGCCATCCGGCAACAGGATGCCAAAAACGACCCCATCGGCGCCCAGGTTTTTAGACACTCTGATGTCCTCTTTCATGATTTGAAATTCATCTGCTGAATAGAGGAAATCACCTCCACGCGGCCTGATCATCACTAACAGTCCGATCTGCAGGTTCTTTCGGGCAAACGCGATGGATCCGGCGCTGGGAGTCGTGCCCCCGTCGTGCAGGTTCTCACAGAGTTCAACACGGTCAGCGCCACCTTTTTGCGCTTCAATGGCAGAGATGGCTGAATTTACACAGGCTTCAATTATCATAGGTCGGGGTTATGTGGGTGAACAGGCGGACAAGCGGACAAGCGGACAGGCGGACAAGTGAATAACTGACCAGGCGGAAAGTAACTGTTTTCGGGTAATTTTTCATGTCAATCAATCAGTCAATCAGTCAATCAGTCAATCAGTCAATCAGTCAATCAGTCAATCAGTCAATC
>Ga0247842_10008038_pt1 | contig 11199 bp, 10 predicted proteins | sample LaCruzMarch2015__3_FD_192411 | JGI IMG/M metagenome (GOLD analysis project Ga0247842, IMG submission 192411) | Freshwater microbial communities from meromictic Lake La Cruz, Castile-La Mancha, Spain - LaCruzMarch2015_19m | ecosystem: Environmental > Aquatic > Freshwater > Lake | place: Spain...
TTTCCTAGAAATCACCTAACCACTCGCCACTGGCCACTGCCCCAATGTCCCAACCACTGATCAAGGTCCCGCCCACCAAGAACACCCTGCTCAAGCTGAAGAAACAGGTGAAATTCCTGGAGGAGGGGCACGACCTGCTGGAACGCAAGCGTGAACTGCTCACCCGCCTGGTCTACGAGCGCATCGGCGAGTACCGCAGCCTGCGCGCCCAGGCGCAGCAGTCACTGGCGCAGGCCTACCGCTGCCTGAGCCTCACCCACCTGCGCATGGGCAGCCGGGGTATCCGCCAGGCGGCGCTGGGGGCCGAAGCGGCGCTGCGGGTGGACATACTCCCGCGCCGCGCCTTGGGCGTGGAATACCCCGCGGTCACGGCCGAGCGGCTGCCGCTCAAGCCCGTGGGCCTGCTCGGCACCGATGCGAGCTTCGACACCAGCCGCGACAACCTGGCCAACGCGGCCGTCCTGCTGGCCCGCCTGAGCGAGGTGGAGACCGCCCTGCACCGCCTGATGGAGGAGCAGCGCAAGGCGCAGAAGCGGGTCAACGCGCTCAAATACAACATCATCCCACGCTACCGCCGGACCATCCATTTCATCGCCTCGGCGCTTGAGGAGGAGGAGCGTAATACCCTGTTTCAGGTCAAGCTCTTGCGTGAGCGCGGGTGCGATCAGAACTGACTTGGTGGCCGAGATCCCGGGTCCGCTGTCGTTGTCGTTGTCGTTGTCGTAATCGAATAATCCGACCACGATTAAGACAACGACAACGACAACGACGCCCGGTCCGTGAGAACCTCCGGTAGCTGTAAGGTACGCATCGCGTACCCGGCTCCGGCGGTCGTGGCAGCGACGTCGGATCACACCCCTACCAAAGGGCCAGCAGGCGCCCGCCCTCCACCCGGTTCTCGAAGGTCTTCATCGGGTGCGTGCCCTTCTCGATGCAGGCCCCGGTGCGGATATCGAACTTCCAGTGATGCTTGGGACAGGTCAGGGTCAGGCCCTCCAGGGCCAGGTGGGGGATATTGGTGACCTGGTGCGGACAGTGTGAGTCATAGACCTGGAAGGCCTCGCCCGCGCGATAGACGAACACCGTGCGCGTGCTGCACTCGACCCGCTGGACCTCGCCGTCGGCGATGTCCGCCACCGCCATGACATCGCGCCACTGGGGCGCGGCGGCGATCAGCTCGGGCGAGAACTCGGGGATCCCCATCTCCAGCAGGATGTCCGTGGCCCAGACGATCTTGGCCAGGCCCAGGGCGGGGAAGGCCATGAGCAGGGCATCGACAATCTCCATGGGCGTGCAGCCGTCGCGTAGCGCCCGCATCAGGTACTGCTTGAAGCCCGCCTCGGTCTGGGAGTGGACCTTGGTGATGACCGAGATCAGGTCACGGGTCTTGGGGTCGAGGTGCTTGCCCGTGTCCTTGAGAAACTTGAAATAGTGTCCGAGCGCGTCGCCGCGCACCGCGATGAGATAATTCAGAGCGTCGCTCATTGTGATTTACCCATGGTGACCTACCGATGCTGACCGATGGAAGAAGGGTGATGTTCGGGCCGCCGGGGCCGCAAACCCGGCGATTATCCACCAGAGCGGCTCCCGTTTCATTGACGAAGCCCCTCCCCGCCCCGATCCCCGGCAACGGCACCCCTGCCCAGGCCCCACCAGGCGCGTGGATCAAAGGAGCCGGGGCGTCCCGCCCCGGATAGCGAACGCCCCGGGGCGGGACGCCCCGGCTCCTGTGCTAACGTCTTTCCTCGAAATCACCTTACCTCCTGAAGGCAGCGGTGACCGTCTTCGCCGCGGTTATGTTGGTCAGGGTGCATTGGCTGGTGACGCCGCTACGGGTGCAACCGGTGAATTTGCCCACGGTGTAGCCGACATTGGCCACAGCGGTGCAGGTGCTGCCGCCGCCGTGGGTCACCGGATTGGGATCGCAGCTCACCGATCCCCCGGCGACCGGACTGGCGACGGCGGTGAGGGGGTAGGTCTTGAGGACGAAGGTGGCGGTCACGGCCGTCGGCGCGGTCACCTGGGTCAGCGAGCATTGGCTGGTCGTACCGATGCGGGTACAGCCGGTAAATCCGCTGAGGGTGTAGCCGGTCTTGGCCGTGGCGGTGCAGGTACTCCCGCTGCCGTGGCTCACCGGATTGGGCGTGCAGGTCAGAATCCCCCCGGCGGGCGGGCTGGCGGTGGCCGTGATGGGATATTTCGCAAGGCTGAAGGTAGCGACTACCGTCTTCGCCGCGATCACACTGGTCAGGGCACACTGGCTGGTCGCGCCGATCCGGGTGCAGCCGGTGAATGCGCTGAGGGTGTAGCCGGTGTTGGGCGTGGCGGTGCAGATACCGCCGCCCCCGTGGGCCACCGGGTTGGGATCACAACTCACGGAGCCGCCGAGCACCGGGCTGGCGACGGCGGTGAGGGGGTAAGTCTTGAGGACGAAGGTGGCGGTGACGCCCGTCGGCGCGGTCACGGTGTTCAGGGTGCAGCGGCTGGTCGTACCGATACGGGTACAGCCGGTGAATTCGCTGAGGGTGTAGCCGGTCCTGGCCGTGGCGGTGCAGGTACTCCCGCTGCCGTGGCTCACCGGATTGGGCGTGCAGGTCAGGGTGCCCCCGGCGGGCGGACTGGCGGTGGCGGTGATGGGGTATTTCGCGGCGCTGAAGGTGGCGGTGACCTTCTTGGCGGCGGTGACATTCGCCAGGGCACATCGGTTGGTCGCGGCGCTGCGGGTGCAGCCGGTAAATGCGCTGAGGGTGTAGCCGGTGTTGGGCGTGGCGGTGCAGGTGCTGCCGCTGCCATGGTTCACCGGGTTGGGATCGCAACTCACCGATCCCCCGGCAACCGGACTGGCGGTAGTGGTGAGGGGGTAGGTCTTGAGGACGAAGGTGGCGGTGACGCCCGTCGGCGCGGTCACCTGGGTCAGCGAGCATTGGCTGGTCGTGCCGACCCGAGTGCAGCCCGTGAATCCGCTGAGGGTGTAGCCGGTCCTGGCCGCGGCGGTACAGGTACTCCCGCTGCCGTGGGTCACCGGATTGGGCGTGCAGGTGAAGGTGCCCCCGGCGGGCGGGCTGGCGGTGGCGGTGATGGGATATTTCACGGGGCTGAAGGTAGCGACTACCGTCTTCGCCGCGATCACGCTGGTCAGGGCGCACTGGCTGGTCGTACCGATGCGGGTGCAGCCGGTGAATGCGCTGAGGACGTAGCCGGTGTTGGGCGTGGCGGTGCAGGTGCTGCCGCCGCCACGCGGCACTGGGTTGGGGGTGCACTGCACGGAGCCGCCGCCGACCGGGCTTGCGGTGGCTGCGATCCCGTAGGCAAGGCTGAAGTTGGCCGTGATGCTCTGGGCCGCGGTGACGTTGGTCAGGGTGCAACTGGCCCCGGTGCAGGCGCCGCTGAAGGCGGTAAAGGCATAGCCGGTCCTGGCCGCCGCGATGCAGGTGCTGCTCGCCCCATGGGGCACCGGATTGGGGGCGCAGGTCAGGCTCCCCCCAACGACCGGATTAGCGGTGCCGGCAATGGGGTAGCTGGGCAGCGTGACCGTGGCGGGGACGGTCCTGAGTGCATAGCCGGCGGCGGTGGAACTGGCGCTGAAGCGGATCGGGGTCGCCCCGGTCAGCCCGGCCAGGGTGTTGAAGTTGGCCGTGTAGAGGGTGGCGGCCGTGCAGCCGCCGCCGGGCCAAGCGCCGTCCACATCGGCCCAGGCCACCTGGACGAAGGTGTCGGTCGCCGGGTCCGCATCCGCGTCCGCGCTGTCGGCCTCCACCGGTCCCTGGGCGACCAGGGCCGCCGGGAACAGATCGGTGAGGCCGACGAAGGCGAGGCGGCGCGAGTCCCAATGGATGCGCAGGCCGAGCCCGGTCAGGTGGTCCGAGCAGGGATTGGCGGTCGTATAACCCACGGTAAAGGCGACCGGCTGACCCGGTGTTGCGACACGCTGGAGCGGGGCCGGCGTGATGACCTGCTCCGCCGCGCCCGCCGCGCCCGCCGTCATCAGGGACATCAGGAAGAGTCCAGCCGCCGTCGTCAGTTCAGATTGCATGTCACAACTCCATAGAAAGCACGTGTCGGCGAATCGGGCGTTGATCATCGCCGCGGGCAGCGGCGCTCGGTCCGCACCGCCTACGGCTTGGCTCCGCGCCCGTAGGGTCCGCTGTGCGGACCAAAGACCTCGCGGCAAACGAGGCAGCCGGGGCTATGATCGAGCCCCACGGCGGCCTTGATCATGATTCCGGCCGCGACGGATGTCACGCGCGAGGTGGCCGGAATAATGATCAAGACCTTCACGGCCGACCAGTCTCCCTGGCCGTGCGGCTTTCATCGTTAGTCAGCGGCCGGCGTTGGGCGCGCCCTTCAGTCAGCAAATGGAACGCCTCTTCGCGCTGGCGTTGCTGTGCCGCCACCTCTACCGCCTGAGGCATCAGTCGCGCCACAATGGCGCTTCGGTTCTGACCCGAGAAGGTGCGATTGAAGGCATCCTCAATCTCGTCGGGGATGCTGAAGTTCATCGTTGCCATCGGAAGCCTCTATTCTGAAAAACTGGTCGCGCGCGGAAACGTTTTCTCCGGACCTGTCGGCCCCTCCCAACGGCCGGGGACGAAATAAGCGTTCGGGACGGGGCGAATGCCCCGTCCCGCGGCGGTTGATGGGGCATACCTCGTCCGGCTTAAAGCCATGATGCGCCTGACCAGGATGCCGGAACCGCGTGCGGCGTTCCGCCCTAAGCACGTCAGGCGGCCCGCAGCGGGGCAATGTCCTCGGCCGCCAGGGCCGGCGCGTCGAGGCTCGCGAGGACGCCATTGAGCTCTGCGATCGTTACCTGTTCCGGGGCCGTTATTTCAATGCCGATCGGTTTTCCCGCTTCCGTGTAGTCGATGATCATTCCAACCGCGACCCGTGCCGTGCGTCGACTCCGGTCGCCGGGGGCGCGCGAGAGATAGAGATAAGCGGCCAATGGGCGCCCGTGCCGATAGGTTACTTCAAGATAGGGCCATTTCATTTTCTTTACCCTGAGACTGGATACGCTGTGATCACAACCAGCAGTTGCTCGACTGGGTCCGGTTCGACGATAACCTCCCATCGTTGCATGTCGTGGCGGCTTTCGATGACCCACCGTTCCTCCACAACGTCTTTCCGGTACGTTTTGGCGTGCTGTAACATCCCCCGCAGGTCGAGCTCGGTGAAATTCCGGTCTTCCATACGTTTCAACAGATGAGGCGTGAGGTCCAGATCCCACTCCCACCAGTCCGGCCAAGGGCGCGCTCGCACCAGATGCCGTAAAACATACTGATGGTTGGCACGGATTCGCTCCTGGGCCGCCTGGCTGGCGCGGTTTCTGGTTACTCGGGTGCGGTGTTGCGTACGGGACCGGCGCCGCGCCGACTCGCCCGCGCCCAAACGCGGGCGGTGGCGGGCGGTTTGCGGCCGACCGGATGCTCATACGCCGACATCCCCAAAAAGGACCAAGTCACTGTCCGCCGCGCACGAGACGAACGGACCCGGCGTAGCCCTTACTGTAAGTGTAGACGCCGCCATAGCCGAAGTTCACGTGAAACGCGTGGTTCGGGTAGTAGGCATACGGGGACGCGGACCAAACCCAGGTCGATGGCGTATTCGGAAAGAACGTAGCGTTGATCGCAGGATCATAACAGCGCCGCTCGACCAGCGATTCCAACTCATTCTTATTCGGCAGCCGCCAATCCGTGCGGTTGGCAAAATCGGCGTCGGCCGCCCGTTGCAGGGCGTTCTGCCAGGTGAAGGTAGCGACAGCGCCGCTCGCGCAGCCTGCCCCGCTCAACCCCTCGGCGCACCGCTTCCACACCAGGCCGGTGGCGGCGTCGCTGACGGTGCCGTCGCCGTGGTCGGTGAAACGGCTGTCGGGTGCCGTGGGCGTGATGTCGGTGCGGCAGGTCTGCGCCGCGACGGCGGCGCCGGACGCAGACAGCAGGAGGATCGCCGCGAGTCGCCGCCATCGGTTATTCATCGTCCGGTTGCTCCGTTGATCGTGTACTTGTGGTACCGGGGGAACGTGCGCACGGATTGCTCGATCGCCACCAGCAGGCGAGTCGCGTCCCGCCAAATAGGGAGATGACTCACGCGGCCCAAGGTGCAATCCCCCGCACGCGGGCACGCGCCCTTGGACCGGCCACGTCTCGACGATGTTGAATGAGCCGCGCGGTCAAGCGATTATCACCCCAAAAAGGACCAAGTCACTGGCGGCCGCGCACGAGACGAACGGACCCGGCGTAGTTCTTACCGTCTGCGTCGACGCCGCCACCGCTGAAGTACACGTACCACGCGTAGTTCGGGTCGTAGGCATACGGGGACGCGGACCAAACCCAGGACGCAACCGTATTCGGGAAGTATGTCGTGTCGATCGCCGGATTTATCCGGTCATTACTGACGATGGACAGCAACTCCCGCGGGTCCGGCAGGCGCCAGTCATGGGCGCCGCAGAAGCCCTGGGCATTGACGTCGGCTACATATTTCTGGGTATCGCAGCGGGCCGTATTGAAACAGTTGTTGCCGCCGTCGGCCGTGCCGGCGGACCCGCCGTTGGTCGCCGCGTCCGAGTTGTACCAGGTATAGGTCCAATCCTTGTCCCGCAGCCCACCATCATCGGTCTTGACCTCCCAGATCAGCCCGGTGACATTGTCGCGCACGCAGGACCAAGTTGCAGCGCCAGCGGCCAGCGGGTTGCCGTTGACATCGAGCTTGGTGAAGCTGAACCCGGCGTGGCCGTCGCTGTCGTCGTTGTTGGTCTTGTCGCGCCCGTCCTGGGCGTCCTGCCAGGGGTAGTTGGCGACCGGGCAGGCCAGAAAATTCTGGGTCTCATTCGCGCACCAGTCGATGCCGGTGTCGTTGAGGCGGCCGGCTTGGACGCAGTGATTGGCCGACGCGTCATAATTGAATTGAAAGTCTTCATACTGGCGGATGAAACTGCCCAAGCCGCTGTGTCCGCTGAAGCGTAGGGTGTAAAGGCCGGAGGTTGCGGCACTGAACCAGGCATCGCGGGGGCCTGCACCTTTGACCAGTTGCTCGGTGCCGCTGGGCATCACCACCTGCCAGGCCGCACTCTCGTCCGCGAATGGGTTGAAGCTGTCGGCGCCGCCGAAGAAGCCTTGGAATGGATTGAGAACATTTGTGACGGCGGCAGTCAGGCCGACGGCTTGACAGTTGGAGGCGCTGCCTTCACCGCTGAGTGCGGGCTGGAGCTGGGGCAGGCCGATGAACGCCGTTTGTTCGATGAGCGGAAACTCCTCAAACTGGGTCACGTCCTTGGGGTAGCCGACGATGGATTTGTCGAGGACCTCAATCCCGGCACGGAACTTGGCGTCCACGCCGCCACCGAATTCGAGTTGCGTGAAGCGATAATCGGTGTCGCTGCCCTCCTGGACACCACTCCCGTCGGCCAGGACGCGATACAGGAAGTGCCCTTCTACCCCGGCCTTTCCATACACGTAGGGTTCAATGATGAGGCGCCCGGTAGCGGTGTCGTAGAAGCTGATCTCGATGTCGGGGACGAAGCGCAGCTCAACGTAGCCGTGGGCATTAGCCTCTCCGCTCAGTTCGAAATGCTGCCAGGGCTGGGCCTTCTTGAGGGTCTTCCAGGCGCCGTCTTTGTATTCCAGGCCGGCTTCCAGCTCGTAGCCGATTTCGAGCAGCTCTTCCAAGTCAAGGGCGGCGTCGGCGGTACCCTGAGCCTCCAGCCTGAGGATGAGACGCCCGTTGATGACGACAGGTACCCCGCCGGGCCAAAAGACCTTGATGAAACGCTTATCGACAAGCTCCCGGCTGTACTCGAAATGGGCCTGAGCCGTAGCGGCCAGGCGTACCTTACTCTTGAAAGAGATTGGGCCGGCGACGGCGACCCGCGCATAGTCCAGCCAACCCGAGCTGATATCGGCTTGTACCTCGACGCGGGGCTGGAAGTTGACTCCGGCCTCACCCTCGATCGTCATCTCGGCGCTGCTGCCTGAGAAACTATGTTGTTTGGGCGTCGGTAAGCTGCCCCAGGTTACGACGATGCGAACTTCAAATTTGATCCGCTTGGTGTCACACCATGTGATGATACCGATGCCGCCGCAGTAGGCGTCTCGCTGTTTGGCCAAGGCGATGAAGTGGGCGGTATAGGGTCGCAATTCTGGATCGACATGCTGCTCCTGGGGGGTCCAGCGCAGGACGCCCTTACCCTGGGTGTCGCTATCGCCAGACGGCCGATCCCAGGTGGCACCAAAATCAGTCTCTTCAAGCTGGAGTTGGGTGATCGCGTACTCGGCTTCATAGCCGGGTAGAATGCGCGCGCTGATATCGATGGAAAGCGCGCTCCCGGGCTCCACGCACACGGTTTCTGGGAAGCTGACGTTCAGTGGCGCATCAGAGAGGTTTTGTCGCACCCCGGTGAGACCGTCGCAGTCGATGGGTTTGCTGCTTGCCAGGGATTGCAACTGCGAGGTCTTGAGCGCGGGTGCAACGGAGCGCTTCTCGATCAGGGTCAGGCCGCTGGTGGGCCAGACGGCGCGCACCGTGTCGGCCGTGCGCTGGGAGAGGACGCCGCGGGCGATGGTGGGGTAGGTCTGAGGGCCGACGGTATCGGGCAGGTCGACGAGCTTGATCTTGGTCGAGAGCGAGACGTTCTTGAGCAACTCGTTGAGGGCCGCGGGCTCGGTGGCGATGCTGACCTGGCCGGCGCTCTGCTGGACCGACGTGGCACGACGGAGAAAGGAGAAAGCCGGTGCCCTCCGGAGAGACAAGAAGGGCGCCCGACTGGGGTGGGGTTGCGCCCGTGGGAAGGCGGTAGCCAATGCGGTCAGGCTCGACGACCTGCGCGGGGGCGCTGGCCGCGTCGAGCACCCGGCGGGGTTCGGTGGTTGCTTGCGGGGCATCCGCCGCAGTGACGACCGCGAGCTCGTTGCTCAAACTGCTATAACCGAAACGGTCCCGCGCCTCGATCTTGATCCAGTAGGTGGTGGCGGGGGCCAACAAAGGGATAGTACCAGTGGCGGCGTTGGTGACCTCGGCGCGCGCGGTGGCGGCGTCGGGGACGAAGTTGGCTTCCTCCGCGGCGTGCAGGACGTAGAGGATCTGGCTGCCGGGGGTGTCGTTGTCGACGGTGGGCAGCCAGTCGAGTTGGATACTGTCGGTGGTGAGAGAGTTGGCCTGGACCAGTTCGACCCGCGTCGGGGCCTGGCCGGGGGGCGGGTTGATGCCGTCAATCTGGGCGGTGATCGCGGCGGCATCGCGCGTCGCGCTAGGAGACAGAGCACCAGCGGTCAGCTCGCTTCCGGTCCGACCCAGCATGTACCGCAGGATCAGGATGCCGTCGGTAAGAGCATCGACCTTGCCGTCGCCGTCCACGTCGAGGGACTGGTCGAGACCGGCGAGATACCCCTCGACGGACGCGGTGTCGCGCACGGCGCCCGGGCCGATGGCACCGGTAACCAAGGAAGCGCCACTGAAGCCGAACAGGTGGCGCAGGATCAGGGTGCCGTCGGTTTGGGGCGTGACCGCACCGTCGCCATCTACGTCCAGCACAGCGGCCTGGGGGCCGACCGCCGCGCAGAGCAGCAGTGCCAATAAGCCCAGGCCCAGGTGCGTGCGTATCCAGCCGATCGTTCGCATGTCCGCGTTCTCTCCAGTGTACCCGTCCGGCGTGCCGGTCGCAGGGCGGCGTTCGCCGTCCCCGACTCCTGTTGGGCCATGCGCGATTGGGCCATTGTAATGGATAATTTATGGAATTGCAACGGCGGAAAACGCTCGGGTATCCGCACGCCAGACCCTGCCCCCGGCATCAGCCCCGCGACGGACGCGGCGAACTCGATCATCACTCCGACCACTGGGAGCGCCGCACCCCAGTGCGGCGCGATCTCGCAAGCGGCCGCGGGGTCGCGGGTGTCGGAGAGGCCTCGCCGCACTGGGGTGCGGCGCTCCCAGTGTCGGGGCTTGCCTTACGCCTGGGAGCGGTGTTGCACGGACGGAGGGGCGGGGAGGGGATGATGATCGAGGCCCAGGCGGCGACCCCGCGGAGAGGGGGGATAAACCCGGAAAGCGCAGTTCTCTCACAGAGACACAAAGATCACAAAGGTTTTCCAAGCGATATGTCGGTTGCAGAGGTCACCTGGGGCGATGATCGGCGCCACGCCTTCAATGATCCGTCCTCCTTTGTGTCTCTGTGTCTTTGTGAGAACCATCGCCGGATTCAGGATAAACCTTGCACCCCGCCCGGATCGGGGCGACAGTGCCGCCCTGTTCCCGGTTCCGGCACCCGGTGCCGCGGCCCCTTTCGCTTTGTGGTGAATCAATGCAACAAGATACGATCAGTAAGGCGGTGGTCCTGGTCCTGGCACTGGGGATCTCCGCGCTCTTTATGACCATGATCGCGCCCTTTCTGATGGCGCTCTTTCTGGCGGGCCTCGCGAGCGCCCTGGCGCAACCGCTGTTCCTGCGCCTGACGGACCTGTTCGGGGGCCGCCGGGCGCTGGCGTCGCTTGCGAGCCTGTCGCTCATGACGCTGGTGGTGCTGATTCCGCTGGTCCTGCTGGCGGGCGTCCTGGTCTCCCAGGCCCTGGACGTAAGCCAATTGGCGGGCGTCTGGGTGGGCGAGACCCTGACCCAGCCCGACGCCTTTGCCGGACTCCTGCGCCGCCTGCCCTTCTATGAGCAGTTGGCCCCGCACTGGGGCAAGATCGCGCAGCAGGCGGGCGACGCGGCCGGGGCCTTGAGCAAGATCGCGGTGGAGGGCCTGTCCTCGCTCACCCTGGGGACCGTGAACTTTATCTTCATGCTCTTCGTGTTCCTCTACAGCCTCTATTTCCTGCTGATGGACGGGGACCAACTGGTCGACAAGTTGCTCTATTACCTCCCGCTCAAGACCACGGACGAGCGCATGATGCTCGCGAAGTTCACCTCCGTGACCCGGGCGACACTGCGCGGCTCGCTGCTGATCGGTCTGCTGCAGGGGACCCTGGCCGGCATCGCCTTCGCCGTGGCCGGCATCCCCAACGCGATCTTCTGGGGCTCGGCGATGGCGATCTTCTCCATGATTCCCAATGTCGGCTCGGCCCTGATCTGGGTGCCGGCGGTGGTGCTCCTGATCGTCCAGGGGCAGGTGCTCACGGGCGTCCTCCTGGCCGCCTTCTGCGGCCTGCTGGTGGGCAGCCTGGACAATGTGCTGCGCCCCATCCTGGTGGGCAAGGACACCAAGATGCA